>Ga0172380_10005331_pt1 | contig 15668 bp, 15 predicted proteins | sample Leawe162metaG_FD_119747 | JGI IMG/M metagenome (GOLD analysis project Ga0172380, IMG submission 119747) | Leachate microbial communities from a municipal landfill in Southern Ontario, Canada - Leachate well 162 metaG | ecosystem: Engineered > Solid waste > Landfill > Unclassified | place...
CTCTACGAAGCTCTCAAGGCCGAAAAAGCAACGACATCCACGGTCAAACCAACCTGAGTTCCGGATACGTTCTTAAAAGTCGGACAGATTCGCCACTTTCGTGTCGTGACGCCAGCCAGGCGTTCAGGGCATCAACGGGTCGGCCAGTGAGATAGACGACTTCGTCGTTCTCTGCGCCACTTGTCTTGGTGCGGCCGAGATGAATGGAGAGCGAGGGCAGGGGAGGGGCGCCATCGACACGGATCGGCTCCTCGAGGGTCAGTTGCTCTTTTCTCAAGCCTGCGATCTCGCTGCGCCGGCGCCCACCGGAGGCAAAGGCGACCATCAGGATTGCGCGGTCGCGGATGTCGCGCAGGCTGTTGGTCCGGCAGGTGGCGATGAGCTTTGACAGGACATCGCCGGTCACCGCCTTAGCGCTTTTGCGCTTTCTGGGCCGCGGCGTGGCACGAACCGCAAGTCGGATGGCCGACTTGAGGGCACTGGAGCTAAACTGACCCTCAAGGCCACGCCATTTCGTAAGCGTAGACCAAGTTGCGAGCCGACGGCGCACGGTGTCCGGAGCATGCGGCCCGGCCGATCGCAGAAATCCCTGGACACGAAGTTTATCCTCGACGTCGGCCGGCATACCGTGCTGCGGATCCGTCAGGCGCTTCTGCGGGTCCCAGAGGTGATGTGCGACGAACTTTAACAGCAGCGCCTCTGGCGTCGGCCAGGGCAGGGACTTTCCGGTTGCAGCGAGCGACCAGGCCTGCAAATAGGCGAGATCGGAGGTAAGCGCGCGCAGGGTGTTTACGCCCATGCCCTGATTGACAAGATGGCGCAGGGTTTCGACATCCTGGTCCGTCAGCAACTCCGCCAGTTCGTCGCGCCGCTCCATCGGCAGGACAGCAGCGATCGTGTCGATCTCTTTTGTACGGTTAGCGACTGAAATTGACGACGGTTTGCTCATTTCGGCAGTCCGTTCTCGTCATAGAATTCATCGTGGTTCGACGTCTGGCCACTGTCCGCTGGACGGCCGTCCTCTGCCAATCTCATAAAGTCGGCCATCATATCTTGTCCCCTATTGGGGATGGGCAAAATGACAGCAATGGGATCGCCTTTTCGGCAGATGCCACTTCATCCTCACGCAGGGCAAGGTCGATCAACTCCTCAAGCCGGTCTGCGGCCTCTGCAATCTCCACCAGTATCTTCAACGCTGAAGCCTCTCACCAGATCCGTTCATGGAGAATTGCGTCGAACACCACGTCTGTCGAGATAAATGCGCAATGCTCCAGCCGTGCCTGGGCCGCCAGTATCCGGTCCCAGGGATCGCGGTGTTCCCAGTCGAAAGCGGCGGCAAGCTCTGCGTGGAGATCGCTGATGGCTATCGTTTGCAGCCCGCTGGCAGTGACCGCGGCCCGTAATTCCTGGGGCTTCAGGTCGAGCTTCTTCAAGCGCATCTTGTTGTCCAGTTCGTAGAATGACACGGCGCTGACCATGATGGTGTTGGCCTTGTCCTCAATCAGCGATCGCGCTCTCGATGAAAGGCGCTCGCTGCCGATGGCCCACCAGTAGATGGCATGGCTGTCGAGCAGAATTTTCACGAGCTGGTCTCTTGATCTGCCGGCTTACCTTGCCAGACGCCAGCGTCATCGTTCCAGTCGCCGGCGTCGATGGCGGCCTGTTCGGCGTCGTGATCATCGAACAGATCGTCAGGAAGGCCACGTTGCCGCAACAGCCCAAATGGTCGTTTCCCACCCAGATCGGCCGGACCGATGCGGGCATAGATATCGCTTCCGCGCATGATGATGATTTCCTCACCCCGGTTGGCGCGTTCGAGGACTTCCGCGAAATTCTTGCGGGCTTCGCTGATATTGTAGCTCGTCTGGGGCATAGCGGCCTCCGAAATTTGTTGCAGGCGTACCGTATCACCGTTTTAATTGACGTACAAGCACTGTGTACATATAACTTCCGATAAGGGTTACTTATCGGAGGTCAGACGCTCCGAGCTCATTTATCATAGGTACAGAACCTTATTGCGCATATAGCTTTCTCTTAACGAATCATTTACCATAAATTCAATGTCTTACGATCTCACAAAATTGCCCATCCAGGGCCTGATGAGGCCGATCTCCGAGGCCGCCGTCGCTCTTGCCCGTCTCGATGAGCGCGTCGCCCGTTCTGCCGTCGGTGAGGGCTTTCTCGAGCGCTCGCATTTCCTCGACGCGCACGCCTCGCTCTGGGTCGATGGCGAACTCGTTCATCTCGAGGACCTCGTCCTGCATGACGCCCTTCGAGACATCCGCGCACCCACCCACGAACTCACCATCGCCCGCGACACCCTGAAAATCCGCCGTCGCATCGCCGCCCATTCCCCGGCCTGGGCGCTCTCTGCCCAAGGCCTCGCGTCGCTGCGCGGGCGGGCGTGGCCTGCAGCATCATCGGGTGACGACGGGGAGGGTTTGCCGGATGGGAATATTGAGGTCAGCGACACTCGGGCTGGGGTAGGGGAGGCCGAAGATCCTGATGCCGACGGTCTGAGTGATGCGTTTGCCGCGATCGATGCGGTGCTCGCCCGGTCGGAAGCCGCGATCGAAGAGGCGAAGAAGCCGGGCCGTGTCAAAGACGCTCCGGAAAAGGATCCGTTCGTTTACGACCTTGACTGGGATGAGGACGAGCGGCTGGCGGAGTGGCAGGCCGTGCTGGCTCGCGCCCAGGATCTGCCACCGGTCCTTCAGGCGATCGTCGCCCTCGATGCGTGGAATGAGATCTCCGTCCTGCAGCATGCGCCTTGGCTCGGGCGTTTGCTCGCCTCCTCGGTCCTGCGCGAGGGCGGCGTTACCACCGGCACCCATCTCCCGGCGATCAATCTTGGGCTCAAAGCGATCCCTGTCGATCGGCGCCGGCATCGTGATCGCGAGACACGGTTGCTGGCGATAGCAAGGGCGATGACAATCTCCGCCGAGACGGGGCTCAAGGAACATGACCGGTTGGTGCTGGCGCGGCAGATGATGATGCGCAAGCTGGAGGGACGGCGAACGTCGTCGAGGCTGCCGGAGCTGGTCGAGTTGGTCATGGCGCGGCCGTTGATCTCGGCCGGAATGGTGGCGAAGACGCTTGAGGTCACGCCCCAAGGCGCGCGGCGTATTGTTCAGGAACTCGGTCTTCGCGAGATGACGGGGAGGGGGAGGTTTCGGGCGTGGGGGATACTATGAACTCTTATCTTGGAGGAAGGGATTTGCAGAAAAGGCGTGCTGGAGTGGCTAGGAAAGTTGCGGATCGGTAGATTGTGGTTAGCTGCCGAGATACTCCGCCGGCGAACTGCAAAAGTCTGTATTCCCTGCGAGCGCTCGCAGCAAGGCCGGCCGCCAATCATTAAAGCCGAAAGAATTTCTGAGACTTGCAGCGCACCGGATTAGATACTCCGAGAACACAGCAGTTCCGATTTCCCTGAGCATCAACATCGCAGCGCGCTGCTCAGACAGAAACTTGTTGATTTGTCCTTTGTAGCGCTCATTGAGTTTGAGGCGGTCAATTTGGAACTGGAGTTTCGCTGCCAGCGCCTCTTCAAGGAGCTCGGCATCGATCCGATAGCTTACCTGAAGCGCTCCGTTCTCGAAGGCCACATCGGCAACGAGGAACTCAACGTCCGGTAGCTCCTGAAAATAAGGATGGATCAGGCTCGGCCCGCTCGCTGGATCCAATCCGGGAACTACTGTTCGTTTTGCATTGTTGCATGGGCTGCAACTCGGGATGAGGTTCCGGGGATAAATTGCGAGTTCGCCAAAAACACTACGGGGCAGATAGTGGTCCAGATCGCGTGGCTCACCAAAGCCGCAGTACGGGCATTGGTTTGTCGATGCCAAAATGCGCTCACGAAGCGAAACCAGTCGGCCACCGATTTGAACCTGATCATAAGCGGAGTATAGGCTTGCTCGGGCCGTATTCAGAACCGCTGGAGTAAGATCCGTATGGGGTTGGCCGGATAGAGCCTCATAAAGCTGGTAAACGACATGGATTGCGGCCCGCTCTGCCGCTGAGAGCTCGTAGACTGCCGTGCCGTTCACGAGCGTCAACGCCCTATCCAGGGCTTGGTCGAGATCACCAAGCTCTTGAGGTGGAAGGATCCACATGTCAGGCTCGTTTGTCTGCGAGTTTGGTCATGACGAATGCCCGGGCTTGCAGGCTGAGACCTTGGTCGAAAAGGCCTTCGATCTGGTCCAGGTTGTAGCCGGCATCTATTAGTCGGGTGAGTATCTGGTGAAAATCTGTAGCGTCGGCAGTCAGTCCGAAAATCTCGTTTGTTATTTCACCTATGCTTTCTCCATAAGTCTCAATCCGTGGTGCCGATATGGTCGTCTCGCTCCCGGAGCGTCGAATGATAGACGTGTGCCTCGCAAGTGTTTCCTGCGCTACGACTGGTGAGTGGGTGGCGATCACAGCGAAAGAGTCGTTATGTCGAAGCACGTGTCTGGTCGCATGCATAAATGCCGCGAGCAGCGGGGGGTGCAAATGCGTCTCCGGCTCATCGATGAGAACGATCGTTTTTGGCTCGGTGTAGGCCACGAGCGACGCAATGGCGTGCATTACGACCTTGTGCCCGGTACTCCAAACTCTGAACCAGGCCACCGCGTGTTCGATGACTGAACCGCCAGGGTTGGCTCCGAGATCAGAAAAGGAAGTATCCGTCGCGAGGATCTTGCAGACTTGGTTGAAAAGGTCTGCACGACCGCTTCCACTCACGCGCCCGACAATCCTGCCAAATTCAGCCGCGAGCTCTTCGCTTGTCTTGAGAACGACGAGCTCCTGTCGGTCGAGATCCTGAGCCTGAATGGGTTGGCCGTCGACGTCTCCGACACCGTCTGCTCGCCGTACCTCTCGCGCAATGTCGCGAAGGCCGCAATAGTGGTAGCGACCCACGCCGCGCTCTAAGTCGTCGACGATTTGTTTTCGATCCCGATAGTCCACGCCGGGAAGCTGAAATACGTCAAAGGCACTATAGGCAATGTTGATAATTCGAGTAAATCCGATCCCAGGCGGCTCGATCTTGCCTAGCGCCTGCAACGTTTCTGTCCGCCTCTCGCGCTGGGAGGCGTGCAAGACACGTGCGAGTCGTGAGAGCAACGTGCTCTTGCCCGAGCCATTACGTCCGATGAGAACAGCGACGCGATCTGGCAGCGCCGCAGTAGGTGCATCCCAAGGAAAGAGAGTGCCCGGAGCTTGAAAGTTCAACTTCAGTGGGTCTTTCCAACCGGTCACATGAAACAAAATGTCCAGGCCGAGGCGAGCAACCCGGTTATAATCCCTTTGAAGCAGGATGCTCGCGTCTTGACGAAAACTAGTCCACTGAATGTCGCGCAACACAGACGTCGCCCATCCTTTCTCGTTAAAGAACGTCTCGGCATGGTCAGGAAAGGCAACTGCGTCCTGAAGTCCGTTCAAGATCTCCAGCCGGAGCTCGTCAGGAAGGCTTGCTAGGCGCTCGTAGTAATCGAGATCCTGTCCAAGAGATACGAAGTTTTCACCGAGCGGCGTAAGTGCGCCAAGTTCGAGCTGTAACCCATCCGCGTCTGTCTGGCCTCGCCGCAGGATTTTTACCGTCCCAATGCGTCCCGTGAACTCCGGCACAGCTACATAGAGGTGGTACTGCGTCATGAAGCTGAAGTCGTTCCATCTATCCTGCTGGAGTCCAATGCCTTGAAAGCTCTCTGGATCGCCACGGGACGGAGGAAAGACTGAAAATTCGGTCATCGCTAGAATCTCTTAGGCAGGTTGTTGGCCTTCGCGTGTTGGTTTCCACGCGGAACTGAGCCGGTTTTTGCACCGAGAAGTGAGCCACCTCTGAGTATGGTTTTCTGATCAGGGTTTGGTCAAGGGATTGGTTTTTTCTCCTCTCTTCTGTGCTGCTGCGGCCGAGCTGGCCTTGAAGCGGAAGCTGTCGTTCCCGGTTTCCAGGATATGGCAACGGTGGGTCAGGCGGTCGAGCAGAGCCGTGGTCATCTTGGCATCACCGAAGACGGTCGCCCATTCGCTGAAGCTGAGGTTGGTGGTGATCACCACGCTGGTGCGCTCATAAAGTTTGCTCAGCAGGTGGAAGAGCAGCGCTCCGCCTGAAGCACTGAACGGAAGGTATCCGAGCTCATCGAGGATCAGCAGATCGAGGCGAACCAGCGTCTCAGCGATCTGGCCTGCCTTGCCTTTGGCCTTCTCCTGCTCGAGCGCATTGACCAATTCTATGGTCGAGAAGAAGCGGACCTTTCGGCGGTGATGCTCGATAGCCTGGATTCCAAGGGCGGTCGCGACATGCGTTTTGCCTGTGCCCGGCCCGCCGACAAGCACGATGTTTTGTGCTCCCTCCATGAACTCGCATCGGTGCAATTGGCGCACCGTCGCTTCGTTGATCTCGCTGGAAGCGAAGTCGAAGCCAGAGAGATCCTTGTAGGCCGGGAAACGGGCGGCCTTCATGTGATAAGCAATCGAGCGGACCTCGCGCTCAGCCAATTCGGCCTTCAGCAACTGGGACAGGATGGGCACGGCCGTGTCGAAGGCTGGAGCACCTTGCTCGATCAGGTCCGTGACGGCCTGGGCCATGCCATACATCTTCAGGCTACGGAGCATGATGACGACGGCTGCACTGGCAGGATCATGACGCATGGCGACCTCCTGCGATCCGGACACGCAAACCATCATAGCGTTCGACGTTGGCCTTGGGTTCACGCAGCAAGGTCAGCGCCTGTGGCGTATCGATGTCGGGACCATCGGTCGTCTTGCCGTCGATCAAACGGTGCAGAAGATTCAGCACATGCGTCTTGGTCGCCACGCCCGCATCCAGGGCCAGTTCCACAGACCTGACGACGACCTGCTCGTCGTGATGAAGCACCAGAGCGAGGATGTCCGCCATCTCACGATCACCACCGGGGCGGCGAAGCATCTGGTCCTGCAGTTGTCGAAAGGCCAACGGCAATTCCAGGAAGGGTGCGCCATTGCGCAGGGCACCGGGCTTGCGCTGAATGACGGCAAGGTAATGCCGCCAGTCGTAAATCGTTCGTGGCGGCTTGTCGTGGCTGCGCTCAATCACCCGCGAATGCTCACATAGGATATTGCCCTCGGCCGCAACGACAAGGCGCTCGGGATAGATCCGCAGGCTGACAGGCCGGTTCGCAAACGATGCAGGCACACTGTAGCGGTTCCGCTCGAAGGTGATCAGGCATGTCGGCGAGACGCGCTTGCTTTGCTCGACGAAGCCGTCAAACGCGGTAGGCAATGCCATCAATGCTGCCCGCTCATCAGCCCAAACATCTGCGATCGAACCAGACATGGTGCCATGCGCCGTGTCCCGCCACAGGTCCTGGCAATGCTGTTCCAGCCAAGTATTCAACGCCGCCAGATCTGGAAAGTCCGGCATCTGTTGCCACAAGCGTGGTCGGGCATCCTGGACATTTTTCTCGACCTGACCCTTCTCCCAGCCTGCCGCTGGATTGCAGAACTCAGGCGCAAAGACGTAGTGGTTCGTCATCGCGAGGAAACGGATATTGACCTGCCGCTCCTTGCCGCGGCCGACGCGATCGACCGCCGTTTTCATGTTGTCGTAAATGCCGCGGCCAGGCACACCACCAAACACCCTGAAGCCGTGCCAGTGGGCATCGAACAGCATCTCATGCGTCTGCAACAAGTAGGCCCGCAGCAGAAAGGCGCGGCTGTGCGATAGCTTGATGTGAGCGACCTGTAGCTTGACGCGCTCGCCGCCTATCACGGCATAGTCTTCACTCCAGTCGAATTGGAATGCCTCGCCTGGGCGGAAAGACAGCGGAACGAATATGCCGCGACCAGTCGTCTGCTGCTCACGTTGCCGATCAGCCCGCCAATCTCGCGCAAAAGCCGCTACTCGACCGTAGGAGCCGGTAAAACCGAGAGACACCAAATCCGCGTGAAGCTGCTTCAACGTTCTGCGCTGCTTGCGCGACTTCCCCGCCTCGGTCTTCAGCCAGCCAGCCAGTTTGTCGGCAAAAGGATCAAGCTTGCTCGGCCGTTCCGGTATCGTGAACGTCGGCTCGATCGTACCCGCGTTCAAATACTTCGCGATCGTGTTGCGTGACAGCCCAGTGCGTCGGCTGATCTCGCGGATCGACTGCTTCTCGCGCAGCGCCATCCGACGGATGATGTTTAAAAGTCCCATGTGGATCACTCCGTTGCCCCGTCGCTCACCGCGTTGGGGAAAAGATCACATGGCTCAATTCTCAATGGAAATTATGCGCCTAACCGGCTCAGTTCTGCGTGGAAACCAACACACGGGTGGTAAGAATGAACCGGGCGTTGGGTGAGGCTTTGATCCGTCGTAGAAAACGCGCAAGTTCTGAATCTTTCATCGATAGGGCATGTCGATCAAGCGCGATACGCCCTAGGAAGTCGTCGAAAACAAAAACTTGTCTCTTAGTGTCGTTAATTGCTGCAAAGCCGTCAGTCAGGCTCATGATCGGAATAAGCTCCCAGCCTTCCGCAAGGTAAGCGTAGGCCAGCATCTCGGCGAGCGTTGTCTTGCCGACGCCCGGAGGGCCTGAGATGATCAGGACGTGCTGGTCCTCCAGTTTCGTCGCCGACTGGGAGAAGCTGGGGTTTTGTGCGTAGACTTTGACTTTTGCTTCGATCTCCGCACGGCTGATTGCAGCAAAAGCATGTGCCGCGGCGTGCAGGACACGGTCCAGAACACCTGTGCTGGATAGCCAAAGCTTGATGTGGCTCTTCTCGATTTCAGGATAGGCTCGCAGCAGTCCATTAAGTTCCGACTGGCCGAAAATATGCTTCTCATCCGTCAGCGCGGGTCCGATCGTCGCGGCGAGACTCCTTTTCCGAGCTGGTGTAAGGCCCACAGAGGTGGCAAGTAGGTATCTATCAGGTTTTAGTGCATCGATCGCGGCTCGCTCTTTCTTCATCGCAGAATTGAGCGTCCTAAATGGGGAGCCCGCATAATGCTTCGCTTGCAATATTGTCGTCTCGCCAGCCTTCGAATGCCGCCCATCAATTCCTTGGTCTGAGCCGGCAGAAAACCCCTCGAACGTCACGCCGAGATATTGCCCTATCAAGTCGCGGACAAGATCCTCGAAGTCTGGATGCGAGAGCGTTCTAAAATCGTAGGTCATCGTCGAGCGTTATTTATCGGGAGCACGGTGTCTTGGCTGAAATTGGACGGTGCAACGGAGAACCGTCAGCATCGAGCATCGTGGTTCTCAGGTTAGCCCCGATCTTGTTGGCAGACATGAAACGCGACGCCTTCTCGCCTCCTCATGCATGTTGACAGGTGTCGTTGCGAGAACGCGCATTACCAAAGACGTGAGGAACCGGCCCGGTGAAAGGTCCTCTGGAGTTTGGTTTTCGAGGATCGAAACTTTGGGAAGGGATCTGACGATGCTCTCGACCGTGCTGTCAGCAAGGTGGGCAATCTCACCCTCGGCTGGATCTGTTATTGGCTGCGGGCCCGGCTCCAATATGCCGTCAGTGGGTTCTTCCTCATCGGCTGCCGATACTGGATCAGTTGAATATTCCATCAATACCAGGCACGTGGAATGATAGGCATCATCCTCACGGCCGAGCTTCGACAGAAGATCGAACAACCACTCTGCAGTCTTGGGTTCCTTTTCCATGATGTCAGAGCGTAGGCCGAACAAGAACCCCAAGGCGGCTAGCGGGTGGCGCAGGCGCAGATTTTTGGCGTCGCCATAGGATTCTTCGATGCGGTTAGGCGCATTCTTTCCGTAGGAAGAATCCATTCGCTTGGTCGAGATCAACAATTCCGGGCCGGTCACCCAATCGGTGATGATCACATCAACCTGCTTCAGGTAGTTCTTTCCCAAAATCGAAGCCGAGGATGATGTGACGCCGGGAATCGAGGTCCTCGACAATAGATGGGACTCCGCCTTAGCTCGGATCGCCGCAGGGAGCGACTGGACGAAGGCTGCCACCGGCGCCGGAAGAACGCGAGGATTCGCAGGTCTCGGCCAAACTTGATCCGTCCCGAACCCAGCTCTTCTCAGTTCATAGCTGAGCCAGATATCCAGCGCGAGGGCAGGTACTCCTGTCTGCGTGCCCACTTTTAAGTGTAGCGGAACGCCAAGCAGCAGCGCAAGGGTTTCGTAGTCGGGACGGATTGATGGCTGGCCGTCCGATCCAAGAACCCAGGGGTTGCTGTGTTCCCCGCCCGGTGCAGCAGCTTCGACGATGTGATCGAAGATCTCCCAGGCTTCTGCTTTGGAACTCGGCTTAGCGACCACTTGCTGACCTCAAACTGCGACGGGCCGCCAGTTCAGCGCGTGCTTTCCGCACGGCTGCCAGCTGCGTCTGCGAAACCTGGTCATCGCTTAGCAGCACCCGATCAACGATATCCACGGCCTCGAGCAGTCTGCCCTTGTCCAGGAGCTTCCCCACACTTCGCTTGACCCTACGAAGCTCATCGGCGCGAGCCGCAACTAGGGCAGGGGAGGGCATGGCCCAGATGTCGGCCTCCTTTGGCTCGATCTTTAGAATTCCGCCCCCGTAAGCGCGACCGACCATCTCGGCGTGCAACATAGTGACCGAGTTCAGACTGGCGACAGGGAGAAGCTCACCGCCCAAGACCTTATATGCGTCATTCAGGTAGACGCCGTGCACGGAATTGAGGTGACGGGCATTGGCGGCATTCTCCGTGATACGGGGCGTGTCCGCGTTCATGCATGTCAGCAAAAGGTCCGCGGGAGAAACAAGTGGCACTCGATACCACGTCTTGCGGACCCGGCACTTATAGGCGGTATCGACGCCCGTCCTGTGGCCATCAGCGATATATGAAGCAGCAGCTTCAGAAGGCGGATCGCCTGGATAGAACAGGTGGATCGCATTACCGTCGTCGCCAAGCTTCCTCAGTTGCGCAGTCGTAAGTGAGAGGCCTCGCAAGTGGGAGCTTCCTGGGGGGGAGAGGCTAAGCAGCTCGTCGGGACCAATGCCGAGCTCGGCCGCGCGTTGGGGAGACAACGTGAAGTACTTGTTGTTGCCGGTCACCATACCGAGCGTCGTATCGCCCCAAGTCTCCAAGTGGGTGTAAAGGCCAGTTTCCAACAGCTCCTTCAGAAGATGCACTGCCTCAGCATCGATGAGGCTGCCAGTCCACTTGGCCGCTGGGTCGGTCGGCGTCCAGCTCAGTCCAGGCCCGACTGTGTCGAGCGTCGCGACGTTCTTCGTTTGGCGAATGGTTGCGTGACCTGTCGGCGCTTCAAGATATCCCTCAGCGAGAAGAAGCACGACATCCGCTTCTGCTTCGGGGAACACCTGCTCGTCGAACAATACGAGTTGCACGTCGCGGAAGCGACTAAGGAGGAATTTCCGTACGGGAGCGGCATAGTTCACCGAAAGAAGCTCGGCGGGAAGGACGAAAGCTAGGCGGCCGCCTGGTCGCAGGAACAACGCCGAGTGTATGGTGAAGGCAGCCCAGCTTGACGCGAGCCCGGTCAGCGAAATACCCCCCCTGATGGCCGCCTCACGGGCACGCGCCCGCGCTTCCCCGGTAAAATCCTGGTACCTGATGTAGGGGGGATTCCCGATGACGACGTCGAACTCCGGGCTGGACGGTACGACGAAGAAGTCTGATATCTGAATACTAGCCTCGCCTCCGGCATCCGAGATGCGCCGGCGGGCCACTTCCGCGCTGTGCGGGTGGATTTCGACGCCATGGACCTGCGGGGGCCGGCTCCTCGGCGAGGAGAGTTCGCGAAGACGCTCGACCGCCGAAACCAGGAACGCAGCATCGCCGGCTGCAGGTTCGAACACACGATCGCCAGGGGCGCGAATGGCCCATTGCGAAATGAAACGGGTAATCCCTCCGGGGGTAAAGAACGCGCCTCTCTCTTTGCGGAGAATGGGAGTGTCCGTAGGGTCGCGATGTGTAACGGAGGTCACTTCTAGCTCCTTAATCGTGCACTCGTATGTCCGCTGCGTGTCGGCTACCTATCCTATAGGGATTGATTTTTGTCTACTCTTTGTTCTTGTTTGCGGTTTGTCGGGATGCTGGCCGTTCGGAAGGGTACTCTCCAAATTTGCTTCGGTCGGCCAGCCTCCCGAAGCGCGCATCAAAGGACCGAAGTGATCGAAGTCGCACCTAAAGGTACCAGTGCCGGACCCTTTCATGCTCCCGCAGTGAAGCTGGCCGATACGCTTTCATGACGTCGTAATGAAGTACCGCGGGAGCTTCGAAACGCTTCACCACCGATCCGTGTAGTGTCGCATTAGGAACGATGTCCCTAACCTTCATGCCCGCGTAACGGAACACCAGAGAACGACGTTCGTCGTGCTGGGGCCCGGTTGGATCCGGATAAAGATGCATATAGCGCGGATCGTACTTGAGTCCGACGCTAACGGCAGCATCAAGCATCCATTGCAATGCAATATCTGATAGCCTTGCATCGTTCTCCGGGTAGCTGCCGCCGATATCGGAGTGGTTCCCGGCGAACCAGTATTGCTCGAACCACGCAACGCCATTCTCATCTGGCTCGTTGAAAACGCCTTTGGTCCCCCAACCGACTCGTTGGAAGGTTTTCCGATCTTCGTCGATGGAGATGGCGTGGCGGGCGTATTTTACGCGGGGGCTGAGCCGGTTGTCGTAGAAGTTCATCAACATCTCGGTGTGGGTGAACGTCTTCCACCACGAATGGCCTGGGAGAGCTCCCGGCATTTTGAAATGCGTCCGCGCGTACCAGCCGCCAAAGAATAGGCCGGCGGCACCCACAAGAATGACCATCCACGACAGCCACGACAGCGACCAGACTGAAAGTAGAAGCGCGATCCCAGCAATCAGAAGAAGCCCAAAGCAACCGATCGCAAAGACGACGACTGGATTAGCAAGCGACGCCACGGTGTCGAATACGCCAATGAAGTACGGCGCCTCGACCGGTTCGGTCTCGTCACCGCTTCCATACTTCTTGCGGAAGCGCGCGGCGAGCAGTTTGCGCTGCTCCAACAACTCCTTCTCTCGCGGATTGGCTTTGTCGGGATGGATTGATGCCGTGTGCTGATAGACGTTCATCACGGCTTCCCTGGCGATTGCTTTCGAGGTTTTCTGATCGCGGCGAACGGGACTGCCATCAGGCATTTTTGTTGGAACTCCGCAGAAGGCCAGGACGCCCCCAAGGCACCGAACGGTGTAGGCACCGCGGCTGAATCCAAAGAGAAAAATACGATCGCCGGGCTCCCACATCCGGATGATCGCCGCATAACAATCGATGACATTGCGTGTGAGGCCGAGACCAGTGGCTTGGCTCACGACATTGTATACACGGCGGTACAGTCGGAGCACGAAGTTCTCTCCAATCGGACTAGTGCCGATGCCAGGATCATAGAAGGTCAACTGCTCCGCCGGATCCACTTCGTTGTCCGGTCCGCACCGCGTGGCACGGTACAATTTGTAGATGTTGCTACGGTTTTCATCGAGGAAAAGGCCGCTGCGCTGCCCCGTCCCATCAGAGTAGATGATGATGTTCTTCCCCATGCCCGTCCTCCCCAGTGCTGGCGGCAGTATAACCGATTCGCGCCAGTGATCGCTGCCGGTGGTGCTGTCGCCCGCCTAAGCGGACCACCGGAAGCTAAGCCACTGCACTGACTACACAATCAAGCGGACTATGAAGCTGGTAGCCAACGGGTCGGCGGTTCGAATCCCTTCAAGGCGATCGAGCTACCATCCCACCTTGCCCGCTATCCTATCGCCGGTTATACTGTTTTTGAAAAACAGTATAACGATGGAATCGAGCTTATGAAGTCTATTGACCTCATGTACCAGACGATGCTTGCCGAGCTAGGTCAACGCTCGCTCGACGCAGCTTGGACGGCCGATTTCCCTCCGGAGGGTCGGTTCACCCCCGCAAACATCAAGGGGCGCAAGTACTGGTACTTCGACATCCCGGATGGACACGGTGGTACGAAACGTCGTTACGTCGGTCCTGCCGACGATCCGGATATATCGCAGCGCGTCGCTGATCATAAGCGGGACAAGGACGATTTACGCGCTCGCAGGCGCTTGGTAAATACCCTGACCCGCGAAGGCGGGATGATCGCCCCTGACGCCATGTCGGGTGACATCGTCGAGGCCCTCGCCGACGGCGGTCTCTTTCGCCTCCGGGGTGTTCTCATCGGCACGGTGGCCTTCCAGTGCTATTCAGGACTGCTGGGTGTCCGCCTTCCCATGGCTGCGATCCTGACCGGCGATGCGGACATCGCCCAGGACTATGCCATCAGCCGGGAGGTTGAAGACAGCCTGCCTCCGATCATTAAACTGCTGCAGGGCGTCGACGCCAGCTTCCGGCCAGTTCCCCATCGATCAGGATCCGCGGCCTCGTCGGCGTTCCAGAATGCCGACGGCTACCGAGTTGAATTCCTGACGTCGAACCGTGGTTCGGACGACTACATCGACCAGCCGGCGAAGATGCCCGCCCTCGGCGGTGCCAGCGCGGATCCGCTGCGCTTTCTCGACTTCCTCATCAGGGATCCAGTCCGAACGATGCTGCTCCACCGAAGCGGTGTCCCAGTCGTCGTCCCCGAACCGTCCCGGTATGCGGTCCACAAGCTCATCGTCGCCAGCCGCCGACACACTGACGGGCAGGGGCCGGCGAAGCGAGACAAGGACATTCGTCAAGCTGCGCTGCTCTTTGAAGCCCTGCAGCAGACGAGGCGATCCGCCGACCTGGCTCTAGTCTACAACGAAGCTTGGGAGCGCGGACCTGCGTGGCAGGAAGGTATCCGAACCGGGGCGGGAATGCTGCCGGCACAAGATGCCGAGCGGTTCAAGACGGCCCTGATCGAGGGAGCAAAGAAGAACCGCGAAGAAATTGAGCTTCCGTTTGGAGAATAGGCTGTCGTCCGCTTCGAAAGCCAAGGAGTTGATTTGATTCGAAGTGGCGAAGACAAACATGGTGTCGAGAGTTCGATTCCGCTCAACTGCGGAGGATGCAAACCCGCGAGCGGTAAATTCTAGGCTGCTGATGTGCGTGGCGTGACTGCCAAAGCTTCGATCATCACTGCAAGCCTCTGCAGATCGTCACTGCGCAGTGCGCGGAGAGCCGCGACTATGCGCTCCTGAAATATCTCTTCCGATGTCCGCGCCAGATGTACTTCGTTTGCCCCAACGAGCTCATCCACACTCACGGCCAACACTGCTGCAATCCGAATAAGCGTGGACAAGTCCGGCTCACGCCGGCCACTCACGTAGTTCCCATACCGGCGATCACTAAGCCCGGCACGCCGCGCTACCTCGGCGTTTGATATACCGAGTTGTTCAGCACGGCGACGTAGGTTTGTGGCGAATGGCTCCATACCACGATTTGTTCATGACAAACCAAACAGGTCTATGTACATTATGTGGGTGTTCTATACAACGAAATGTGGATATCATGGAAATCCGCCAGCTTTCCTACTTCGTGGCCGTTGCCGAGGAGTTGCACTTCGGACGGGCAGCCATGCGGGTGAACATCGCCCAGCCGGCGCTCAGCACGCAGGTGCAGGCGCTGGAGAAGTTCTTAGGGGTGCAGCTCTTGTTGCGCTCGACGCGGCGGGTGGAACTGACCAGGGCAGGGGAGGTGTTCTACGATCGCTGTGTCAGAATGCTGAGCGATCTGGAGCTCTCGGCCGAGATGGCGCGCTCGGTTGCCGGCAAGACGGTGCGCGAGATCCGGATCGGCACC
>Ga0172380_10005332_pt1 | contig 15663 bp, 14 predicted proteins | sample Leawe162metaG_FD_119747 | JGI IMG/M metagenome (GOLD analysis project Ga0172380, IMG submission 119747) | Leachate microbial communities from a municipal landfill in Southern Ontario, Canada - Leachate well 162 metaG | ecosystem: Engineered > Solid waste > Landfill > Unclassified | place...
ACCCGTGCCAGCGTCGGTTTCTTCATCTGCGCCAGGCAGCGCAGCATCTCGGCCAGGGTGCGCGAATCACGCAGGCTGTCTTCCGGGGAGAAACTCGCGGCGCGCTTCATCCAGTTGAGGTCGGCGCCGGCGCAGAAGCTCTTGCCGGTGCTCGACATGACCAGCACGCGCACTGCTGCGTCGTCAGACATCAAGCCTATGGCATCAATGAGTTCGGCAATCAATGCATCGTCGAAGGCGTTGTGCCGTTCGGGGCGGTTCAGGGTGATGATGCCAACGCCCTTGTCGACTTCGGTGAGTATGTTCTGGTACATATGGTCTCCCGTTACATTCTGAATATGCCGAAAGTGGTCTTGTTAATCGGTGCGTTGAGCGCCGCCGACAGCCCGAGGCCGAGTGCCCGCCGGGTTTGTGCCGGATCCAGCACGCCGTCGTCCCAGATCCGCGCCGTCGCATAGTAGGGGTGCCCCTGGGTTTCGTATTGGTTGCGGATCGGCGCCTTGAAGGCTTCTTCCTCTTCCTTGCTCCATTGCTTGCCGGCAGCTTCCATGCCGTCGCGGCGGATGGTGGAGAGCACGCTGGCGGCCTGTTCGCCGCCCATCACCGAAATTCGCGCGTTGGGCCACATCCACAACATACGCGGGCTGTAGGCGCGCCCGCACATGCCGTAGTTGCCGGCGCCGAAACTGCCGCCGATGATCACGGTGAATTTCGGTACCTGCGCGGTCGCCACTGCCGTCACCATTTTGGCGCCATCCTTGGCGATGCCGCCGTTTTCGTACTTCCTGCCGACCATGAAGCCGGTGATGTTCTGCAGGAACAGCAGGGGGATACCTCGCTGGGCGCAGAGTTCTATGAAATGCGCGCCCTTCTGCGCCGACTCGGAAAACAGGATGCCGTTGTTGGCCACGATGCCAATCGGATAGCCGTAGAGGCGCGCGAAACCGGTGACCAGAGTGGTGCCATAGCGCGCCTTGAACTCGTCGAATTCGCTGCCGTCCACCAGCCGTGCGATGACTTCCCTCACGTCATAGGATTTTTTGCTGTCGCAGGGGATCACGCCGTACAGTTCTTCCGGGTCGTAGAGCGGTTCGTTGGGGTTGTGCAGATCGAGTACGACGGGTTTTTTCCAGTTGAGATTGCCGATGATGCGCCGGCAGATCGACAGGGCGTGGTGGTCGTTCTCGGCCAGATGGTCGGCCACGCCGGAGACGCGCGTATGCATGTCGCCGCCGCCGAGATCCTCGGCCGAGACTTCCTCGCCGGTGGCGGCTTTCACCAGTGGCGGGCCGCCGAGAAAGATGGTGCCCTGATTCTTGACGATAATGGCTTCGTCCGACATCGCCGGCACATAGGCGCCGCCAGCGGTGCAGGAACCCATCACCACGGCGATCTGCGGAATGCCCTGCGCCGAGAGATTGGCCTGGTTGAAAAAAATCCGCCCGAAATGCTCGCGGTCGGGAAACACCTCGTCCTGCGTCGGCAGATTGCCGCCGCCCGAGTCGACCAGGTAGATGCAGGGCAGGCGGTTCTGCTGGGCGATCTCCTGGGCGCGCAAATGCTTTTTCACGGTCAGCGGAAAATAACTGCCGCCCTTGACCGTGGCGTCGTTGGCGACAATCACGCACTCGACGCCATTGACCCGGCCGACTCCGGTGATGACGCCGGCCGAAGGCACCTCGCCGCCATACATGCCGTGTGCCGCGAGTGCCGAGAGTTCGAGGAAGGGCGCGCCTGGATCGAGCAGCGCATTGACGCGGTCGCGTGGCAGCAGCTTGCCGCGTGCCAGATGCTTGCTGCGCGTTTCGGCGGAAACGCCGCGGGCGACCGCTTCGGTCTTCTCGCGCAGATCGTCCACCAGCAGGCGCATCGCGGCGGCGTTGGCCTGGAACTCCTCGGAGCGCAGCAGCAGTTTGGATTTGAGTATGGTCATGGGTGAGCGCTCAGAAGCCGCCGGTTTGCAGCCATTTTTCGATTTGCGGCAGGCGGTCGGCGCCCCAGAAGGGTTCGTTGTCTACGATGAAGTAGGGCGCGCCGAACATGCCTTTGGCGATGGCGCCTTCGGTCTCGGTCTTGAGACGTTCCTTTATCGCGTTGTTGGCAACCGCCTCGGCCAGGGCCTTCTGGTCTATTCCCAGGCCGGCGGCAATTTCCTGCACCACGGCGAGATCGGCAATGTCACGGCCGTCCACCCAGTAAGCGCGGAACACGGCATGGGCGAACTCGCGCGCCTTGGTGCAATCATCTCCATGCAGCCAGTAATAGGCGCGTGCCGCGGTCTGGGTGGCCAGGGGAAACTTGGCCGGAAAATTGAAGGGGACGTCGTAATAGCGGCTGGAGCGAATCATGTCGTGCTTCGAGTAGTCGCCCTTGAGCGGAATCGACAGCAGCAGCGGCAGGCCGGTCTTCTGGAAAGTCGCGCCGAGCATGATGGGCCGCCACTGTACTTTGCGCTCGTATTTCGCTGCGAGGTCGTCAATCAGCTCGCTGGCGAGATAGGCGTAAGGCGAAGAGAAGTCGAAGTAGAAGGTGATCGGTTCGGCCATGGTTGTCTCCTAGGCCGCGAGCGCGCGTCCAATCACCATGCGCTGGATGTCGGAAGCGCCTTCGTAAATCTGGCAGACACGCACGTCGCGGTAGATGCGCTCGACCGGGAAGTCGCTGACATAGCCGTAGCCGCCGTGGATCTGGATCGCATCGGAACAGATCTTCTCGGCCATCTCGGATGCGAACAGCTTGGCCATCGATGCTTCTTTCAGGCAGGGTTTGCCGGCATCGCGCAGGCTTGCCGCATGCAGCACCAACTGGCGCGCCGCTTCGATCTGGGTGGCCATGTCGGCCAGGCGGAAATTCACCGCCTGATGCTCGAAGATCGGTTTGCCGAAACTTTCGCGCTCATGGGAATACTTGAGCGCGGCTTCGAAGGCGGCACGCCCCATGCCCAGCGCCTGGGCGGCAATGCCGATGCGGCCGGCTTCGAGGTTGGCCAGCGCGATGCGGTAGCCGTTGCCTTCACTGCCAAGCAGGTTCTCCGCCGGGATGCGGCAGTCCTCGAACAGAATCTGGGCCGTATCGGAAGCATGCTGGCCCATCTTCTCTTCGATGCGCGCGACCTGGTAGCCCGGCGTATCGGTGGGCACGATGAAGGCCGAGATGCCTTTCTTGCCAGCCGCGGCGTCGGTCACGGCGAAGACGATGGCGACCTTGGCGTTCTTGCCGGTAGTGATGAACTGCTTGACGCCGTTCAGCACCCACTGGCCGTTTTGCAGGACAGCCTTGGTACGGATCGCCGAGGCATCCGAGCCGACATGCGGTTCGGTCAGGCAAAAGCAGCCGAGCCATTCTCCCGATGCGAGTGGCTTGAGGTACTTCTCCTTTTGCGCCTCGCTGCCGAAAGCCAGGATCGGCCCACAGACCACGGAATTCTGCACGGAGATGATGGTCGCGGTGGCGCCGTCACCAGCGGAGATCTCCTCCAACGCCAGCGCCAGCGAAACATAATCCAGACCAGCGCCGCCCCATTCCTCGGGCACCACCATGCCGCAGGCACCGAGACCTGCGAGTTCCTGCAGGGCGGCGCGCGGAAAGGTGCTGTTGCGATCCCATTCCGCGGCGAATGGCGCCAGCCGCTCACGCGCGAAATCGCGCATGGCATCGCGGATCATTTCCTGTTCCTGAGTCAGCAGCATCGGCGTCGTTCCGCGTCAGACCAGTTCGATGCCGACGGCGGTGGCTTCGCCGCCGCCGATGCACAGGCTGGCGACGCCGCGCTTTTTGCCGTATTTCTTGAGTGCACCGATCAGTGTGACGATGATGCGGGCGCCGGAAGCGCCGATCGGGTGGCCCAGCGCACAGGCGCCGCCATGCACATTTACCCTGTCGTGCGGCAGCTTGAGGTCGTGCATCGCCGCCATGGTCACCACGGCGAAGGCTTCGTTGATTTCCCAGAGATCGACGCTGTCGGTGGTCCAGCCGGTTTTTTCCAGAAGTTTTTTCATGGCGCCGACCGGTGCGGTGGTGAACAGCCCCGGTTCCTGGGCGTGCGTGCTGTGCGCGATGATGGTGGCGAGCGGCTTCAGCCCAAGCTTGTCGGCAGTGGAGCGGCGCATCAAGACCAAGGCCGCGGCGCCGTCGGAGATCGAGGAGGAGTTCGCCGCAGTCACCGTGCCGTCCTTGCGGAAGGCGGGCTTGAGGCCGGGAATCTTGTCGATCTGCGCCTTGAACGGCTGCTCGTCCTTGTCAAAGACAGTGTCGCCTTTCTTGCCGGCAACCGTGACGGGTGCGATTTCCCAAGTGAATGAACCGTCCGTATTGGCCTGCTTGGCACGTGCGGTCGAGGTGATCGAAAACTTGTCCTGAGCCTCGCGGGTGAATTTGTACTGGTCGGCACACTCCTCGGCAAAGGTGCCCATCAGGCGCCCCTTGGCATAGGCATCCTCGAGCCCATCGTAGAACATGTGGTCGAACACCTGGCCATGGCCCATGCGGAAACCGCTGCGCGCCTTGGTCATCAAATAGGGCGCATTGGTCATCGACTCCATGCCGCCGGCGACCATGATCGTGTTGGTGCCGGCCAGCAGCATGTCGTTGGCGAACATCAGCGAGCGCATGCCCGAGCCGCACATCTTGTTCACGGTGGTACAGCCCGCGGAGAGCGGCAGGCCGGCGCCCAGGCTGGCCTGGCGTGCCGGGGCCTGGCCCTGGCCGGCGGGCAGCACGCAGCCCATGATGACTTCGTCGATCTGCTCGGGTTTCAGGCCAGCGCGTTCGACGGCAGCCTTGATCGCCACAGAACCCAGCTGGGAGCAAGCGAGAGAAGCAAAATCGCCTTGAAAACCGCCCATCGGGGTGCGGGCGGCGGATACGATGACGACAGGATCATTGCTCATGTTCAACTCCAGAAGTATTGAAGAAAATTGTTGCGGTCGTGTTCGACGCGGTTACCAGTAAAGGTCTTTGGCTTTTTCCGCGACATAGGCAGGGAAGGGGCAGGAGCGCCGCGCCACGGGATCGAGGCAGACCACCGTGAATTCGCAAGTGGCACAGACTTCGCCAGTTTCGGTATTGAACAGTTCATGCTGAAAGCGCAGCACTTTCTCGCGCAGTTCCAGCACGCCGCTGCGCACCGCAATGGTGTCGCCCGGGTAGAGTTCCTTTTCGTAGCTGATGTTCTGCTGTACCGCGGCCATGTTCACCGCGCCGCTGCGCAGCTGGGTCGCAGTGAGGCCGAGCATGGCATAGAACTGCCAGCAGGCTTCCTCGAAAAATTCCATGTAGGCGCGCACGTTGATGTGGCCCATGTGATCCTTCTGCCACTCGTGCACGGTGCCCCGTGCGGTTTCGACCAGTGCCATGGTTTCGCCTCCGCTTACATCGTCTCGTTGAACAACTCGCGCCCGATCAGCATGCGCCGAATTTCCGAGGTGCCCGCGCCGATTTCATAGAGCTTGGCATCGCGCCACAGGCGGCCGGTCGGATAATCGTTGATGTAACCGTTGCCGCCCAATGTCTGGATCGCCTCTCCCGCCATCCAGGTGGCTTTCTCGGCGGAATAGAGGATGGCGCCGGCGGCATCCTTGCGCAGGGTGCGCGCGTGATCACCGCGATCGCAGGCTTTGCCCACCGCATAGACATAGGCGCGGGTGGCTTGCCAGGTCGAATACATATCGGCGACCTTGCCCTGCATCAGCTGGAATTCGCCGATGCTCTGGCCGAACTGCTTGCGCTCATGGATGTAGGGCACGACCACGTCCATGCAGGCCGCCATGATGCCCAGCGGTCCGCCGGAGAGTACGGCGCGTTCGTAATCGAGACCGCTCATGAGCACTTTGATGCCCTTGCCGGGCTCGCCGAGCACGTTCTCGACCGGTACCTCGCAGTCGTCGAAGAACAGCGGAAAGGTGTTCGAGCCACGCATGCCGAGCTTGTCGAGATGGCTGCCGTGGGAAAAGCCCTTCATGCCCTTCTCGATGAGGAAAGCGGTGTGACCCGGGTCGCTGCGCGCATAGACGACCAGCGTATCGGCATCGCCGCCGTTGGTGATCCACATCTTGGAACCGTTCAGGATGTATCTGTCACCCTTGAGTTCGGCACGCAGTTTCATGCTGACGACGTCGGAACCGGCATTGGGTTCGGACATGGCGAGCGCTCCGACATGCTCGCCCGAGATCAGCTTGGGCAGGTATTTCTTCTTTTGCGCCGTGCTGCCGTTGCGGCGGATCTGGTTGACGCACAGGTTGGAGTGGGCGCCGTAGGAAAGACCGATGCTGGCCGAGGCACGCGAAATCTCTTCCAGGGCGACGATGTGGGCGAGATAACCCATCTGGGTGCCGCCGTACTCCTCCTCCGCGGTCATGCCGAGAATGCCGAGATCGCCGAACTTGCGCCACAAATCGGCGGGGAACTCGTTGTCGCGGTCGACCTGCGCGGCGCGCGGTGCGACCTCCTTGGCGGCGAACTGGGCGATGCTATGCCGCAGCATGTCGATGTCTTCGCCGAGATCGAAGTTCAGTCCTATCATTTTTTCATCTCCAGGGTGTCAGGTTTGCCATGCATGGTCATGAGGGTTTGTTGCATTGTCGCGCAGTGGCTGCTGCGTCCATTTTTTACCACAATCACATCGCCGCGCGTGATGACGAGATTCTTGCCGGGCTTGATGATTTCGCCGGTGGCGATGAGCAACTCGCCATCGCCGGGCGCCAGCAGATTGAGCTTGTATTCGACCGTGAGCACGGTGGTGCCGGGCGGCATCAGGCTATAGCCGGCATAACCGCCGGCATTGTCCACGATTGCGCCGATGATGCCAGCCTGGAAGAAGCCGTGCTGCTGGGTCAGTTCTTCCTTGTAGGGCAGGCGAATCTCGCACCAGCCTGGCCTGATGCCCGTGAGTTGGGCACCGAGAAAGGCCATGACTTTCTGACGGGCGAAGCTGCCGCGTATTTTCGCCTCCCAATCGGGATCGCGCGGCTCGAAAGATGGAACCGGTGGTATATGCTGCAGAGCTTGATTCATGCGTTCTTTCTGCCTCGTTTCGCGGATTGTATGTTGACGTTGACGTTAACGTCAACGCTCCGATCTTCCATTTTCAGGCGGATTGGCGCACCCGTTTGGATTTGGTGCGGGTGGTGGCTGCCGCTTCGCTGGCCAGGATGTCCTGGCACTGCTGCTCAAAGCCGTTGATTTCGGCCAGCAGGGCCTCGATGTCTTCGCGCTGCTGCTGGAGTGCGGCGCGGCGCTGCTGGAGCGCAGCAAGAAACTTGACCAGTTGGCCTTCCTCGTCGCGCGCCGTGTCGTACATGTCGATCACGTCCTTGATCTCGGCCAGGCTCAGCCCCAGCCGCTTGCCGCGCAGGGCCAGCTTGAGCCGGGTGCGATCGCGTTTCGCATAAACGCGCTGCAAGCCCTCGCGGCGTGGAAACAACAGGCCCTGATCCTCGTAGTAGCGGATCGTGCGTGGCGTGACGTCGAATTCGCGGGATAGCTCGGTGATGGTAAAAGTGGCTTGGCTCATTCGCTGCAATTCGACTTCAAGGGATGCGCAGGCAAGTGCTGCACTGCGGCATGACAAGGTAGAATATCAAGTTCTGCCGCACCGGCCCGCAAGGGAAGTTCTGCAGATTCCGAAATTCTAGGCCAATTCTTCCCGCCATTCACAGTGCAGATCAACTATCCATTCGATTTTCTTCCTGAACCGGGCAGCGCTCGCGAAGTCGCTCCCGGGGTTCTGTGGGTACGCATGCCGCTACCGTTCGCGCTCGACCACATCAACCTCTGGTTGCTGCAGGATGGATCGGAGTGGACCGTGGTGGATACCGGTGTCGCCCTGGACGGCCTGAAAGACTGCTGGCGCAAATTGTTATCGGCCTATCCCTTGCGGCGCCAGATTGTTACCCACTGGCATCCGGATCACATTGGTCTGTCCGGCTGGCTGAAACAGGAAACGGGTGCGCCGCTGTGGATTACCGAAAGCGAATATCTCACTTCGCAGATGGTCTACGCGCAAATCGGCAGCTTCGGCATGCCGCCCATGGTCGAGATGTTCCGGCAACACGGCCTTGATGCGCAACGCGCGGAGGCCATGGAGAAGGTTAACGGCACCTACCAGCGCAACTGCTCGCCGGCACCGCTCAGCTATCGCCGCATGTTCGATGGTGAGCGCATCGACGTGGGCGGACGTACCTGGCGCGTGATCGTCGGCCATGGCCATTCGCCCGAGCACGCGGCGCTGTATTGCGCGGAACTCAAGGTGCTGATCTCGGGTGACATGCTGTTGCCGCGCATCACCACCAACGTCAGCGCGCGACCTTCAAATCTGGATGGCAATCCGCTTGGCCTGTTTCTCGACTCGATCGCCCGCTTCGAGCCCCTGCCGCAAGACACGCTGGTGCTGCCCTCGCATGGTGCACCTTTCATGGGACTGCATGATCGCGTTGCCGCCTTGCGGCAGCATCACCAGGATCGCTTCGCCGCGTTGCTCGCAACCATCGATCATCCCATGACTGCAGCTGAACTGGTGCCGGTATTATTCTCCCGACCGCTCGACGATGCGTTTCAGGTCATGTTCGCCATGGGCGAGACCATGGCACACCTTAAGTATCTTGAGTATTCCCGACAAATCGCTCGTGTGACGAGCAAGGATTGCATCCGCTTCGACAAGTTGCCCTAACAGGAGATCGCCATGCCCAGCAAGGACACCCCGGTAAGCCAGCAAGAGATTCCCAACCCCAAGGAAATCGCCAAGACTTATGCCGAAGTGGCACAGCGCGCCTCCAAGATGATCGTCGATCACATGCAGCGCCAGATGAAACAGGGCGTGAGTGCCCCGTCGGACGAGTTGGGCATCGCCCAGGCCTTCATGGACATGATGGCCAAGATGCTCGCCAACCCTTACAAGATGGCGCAGGCGCAGATGAATCTGGTGTGGGATTATTTCTCCCTCTGGCAGCATTCGATGATGCGCTTCACCGGCGTTCATGGTGCCCCGATCGCCAGCCCGGTCAAGGGCGACAACCGTTTCAAGGATGCCGAATGGGAAGAGCACTTCCTGTTCGATTTCATGAAGCAGTCCTATCTCATTACCGCCCGTCACATTCACGAGGCGGTCAGCAAGGTCGAAGGCCTGGAGGACAATTCAAAGAAAAAAGTTAACTTCTTTACGCGCCAGTTCATCGATGCCCTGTCGCCGTCCAACTTCGCCATCACCAATCCGGAAGTGCTGCGCGAAACGCTCAAGAGTCACGGCCAGAACCTGCTCAATGGCTTCAACAACCTGCTGCGCGACATCGAGGATGGCGAGGGCCAGCTGCGCGTCAAGATGAGCGATCCGAATGCTTTCGAGATCGGCCGCAACGTGGGCACCACGCCCGGCAAAGTGGTTTTCCAGAACGACCTGATCCAGCTGCTGCAGTTCACCCCGACCACCAAGGACGTGCTCAAGCGCCCCCTGCTGATCATCCCGCCCTGGATCAACAAGTACTACATCCTCGACTTGCGCCAGTCGAATTCGTTCATCAAATGGGCGACCGATCAGGGCCACACTGTCTTCGTCATTTCCTGGGTCAACCCGGATGCGAAGCTGGCGCTGAAGGGTTTCGACGCCTATATGACGGAAGGTTCCCTGGCGGCGCTCGACGCTGTCTGCAAACAAACCGGCGTGCAGGAGGTCAACCTGATCGGCTATTGTCTCGGCGGCACCTTGCTTGGCACGACGCTGGGCTACCAGGCTGCCAAGAAGGACAAGCGCATCGCCTCCGCCACCTTCTTCGTCGCGCTACTCGACTTTTCGATTCCCGGCGAACTGGGCGTGTTCATCGACGAGCAGCAAGTTGCCAGCCTGGAAAAGAAAATGGAAGAGCGCGGCTTCCTGGAAGGTTCGGAAATGGCCGGCACCTTCAACATGCTGCGTTCCAACGACCTGATCTGGTCGTTCGTGGTGAACAACTACCTGATGGGCAAGCAGCCGTTTCCCTTCGACCTGCTCTACTGGAACTCCGACTCGACCCGCATGCCCTACAAGATGCACAGCTTCTATCTGCGCAACATGTACATGAAGAACCTGCTCAAGGAGCCCGGCGGTATCGAAGTCAACGGCGTACCGATCGACATCAGCAAGGTCAAGGTACCGAGTTATTTCATCTCCACCATCGAAGATCACATTGCGCCCTGGAAAAGCACTTATCTCGGCGCCACCCGCCTGGGCGGGCCGGTGCGCTTCGTGCTCGGCGGCTCCGGCCATATCGCCGGCATCGTCAATCCGCCTGCCGCAAACAAATACGGCTACTGGACCAATGATGCCAAGAGCATGCCGGAAACACCCGAAGCCTGGTTTGAGGGCACCAAGCAAAGCGAAGGTTCCTGGTGGACCGACTGGCAGAAGTGGGTCACGGGGCTGGACAACACCAAGGTGCCGGCACGAGATCCAGCCAAGGGCAAACTCAAGGTGATCGAAGATGCGCCGGGTTCCTTCGTCAAGTTCCGTCTCGACACGCAGAAGAAGAAAGACTGATCCGACAAACCTGGTGTCGTCCAATGGGGCTGCAACTCCGCTGCGACATCAGGGTTTACTTCGAAGGGGATTGGGACTAAATTCCCAAAGGAATGAGTACCTTGCTTGAGCCGACCAAGGATATTTATCTGGGCAAGCAGCCGCTGATCGACCGGGATCAGGCGGTGATCGGCTACGAGTTGCTGTTCCGCGACACGACCGATAACTTCTCGGTTATCACCAGCGCCAAGGCGGCGACTGCCGACGTGGTCTGCAAGGCTTTCGCGGAACTTGGCCTGGCCAACGCACTCGGCAACCAGAAGGCCTTCATCAACGTCGATGAGGATTTCTTGTGCGAGGACGGCATCGCGGAGTTTCTGCCGAAAGAAACGGTCTTGCTCGAGATCGATGCCAGCCAAGGCGTTACACCCCGATTGCTTGACCGTTGTAGTGAGTTGCGGGGACTTGGCTATGAGTTCTCGGTTGCCGGCATCAACATGATTTCCGAGCCGGAAAGCCGGCTGCTGCAATTGGCCTCTTACTCGAAGCTGGACGTCAGCGCAGTTGCGGCGGATCGCGATACATCGATAGTCTCGCGCTTGCGTTCCATGTCAACCAAGGTGATCGCCAACCGGGTCGAGTCGCTGGAGGAAAAAAAGCTTTGCAGCGATCTGGGCTTCGATATTTTCCAGGGATACTATTTTGCCCACCCCGTCATCGTCGAAGGCCGCAAGCTGGATTCGTCGTACCGGGGGTTGATGCGCATCATCAACCTGATCAATGAAAATGCCGACGTGGCGCAGATCGAAGCCGTTTTCAAGAGCGAACCCGGACTGGCGATCAACCTGCTACGCCTGACCAACGCGGTGGGCATGGGCGCGCACGCACGGATCACGTCGATTCGTCATGCGATCACCGTCGTCGGCATGCGCCAGATCCAGCGCTGGCTGACGCTGTTGCTCTTCAGTCATTCCGGAGGCAACGCCAATGTCAGCAGCAATCCCCTGATGCAAACGGCGGCACTGCGTGGCTGTTTCATGGAACTGCTTGCGTCACGCTGCTTCCCGGCCAAGCGCGACTTGCGCGATCCGGCCTTCATCACCGGCCTGATGTCCTACATGCCGGCGGCGCTGGGGATGACCATGACCGACATACTTTCCCAGATCGCCGTCACCAGCGAAGTCAAGCTGGCCCTGGGCCCGCATGAGGGAGAACTGGGACTGTTGCTGAACCTGACCGAGAATTACGACAACGAGAACATCGATGCGACCGCGGCACTGCTCAAGCGCTTTGGCAACAAGATCACCTTTCAGACGCTGGGTTTGTGCCTGAGCGAGACGATCGCCTGGGTACAGCAACTCGGCCGCGAAGCGGAGTAGAGCTACTTCTTCTGACCCTGCTCCGCCCGCACCTTCCTGATCAATTCATCGATGATCGCTGGCAGCGCCTCGTTGCTGTCGGCCATATTGTTTGAAGTGAAATATTTCCCGCCGACCACGACCGCCGGCACGCCACGGATGGCATGGGCCTGGGTCAGTTCCTGGGCACGATTGATTTTGGCCTGCACGGCGGCTGAATTGTAGGCAGTGGCGAACTTGCCCCGCTCGACGCCCTGCTTTGCCAGCCACTCGCCAACCTCAACCTCGCTGGTGTGGTTCAGGCGCCCGACATGGATCGCATCGAAGAGTGCGGTGCGCAGACGGTTCTCTTCACCAAGCGCGTCGAGCGTGTAATAGAGCCTGGCCGCGGGCACCCAGCGCGCATCGAGGAAGATCGCCGGAACGCGGCGGAAGGCGACATCTTTGGGAAGAGTCTTCAGCCACTGGTTAAGGACCGGCTCCAGTTCGTGGCAATGGGGACAGCCATACCAGAAGAATTCCGTGACTTCGATCTTGCCGACAGCCTCGGTCGGCTGCGGCGCGATCAGCTTGAATTCTTCGCCTTCCTTCAGTTCGGCCCGGGCGGCACCTGCGAGCCAGGACAGCAACAGGGTCGCGAGGACTAAGGCGATACGGCCAGGACGCATGGGCAGAGCCGCTTATTTCCTGCCTTGTTCGGCGCGTGCTTTGGCGATCAGTTCGTCCACCAGTTTCATCATCTCGTCGAAACTGCCCGGGTAATTGTCGGGAGTGCGGTATTTGCCGGCGACGACGAAGGCGGGTACGCCGGGTATGGCGTATGCCCCCTGCTTCTGCTTGCTGCCCTGTGCCTTGCTTTGCACCGTGAAGGAATTGTAGGCGTCGCTGAATTTCTTGCGATCGAGCCCTTTCTTGACAACCCAGTTGGTCACGTTGGCTTCGTTGCCGAGATCGGTGTTCTCGCGGTGGATCGCGGTGAAGGCGGCGCCATGGAGCTTATCCAGTTCGCCCAGCGCATCCAGCGCGTAATAAAGCCGGGCTGGCGCTTCCCACTGCGGCCGGAAAATGACCGGGACGCGCACGAACACCACATCCTTGGCCAGGGTTTTCTGCCACTTGGCGACGACGGGATCGATGTGATCGCAGTGGGGACACATGTAGGAAAAAAACTCGAGCACTTCGACCTTGCCTTTTTCAGTCGCTTGCGGCGGACTGACCAATTCGTAGTCGCGACCCTGCTTGAGCTCGGCCTGGACGGTTACGCTGGCGAACATCAGCATCAAACCGGCAAGAAAACTGGTGAATTTCTGCATGAACTTCTCCTTTATGGATGAGCCGCTGGGGTTTCCTTGGCTTTGACCACGCTCGCCTGGATTCCGTTCTGCGATAGCTGGGTGCGCACGCGGTTCATCTCTTCCGGCTTGACGAACGGACCGACCCTGACCCGGTGCAAGAGCCCCTTGTCAGGAATATTCACTTCCTGCACGCTGGCCTCCAGTCCCATCAGGGCCAGCTTCGCCTTGAGGTTGTCGGCATCGGCGGGTTTCTGGAAAGCGCCCGCTTGCAGGTACAAGGTTTCAATGGGGGGCAGCGGGGCATCGGCCGCCGCCGGCACAGGATTCGGCTGTGCCTTGGCATCGGCCGCCGCTGGCGCGGCTTCCTGACCGCTGGGCAGAATTTTGTAGAACTCAAAACGCGGCTTCTCACTGACCTTGTCACCTGGTTTGCCGGGTAACGATTGCGGTGTTTGAGTTGCTGCACCCGGCTTGGCTTCCGGTTTTTCCGGGCGGGACAGCTTGTCGAGGAAAGGCAGGGGCGTTTTGTTGAGATACCAGACCACGCCGAAGGCGATCAGCACCCCGATCACCAGGCCCAGGAACACCCCGAGCAGCGTGCCGCCGCGTTGTCGCTGTTGTCGCTTGGAATTTCTTGAGTTCATCTTACATGCTCTCTGGCGCAGTAACGCCCAGGATTCTGAAACCGTTGCGCAGCACTTGGCGCAGCGCTGCGATCAACGCCAGGCGCGCCGAACGCTGAGCCGCATCCTCGACCAGGATGCGCTCGGCATTGTAATAGCTGTGAAAATCGGCGGCGAGATCCTTGAGGTAGAAGGCTATGCTGTGGGGGGCATAGTCGCGGGCGGCGTCCTCGATCACCGCGGGGAACTCCGCCAGTCGCGAGCACAGTGCCAGTTCCCGCGGACTGGCCAGCAGCGCCAGGTTGGCGGCAGCGTAGTTGGCAGAGTTGGACAAAGCGTCACCGGTGGTCTGCGCCAGTACCGAACAGACCCGGGCATGGGCGTACTGCAGGTAATACACGGGGTTGTCGCTGTTCTGCGATTTGGCCAGGTCAAGATCGAAATCAAGCGCCTGGTCGGCCTTCCTGAGCAGATAGAAAAAGCGGCAGGCGTCGTCTCCGACTTCGGCACGCAGTTCGCGCAAGGTCACGAACTGTCCCGAGCGCGTAGACATCGAGACCTTCTCCTTGCCATGCCAGAGCGAGACGAATTGCACCAGGATCACATCCAGCTTGCCGTCGTCGCAACCCAGCGCACGCAGAGCACCGCGCACGCGCGGGATGTAGCCGTGATGGTCGGCGCCCCAGATGTCGATGATCTTGTCGAAGCCGCGTTCCAGCTTGTTGAGATGGTAGGCGATGTCCGAGGCGAAATAGGTGAACAAGCCGTTGTCGCGCTGGACCACGCGATCCTTCTCGTCGCCGAAGGCCGTGGAGCGGAACCACTTGGCGCCATCCTGCAGGTAGATGTGACCGTTCTTCTCCAGGCGTTCCATCGCTTGCGCCACCATGCCGGTGTCGTAGAGCGAGCGTTCGGAAAACCACTGGTCGTAATGCACACCGAACGCTTCGAGGTCGGTGCGGCAATCGGCCAATTGTTCGGTGAGGGCATGCTGGTGGATATAGGCCCAGTCCTCGCCGAGCAGATCCTTGGCGGCCAGGATCAGGCTGTCGAGTTGTGCCTCAATGTCGTCGGATTGCGCAACGCAGGCACGCAGCGCCTCGGCCGAATGGCGGTAGCGCTGCCCGTGTGCGGCCTGCATCTGCCGCGCCATGTCGATGACATAGTCGCCCTGGTAGGCGTTGGGAGGGAAAGGCAGTTCTTCGCCGCACAGGTCCAGATAGCGCAGCCAGGTCGATAGCGCCAGGATGTCCATCTGTCGGCCGGCATCATTGACATAGTATTCGCACTTGACTGCATAGCCGGCCCAGCTCAGCAGGTTGGCCAGGCTGGCGCCAAAGCTCGCGCTGCGCCCATGGCCGACGTGCAGCGGGCCGGTCGGATTGGCTGACACGAATTCGACCTGAATGCGCTGGCCTTTGCCCAACGTGCCGCGGCCGTATGCCTCCCCCTGTTCCATGATGTCCCTGACCACCTGGGTCTTGGCGGCGGGAGCAAGATGGAAATTGATGAAGCCCGCGCCGGCAACCTCAACCTGGTTGACCCAGGGCGACACCGCGATTTCGCGCACCAGTCGTTGCGCAATTTCACGCGGATTGGCTTTGAGGGTTTTCGCCAGTTGCAGCGCCAGGTTGCTTGCAAAATCACCATGACTCGCCTGCTTGGGGCGTTCCAGCAGGATCGCAATGTCATGCTGACCCGGCGCGACGCTTGCCAGCGCATCGGTCAGCAGTTGGCGCAAATGGGTTTGGGGATTGAAGGACATGGGTGTGATTATACCTGTAGCCCTGGAGCTTCCTGCTGCCTCCGCCTTCCGCTCGGCGGCGCAGAGGGAATAGCGAGTCAAGTTCTCCGCTGCGATCTCTATTGCTGCATCCAGCACGAACCGGTGGCGGGAATTTCCG
>Ga0172380_10005333_pt1 | contig 15663 bp, 30 predicted proteins | sample Leawe162metaG_FD_119747 | JGI IMG/M metagenome (GOLD analysis project Ga0172380, IMG submission 119747) | Leachate microbial communities from a municipal landfill in Southern Ontario, Canada - Leachate well 162 metaG | ecosystem: Engineered > Solid waste > Landfill > Unclassified | place...
CTTTTAAATCCTTCCGAATATGCTTCCAAATAATAATCCGTATCTTCCCTAACAAAGACAAGTTCTTTATTTTCAAATATGACTTTCATAGCTGTCCCGCCCAACCCCTATACATCTCTCCGGTAGTCCTCATTGGATGAAGAAACACTTGTCGATCATCCGACCATCTCCCGTCTGGATAATATCGTTCCCTCTGCATCTCGCTAGACGGCCCCGTTATCATCTGATACAATGCTTCTCGCCATAACGCCGAATGTTCAGCAAACAACGTAAGAAATTTTTCCTTGAGATAATTTCGATATCGGCCTGTATTCCCGATCTGGGCTCGCTGCGCCAACAACCCCATCTCAGTCTCTATCCCGGTCATTCTCTCCGCGATCTCACTCCTTGTCATGGGTTTCTCCTGTATCGGCCCACATCAAGGAGGCGGCAGGCATTCAGCCTTTCCGAGACTAAATCATACCACTTTCCAGGCATATCATCGTAGGCGCTGATCCCAAACTCAACAGATAGTTGAGAAATTGCCCGCATCCACCTGTCATGCAAATCCAGAGCCTCCGAAAGCCGGGCTTCGAGTTCTGGAATGCGGTCAGCTTGATTCGCGGCGTCTATGAGATTAATCCGCAATCTTCTAATATGTTCCCTCAGACAATGTGGGCAATTTTCTGATTCAAGATGCTGGGACCTACAAGGATTCATCTACCCCCTCCCTTCCTGCTCTAATCCACAACTTTCCTTTTTTCAAAATCTTGTCTAACTCTTTTTGCTCTGCTTCAGTAAAATAACTTAACGCACGCTGCTCTAACTTATACATCTCCGCAGATTTAATGAAATAATGACAATATTCTAAAAATCTATTTACTTCAAATTTTCTATTACACCATAATTTAGCTTCGGATTTTTCTGCACGATCCATAAGAGAAACAATATCTGTGTCTCGGTCATCAATCAGATCTTCTAGGCGTTTGATCTCATCCAAACATTCATCAATACTTAAATTCTTTGTTGGAAATTTAAACTTATCTTGCATTTTAACCCCTTTATAAACCATTTTGCCGTCGTTGGCAATATGGTTCTCATCTCTAAAATTTAAATCAGTCAGAGCACGCCTTTTAAGAATATATTCTGCAAATTCTAATATTTGATCCTCATAGTCCTTACCAAATTTATCATGCGTCATTTTTAAATTACCTCCAGCAATTCGCTATAATTTCTGCGTTTCTTTGACGATCATTCCCATTAGCCCACTCATGGAAAGGCCCACGAAATATACAACTACCCTGAACACCCATATTAAGAGGGCACCCACCACAGGGTTTCAGCTTTTTGCGTGGGTGAAATTCCCGGCACAGAAAGCAAAAAGTACGAGGACGACTAATCTTCAATGCTTTTAAAATTTTCCACCCCGGCCATTCATCTTTCCATGCCTCTGGGTTCTCACTTAACCACAGCCACAGCGCATGATGATTCTCCTTGTTTGGCGCAGATAACTTCATTTGTTACCTAAAAGTTAAAGCAATCATATGAATGTTTTCCCGGACAACCACATGTAGGCAACTCTACATATTGTCCTTCCAACTTTCTCAAATCTTCTGCTTTGTCATATTCTTCATTTGTAACAATTAGAAGGCCCCAACTGTCTGCATTTACAATAATACTGTACCCAGCTTCCTTAGCATCTTTAACAATTTTCTCTAACCTCTTCTTTATAGTTTTAGCATCCATTAGTAAATTCTCCTGCCCATAACCTAACCACTATTTCTAAGTTGTCAACTGTTTATTATAAAGTTAGTACACTCTGCCACTCTCCTTGACAATGATATAAATAGTATCCTCTGGTACAGTTCTCTCATCCTCAATAATACCCAGATCCTTCCACACCCTATGCCAAACTTCCTCATTACAAAAATCACAACGACTAAGAAGGAGATAGTCCTTGTAGGGATTCTCTTGATCTTTCTCATTTTCCATTTTGTTTTCTCCTTTGTGGTGAAACATTGTTCAATCCTCTTACCTACTTCTTTCATAAAAATTATAGTATTTTTCCAAAGACGCCTTAAAACAGTCTAGATTCCTTCTATTCGGAAACACCATATTATATCTTAACGATCCCTCAAAGAACTCTACCGTAATCATTGCCCAACTTCCCATAATTGATAAAACCTTGACGAGATCTAATTGACAATCGCAATGAAAAAGAATATGAGGTTTTTGTCCGTTACTGGCGTTATCCCCCTCACATGAAAACTGTGTTCTAATATCCCTAAAACTATTTAGCCATTGAACTACAAGTCTGATTCTTGCATCAACAAGTTCCTGCTTGATAATAGTCTTTTTGGTTTTGTGTTTTCGTTCGCTCATTTAGGCGTCCCCTATGTGATTTAATGCTGAAGAATTAGCAGCCGTTACGAAAGCCAATAGCACAGGGCTAATGCCAGAAAGAAATTCAACCAATTTCCTTTGCAAAAAATCTTCGGGCATCCCAGGAAGAGCAAATGGAGAAGTCTTTAGAAAACGAGCTACAAGGTATTTGTTGAGAAGATTCATATCTTCAAGAAGCAGATCGTTGCTCAGAGAATCCATGTACTTGGCAGCATAAGCAAGTAGTTGAGCGTCTGAGAAATTGCTAGATTCCATAGTGTGCTCGTACTGCTTTCTCAAGTTGTGCAAGAAGTTCAGGATTATTCTTCAAAGCGTCCCAAGCATTATCCTTACCTTGACCAATACATTCGCCATTGAAATCCAACCATGCACCACGTTTAGCCACTATTCCGCAATTCATTCCACAAAGAAGAATATCTAGGGCACGGGGGACGCCTTCACCAAATCTAATTTCCGTGACAGCCGTGCGATAAGGAGGAGCACACTTGTTTTTAACTACTTGGACCTTTGCCTCATGCCCAATTACTTCTTCGCCCTTCTTGATTTTCTGTCCCTTCTTGATGTCTAGGCGAATTGAGGCATAAAACGGGAGGCTTTTTCCTCCGGGAGTGGAAGTCTTAGGACCATAAAGTCCCCCACCAATAACTTGTCGAAGCTGATTAGTAAAGAAAAGGATTACACCAGATTTCGACACATTGGCGGTGATTTTACGAAGTGCCTTACCCATCAGCCTTGCTTGTAAACCAACAGAATCATCAGTCATTTCTCCGTCAAGTTCCCGTTGAGGAACAAGTGCGGCAACAGAATCAACAACAATAATGTCCCCATGTCCCAAAACTTGGGAAAGATGGTCAGCCATTGCCAAAGCTTCTTCCCCGCTATTTGGCTGGTTGATTAAGACATTACCAACATCAACACCTAGATTTTGTGCGTAGGTGGGGTCATACGCAAATTCTACATCAATTAACGATGCAATGCCACCATGTTTTTGTACAGAAGCCATTGCATGAAGAGTGCAGGTCGATTTTCCGGCTGAGTTTTCGCCGTAGATTTCGATAATCCTTCCGTGGGGATAGCCGCCACAACCTAAAGCGATATCTAGAGAAAGGACACCGGATGAGGTTGCACGAATATCTGCTACAACTCCATCCCCTTGCATCCACATAAGATCGCCTTTGTGGCCCTTGGATTCCATTTCCTTCAGGATTTCAACAATCCTATTTTCCTCAACTACTGGACCATCAGATTTAGTCTTTTTAACCACAGTGGAACCTTTCAAGAGTTAATATCTATCTTCAGAATAACTCTAAGCCTACGAACATACCCATTCAAATCGTGAAGAACAGAAGAAATACGAGAAGAAAGAGAGGACAGTTCCTGAACTAGTGCTTCCTTTTCAATAGGGAGATGATCCTTTTGCTCCGCTGTTATACCAAGAAATTCCTCAAGCTGCTCTTCTGTATAAACACGCCTACCTGTCTTAGTTCTTCCTGCTACAAGCTTGCCGTCACGATCCCACTTCTGGAGGGTCTTCACCTTGTAGCCTAGATACTCAGCCGCTTTCCGTATGGTTAAATTTGTACTCATCTAATACACACTATAGCACAGTTTAGTTGGTAAAATTAAAGTTGACATTTAACCTTTCGCAATTCCCGAAACGCGAAACCTACCAAGCTCTTTTGCCCTTGGGAGGAGCACCCGGAGGAGGCTTGTGACCCTGGGCCTGGGGGACGATTGGAATAGGCGAAGCAGGAACCGGAGCCGCTGGGGCTTGTGCCGGAACAGGTGATGCCGCTACAGGAGCAGGAGCGGGCATAGGAGGCGCAGCAGAGGCGGCGGGCATTGGGGGAGCCACAGGAGCCGTTGCCGCGACTGGTGGGGCTACAGGGGCCGCAGGAGGAGCAGGAGCAGCTACCGGAGGACGTGCTACCGGGGGAGTTGCCGGGGTAGTCACCGGGGTACTTGCTTGTGCCGCGGCCTGACCCAGATAATACCTCTGTTCCTCATAAGTAATGAGGTTCAGGAAATCACTGGGATCAACCATTGCATCAACGTTTTGCACATACGCCAGCCAAGACGGATCTAGCACTACCCGCCCAGGAGCAGCAACTACATCGTACTGCGTTAGCATCATGTTGCCTTGGGAACAGCGCTCCGTGTCCTTAACAATGTAAAGAACCTGCACACCTGCGGTGTTTTCCATGTTATAGAATTCCTGCCCATCAGGAGACATTTCACAAAGCGTTGCCAGCTTGTCAAATACCTTCCCAGGAGCTAGCCACATCTGATGCTCAATCGTTTCCTGACCCTCACGCATTGGCTTGACACCCGCGATTTGGTCATAGTCCATAATTGGCAGAACATACTTGTCTGATGCCTGAAGCTTCCTGGCCTTCTCCCGTGCATTCTTCAGCACACTATCCTTATTCACAAGATCATTATACCCGTCCTTGCTCAGATTCTTACGAGTTTCCTTCGTATGCCCAAGCTCCTCAAGCCTAGCATTGAACTTATTCCACCATGCCTGTTCCTCTTCACAAAACGCACAACGAATTGGTGAATTGAACAAAGGCTCAAAACCAAGCACTTCGGTAAGATACTTGTTGAAATGAATTGGGCAAACCGTATTAGCAAAACCCACTGAACCATCGGGACGTGAATAGTTGGATACGGAATGTACCGGAACCTTGAAATAGAATGAGCAAAGATCATAGGGAACAGAAAGAGTAGAAGTAGGATCACTAGACCCGGCCTTTGATGCCATATTGAACTTGGCAACATCATTAACCGTTGGGTTGAAGATCTTCCACTTTGCCGGATAGAATGTAGGAATTAGCACACCATTATTGTGCTTCTGCTTTGCTGCATCGGGCAAAGGCGAAAAGAGCTTGCTAACTCCCTTTGATGGTGTTGGATTCGTCTGGTTAGCTGCCTTCTCTGCTGCGATTGGCATGTTCATCTTTCCCATTTGTCAAACCTCTTTCTAGCTACTTTTCGAGTAGCGCATCAAATCTCGCTCATTTCTAGGAGCGGTTAACCCAGTATTACCCGGTTTTTGTTGAATCAACCCAATTACTTCCTTGATGTGAAAACTCTTAGCATTCAGTCTCTCAGCTACTATACGAACAATTTCGTAATTCTCGGACAACTTGCTTTCCGTATTTACGACATCTTCGTAAAACCATGCTGGATCTTGGTTAATGTATCGGAACATGGAATTTGTGTATTCTTCTTTTGATTCGCTGCAACTTGCTCGCTTATTGGCGATTAGGTAGCCAGCATTAGCAAACTGCTCCCTTTGGCTGTCTGTTGAAGATTTTCCATAAACATTGATAACCATGTCCGTGATACTGTCAATGGTTGCTTTTGTTTCGCCGTAAGAAATTAAGATATCCTTGGCAAAACGCTTATTATATGCCCACCATTTTGCTTTCCAATCCTCTTTGAAATTATCCAGCTTTGTCTTGAGCCTCAATGCAAAAGCTTCCCAGTATGCTTGAACGCTGGCATGTGTGTGCAATAAGTCGTCAATTTCCTCATCATCGAACCTGAGCATAGCTTCAACGTCAAGTTCATCCAAGGTTTCATCAAGCGTGAAACTCAAGCCGTTTTCCTTTGATGAGGATAATGTGAATTTAGATGTCAAGAGTGTTCGTCCTCATTCTCATCATAAACCCCAGAAGTCCAGTCAACCCCCAGCTTACGAATTAGATCCGTAAAGTCCTCAAGGTCATGCTTACGAATGCCTGAATTTCCCTCTTTTATGTGCATGAGTTCATGAAGTAATACATACTTCTCTTGCTTATCACGTAGCCCAGTTTCACCAGCATCAAATCGCTCAAGGGGGGCATTGTTCAAAGCAATCACATAAGCGATATCCAGCAGATCATCGAGGAATTGCGTGTGTTCAGCAGTTTCGTCAAAATCTTCAACGATAATTTGATTCTTCTTTAGCGCAGTATAAGCATACCACGTTAGCATGTTCTTTGGTGCATTGATGTACCAACACTTGCCAAGCCACTTTGCGTTGGGATCAGAGACTCTTACAAAAGCAACTTTGGTAAGGTCTACATGACCAACTTCATTTTGGAATTCAACGATTAGATCCCTTGCGACTGTCCTTAACCCCTCGTCTAGAATCCACTCGCTACCATTCTTGCTTTCTACAATCATTTAGTTACTCCTTTACTTTCCTGTACTGAATTCTGTAAATGTAATCCCACGAATAATGACGTCTTTCTTCGTGATCTTTCTCACACGAAAATACCCGCCATTAATTTGCAACTTTTCTCCAACACGAAAAACAGCTTTACCCTCTTTCTTTGCCTCAACATACTTTTCCTCAGTAATATGTTCCATTCGTCCAGTATCAGGATTTTGCATTCGATTACTCCTTTACCCTTCTTGCACTTCGCTGTGCCAATCCTCCACCACCATAAAGCTTTTTACCAATACTTGTACTCTTTTGTCCACTACGCTTTGCACCAGCTATTAGCCAATCTTGCCACTTTCCTTCGTAATCCGTATCAGCAAATCCTTTACCTTCAAGAACTAGCCCACACGTTCTGCATCTCAATCTAAAATACGAGCAAAACTTTTCCGTTGGCCATACTGAACACTGCATTGCCAAAAAAGCTGATTTATCCCGATTTGAACATCGGGGACATCGCAAATCTGTTGTCCAGGGAAGTGGCACAATTTTCTAAACTTCTTCCTTACATTCACAATATTCTGGAATGTAATTCATCGCCACAGCTGCTTCACGAACAACATCATGAAAAGTGCCTTCAACAATGAAACTACTGCCTCCGGAATTTACCCAAATCTCGTCCTTCAATTGACGAACAATTATGTTTTCCGGGTTGAGGGCCAAAGATTCCCCGGTTTCTTTGAGTATGAAAATTGCTAGGCGCATTACTTCACCTTCTTCGCAAACTTAGCCAACTACCAAACCCTTCGTACAAATACAATCAGGCCCTAAATTAGCCTCATCATGATATTCAGCATATTCTCCAAAGTTTGGGTTATACTCAACAGCTAGAACTCTTGCTGAATCTACTACATAATATCCGTGATCAGCAGATCCAACCAAAACATCAAAGTCTTCGTCTACATCAGCAAGAAGTTTCTTCAAAGCATAAACTTTCATCTTTAAACCCCTTACTTGTTCTTCCTTCCCAAATAGTCAACACTCACAAGCTTCAAAATGACCCTGCCAAGCTCGTAGTTAGTCCTGGGTACAACGGGCTTAACCACGCAGCCTTCCCGCATGTGGTTGGCTCCTGGGACCGTAGAAGGCCCATCAGCGAACTTGTAGCAATCCGCACTCCAAGGCCCCCGATAAAGAATTGGCACGTATTCCAAATTACAAGCAGAACAGATTTCGTGAACCTCATCAACCCCTAGCCAACGACCGTCCTTCATTATGTCGAAAATTGCCAAACGGACTTCCCCAGGCTGTGTCCCGTACTTTAGATCCTGAACCTGCCCATAAACTTCCCCGTAGAAAACATAGTCAGAGTAATTTACGAGCGTATTAGCCATCTCATACCGATTCGCTACCTTCCACCACAGATTCTCGGCATTCTCAGCCTTCCACTGTGTATGGCTTCCTACATGGAGCTTTCCTTCAAAAAGACCCCCGCCACCCCACCACACAAACCTGCTATTGGCTCCGTGCAATTTTTCAGTAATTTCAACCTCTTCGCCCTCTTGCAAAACAGTGTCGTATTTTCGCAGACTTTCAATGTCGTACTTCTGATGGTAAACATTTGGTGCCGGTGCATTCTCTCCACCAGTGCTTACACCACGAATTGGCGGATCATAGTGCTCAAGACCCAACTCTTGCCAAACATCAACACCCTCTAGCCAAGTATTACGCGCATGAATTAGAAGACCAAATGACGGAACCCCCCGTAGCCGCTTTGCCTTGATTCGTACCTTACCTTCCTTTGCGTCAGAAGCAAGGAACGAGAATTCAGGAACATCCACGGGCACCAGCGTATCAGGCTCAATGAAAACAGCCAGATCCCCCACCTTAAAATCGCCAATCCTGGTGCAGCAAGTCCATCCACCAATTTGGGCGATCTCTAGCGAATCAGCGTTCTCATGCTTATGGATTTCCTGAACCTTGATAACTTTTGCTGAATGTTCACTCATTATTACTTCCCCTGCAAAACCTTCAACATCTTTACTGCGTGAGCCTTCTTATCTTTGTAATCTTCAATCATATTTGTACGAACAGCTTCCGGAACCTTTCGAACACACACAACATTTCCAATAGGCCACTCAAAATCATCAAATATGGAATCCCAATAGTACTTCTTATCTTTGGAACTTAGCTTTTCCTCAAAATATCGATACTTCTCAGTATGTCCCTGATGTCCAGGCCCGTGATTTGCTGAAAATCTATACCAAGGCATTTTCAAACCCCTTTGTAAATAAATTTTTCCTCGCTAAATTACAACATAATCACGAATTCGGCTGTGTCAAGCCCTTGCCACAATATGGGCAAAAACTTCGCAAATTTACCTTTTCCTCAAGCTCGGCAATGTAGAAAAGCATGTCTTGAACCGTTCTTGCATTTACCAGTGACAAAGCTGAATCAACATCTTCAACAAGTCGCCTGGTTCGCTCCATTAGTTTTGCGTCCATGTTTAGTTTTCCTTTGCCACAGCCAGCAATTTTTCCCGCTCATTTTGAAGGTCTTTAATTCTATAGTCCAAATCATGGGCTGCTGTAATTGCTGCACCCCTGAGAGAAACAAAAGTCCTCTCTGGATCTAGCCACTTGAACAAAATGCCCCGCTTTGTTGCAGTCTCTTTAACAGATCTAGCACGGAAAGTACAGGCACCTTCCTTAACACCTGAACTATCTCGAACTTCATCCCAACTCTCAAAGATCACCTCTAAAATATTATCAAGACAAGGAATTTCACCATATTCATCCATACGAACCCACAAGCGAGTTCCGACAGCAATATCCTTCATCTCTTCGTAAGTCATTTTAGTCTGCCTTTAGCCCGCCTGCATGATTTGTTGGACCTTCTAAAACCCTTATGCGATCTTTTTGGTTCTTTACCTTTTCCTCAAGCTTTCTAATATAGAAAATCATGTCCTGCACCGTTCTAGCATTCGATGAAAATAAAGCAGCTTCCAACTCCCCGACAAGGCACCTAGCTCTCTCCATTAATCTTGCATCCATATTAGTATACCTTTTTACCTAGAAGAGTCTCAGCCGCGCAACAACGGCAACCAGTATTATATCTATGTCCGTCTTTATCACAATCCCAATTATCTCTACAATCCCGAACAAATTCTGTAAGCCGTGCGTTAGACTTTTCCAATTCCTCAACCTTGCGCGCTGCTTCACTAGCTCTTCGCAAAGCATCGCCTAATGCACCACATTTGCCCCAAAGATTATCTTTGCAGGGGTATGACTTTTCCATAGCCATATAGTAAGGATGAATTTGGGAATGTCAAGAGGGCATTTGTGAATTATTAGGGGTTAGTCATCAAGGAAGAAGGAATAAGGAAAAACCTTGAAAATATCTTCGGCCAACTGTGCAGGAGTCATGTTCTCCTCTTCCGTTCCACGACGAGGACAAGCAACCACCTGAAGAAGCTTCCGCATCTTCTCATTTTCCTCGTAAAGAGAAATAACGTCATGCGTCAGATCATCAATTGCATAGAAGATTGCTGCCCGAGACTGATCATACGCCATTGCTTTTGGAGAACACTTACGACAAGAATCAATAGACCTTCTCAGATACTCACGCTCTTTCGTTTCCATGATTACTCTCCTTCTACGAACTCTTTGTTGATTCGTTTTACGTCACACTCTTCGCACAGCTTTTCATCGTTCCAAATAAAAACTATATCGTCAGGAGAAAAGAACTCGTCACAACCAGTGCAGCGAATTTTGTCTTCCGTGTCCATACCTAGCAATATAGCCATGAAAAAAGAGTTGTCAAGGGGAGGGAGAAAAATAAAAAACTTTCAGTCGGCAGGCTCTACTTCAATTTTCCAGCCAATTGTAGCCCCACCTACACCCCATTTAGTATACGCTTTACCTTCTGCCTTTTCCTTTGCTTCTGGGCCTTTATTTGTCTTTACCGTCCCCAAAAGTTCTTGTCTCTCCCCAGTATCCCAGTCTGTCATATATACATTCCAAGTTTGCAAATCCAAGCCTTGTGCAACTTTAGAAAGACGTTGAACACCTTCATCACTAATTCCCTTTTTCCACATAGTCTTTTCCTTTGTTGAAAAATCTTAATGCTATAATAACCAATACCCTGTCGGTTTCCTAAAGAGGTTTTAAAATTAGGGCTTATTGTACAAAAGGTCAATACCATAGAATTCTTTGATAGCGTCTTTTATTCTCGTTACACGGGGAGATTTTCCGCCACTTCCCCAGCCCCAATTGCCAAAAGAGCTGCGGTTGACCATTCGCCATACGACAGATTGAAGATCCGTTCCATTAGCGTCTGCCTCTTTTCTGGCATTAATGAAAAGCTTATATGCTGCGCCAGGATTGTTTTGCCACAGATTATAAAAAATTGGGGCACAAAGATCGGTCCAATTATCGTTGAGAAGATTTCGAATTGTCTTGTATTCACCCAAAGGAGCGCGGACAGAATCTAGCGCATGAATGAATTCGCTCTTGCCAAATAATTCTTGAGCACGTTGCACCCGCTCATCCTGCCCAATTTCCCCAAACACTTTTGCCAGAGCCAAAGCGGAATCCTTGTTAACTGTACAAATATCTACAATACGCTTTTTCTGGCTGGGGAAGGCGGGATTAAGGGTCTGTTTTTTGGAAATGTCATAGAATTTTCCGTTTGAAATTGCAAACCCAAATTTACTAAATTTGTCCGATAACTTCAAATCTTCATAAAGATTTGTGTGAATATCATCTTTGTCTACTAGAATTGATTTGAAGGATTCTAGGAGGCGTTGCAATCTGCCAGAGGTAAACGACCACTGTAAAAACCCAAAAGTACATCCGGTCCCGTCATACCCGATCTCAGAATCGTATTTTCCCTCGGAACGCGATACAACCCCCATGATCTTTGTCCACTCACCCCAAGGCCGTGGTGGATTAAACTTGCAAATTCCTAGACAACGAGGCCCAAAACCATCATGATATTTAACCCAATCCACGTTAGCATTAGTCATTTTTTAGTTCCTCTCCTGTGAATAAGGGCTTTCGCAAGTCTTCAAAAGTAACGCCTTCAGGGCGGGTATCAGGACGAGATTTATTCTCGTCTGCCCACATTGGGCGACAATTAGTTATATGAAAGGCTTTTCTCTGTTGATCAGGATCACTGTAATCAAAAGTAATAAGAGGCATTATATGATCATAGTTCCAAGTTGTTAATCCATAGTTCTCTTGTGTCATTTCCTCCCCCGTCTCTGGATGAGGATAATATTGCTGTTCAAGAAACCAAAAAGCAATTTTAGAAGAACATCCAAGCATCTCTAAGGTGGGGGCAGCTTTCAACTCTCCATTCAAGGCCATTCTATGTCTATTTCGTAAATTAGACACCATTCTAAATACAGGATCAACTTTCCTCCTTTCCCTCATATAATTTCTCATCCGGATCTTTTTCTTTTCTTTCGCTTCAGGTTTTTTTGAGTTCTCCCGGTTTCTTTCATTTATGTGCTCTTTGTTCTTTTGATAATTTTCCCGTGTTCTTTTTTTATAGCCCTCATGATCCTTATATCTGTATTTTTGCTGCTTTATACGATTACAGTCATTACAATCAGGAGACAAACCATCTACCCGTGTAGCGACCTTTATATATTCTGAATTTGGTTTCTCTATCTTACAGGTACAACAGATCTTTCGTTCTGGAATAATAATCTCGCCTCTCTTGCTCTTCTCTCTATTCTCCTCCCTGTAGCGCTTATTTGAGGCTAGGCGCTTTTCCCTATTTTTCTCGCGAGATTCCTTAAACCTAGGAGTCATACACTCTTTACAAATTCCCTGATGACCATCTGGGGCACCTTTTCTCGCATAATATCCATCTAAGTTTTTTGTTTTATTACAGCAGCTACAGATCTTGGTTAGCATTAGCTCTCTCCTATCCTATAACCATAACATACGATAGATAGGAAAACTAAAGATGTACAATTAAATTTTATTTAAATTAGTCGTGATCCAAGTGCTTATCGGACCAACGTTTTACAACTGCAACATCAACATCTAAGGGAACTTTTGAATCTGAGAATTTTTCCAACCATTCCGTAAGATAATATTTCATGATCTTACAAGTCTTTTCAACACAGCTTACATGACTAAGAATTGCAAGCTCGTCGTGAATATGAAGTAAGGGATATGCATCCATTTCCTCTCGTTGCAATTCCTGATTTATTTGAATCAAGGCAGAAGACACCATATCAACCGCACCCGATTGGATACCGAAATTGACTGCTTGGCGCAATGCCCCATTAAGTTTTGCCTTTTGGTACTTGACCTCTCGATTAACGGAACATGAGAGTACATAATTGCAAGACAAGCAATGCGAGAATAGATTCATATTCCCTTTAGATTTAATTAATTGCTTTATATCAAACTCAGACACCTTATATAGATCATTTGGATCAAGACCTAGAAAATTTGGGTAGGGGCCTTTGCGATAACACTGTGGACGTACTGAATCATCTGGCCACTTCATTGATTGAGGTATTGTAACCATTGCTTCCGGCAAATGCCTACGACGCCCAAATAGATTTGAAACCCAGCCATTCTCGCGCACAAATGCCTGTACGTCATCTATCCACTTTTTTAGCTGGGGCGCGGAACCAAAATAATCCTCATTAATTAGCTTGTCTGCCTCCTCATAAGAAATACCTAAACTATCAGCTAAAGAAAATATTGTCTCACCATAAAGAATCCCAAAATTAACTACTTTTGCCGCTGATCTCTGTTCTTTATATAGCTTCTTTACTTGGCTTACATCACAGTCTAGTTTAAATACATTCTTCGCAGTTCTAGCATGTAAGTCTTCCCCATTTTTAAAACTCTCTATCCAAGATGCCTCCCCTGAAGCATTGGCTGCAACACGCAACTCAATCTGGCTTTCATCCATAAAAATGAACATGTAGTCTTCAGGAGCAACAAACAAACTCTTAACAATCATTCCACCATTCTCAGGACGAGGGAGATTGGCGAAATTTGGGTCACTGTTTCTCAATCTACCAGTAAGACTGTCGATCCAGTACGTCGTATGCACCCAACCAATTTTTCCGTCATCTGTAACTTCTTTCATCAATTCAATCGATGGAGCCGCGTAAGTTGACTGAATCTTTTGTGCTCTCCTGTATTTAAGAACTGACTCCACAACAGGATGATTTAAATTAGCAAGAGCATCAACATCAACTTTCCATTTATGGTGTTCCCCTTTTCTACCAGGAAGCTTTAACGTTTCGAAAAGCATTTCCCCAAGCTGGTCATTACTTCCCACATTAAACTCTTTACCAACAATTGCCCAAACCTCTTTTTGTGATTCATCCATAATTGCAAGTTGTTCTGCAATTACTTGTTTAGCTCTTGCAATATCAACTGGAACACCTTTAAGTTCCATAAGCATTAATGTATGCTGAAGAGGCATTATCAAGTTATCAAATAACCATGTAAGGCCCTCTTCTTCCATCTTCTGTTCAAATACAAACTTCAATGCAAGCGTCATGTCAGAGTCGGAAGCGGCATAAGGAAAAAGTACGTCTATTGGAACCTTTGAATACCGTTTATAATGAGGATCATAATAAGCAAGGGCTGACTTCAAATCATCCTTGAATTGAGATGCAGAAGTATCCAAAAAAGCATCGCTCATACCGAGTTTAGTAATATTTCCCTCTTCATCAAAATCAGACTTCAATGCATGTGAAGAAATAACTCTTGCCTCATCGCAGACCGAGTGAGAAAGCATTGTATCAAACTTGAAACCTTTTGTCTGAATCCCTAATAACAAAAAAAGTTTGGACACATCGAACTTTCCATTCTGTGCAACTTTATATGCTTCGGATTCCAGATAATTCCTTAACTTTGCGACAACATCATCCTGCTTAGTCTTCCAATATGGACTATCATCCGTTTTGATTAAAGGAACATAAGCAGCGTTTCCAGGCGTCCAAGGATTTTCAAAATGATCGCGACCCCATGCGAACGAAATCCCGGCCACCTTTTCTGGATAGTCTCTTTCTACTTGAATCTTCGCTGTTGGAAAATTCGTTTCTATATCTATACCCGAAATAGGTGACTTCTCAAGCTCACCAATCAGCCAATCCAATTTCTGTACTGTGCTGATTAAATGATAAGTAGCCGGGATCTTCAGGTTTGAGAAAAACAAAGTTATTCCTTCTCCTCTGGTTCGCCATAAGAACCCTCTGGAACCCCCGCTGTTCCCCGATCTTCTTCTGCATACCTTGCCCTACGAATTTCAGCATGGCGCAAGGAAATCCATTTCTGGGCCTCTACAATTGCAATTAGAATGTCAGGCAAATCCCGCTGTTGGATATATGGCCCGCGCTTCCTCGAACCATCCTGTGAAAGAAACTCGCGGCACAGCCTCGCGTCGTAAAACACCTTTACACCATCTCTGGATCTTGACTCGTATACCTCACATACACCCGCCCCCTCAATGAAACTCTGTACTAGGACACGTTGTGCATCAAACTTCTCTTCAGTCATTTTCCACCTCAATTGTAAGTCCCGTTAATGGGAGCAAGAGAATTACTTCCCGTTCATTTCTTTCAGGCGCAGCACATCAGCTTTCCGCACCCTCTTCACGCCCCTAATCTTTGCACATTTAAGATTGCCCTTCGAAATATGCGAATATAAATTCACGTAGGAGCACTTATAAATCAATGCCGCTTCGCTAATAGTCAGCCAATCTTCGCCTAATTCCTCTTCCCCATCCCCGCAGGCAATTTTCGGCTCATCCTTCAGCGAATTCTTCTTCATCGCCGCCCCACGTGAAGAAGCTAGCGCATTTTTCGGTGAATCCTTGACCAATTTCTTCGGCAAATTCCCCCCGCCATACTCGATACCCAGTTGCAAATCCCCACGCACTGCCGCATTCGGTCCATGCTTTTCAAGATCCGCTAATCTCTCTTGAACATTTTGGTAAAGCTTTTCGTAATCCATTTTGCCAAGAAATTCGACAGCATTGCCAAAGTCATCGCCACCTAAGCCAATTCTGTAGGCAAATACGACTAGGCAAAATCGGCTAATATTGCAAGTGATTTGGCAAGATCTTTCGAAAATATGTTGGCAAAA
>Ga0172380_10005334_pt1 | contig 15662 bp, 18 predicted proteins | sample Leawe162metaG_FD_119747 | JGI IMG/M metagenome (GOLD analysis project Ga0172380, IMG submission 119747) | Leachate microbial communities from a municipal landfill in Southern Ontario, Canada - Leachate well 162 metaG | ecosystem: Engineered > Solid waste > Landfill > Unclassified | place...
AACATACAAAAGTGCCATGGGTATAAAAAGCCACCAACCAAACATAACTGGGATAAATACAATAATTAAAAAATATATAAAGCGATACATTTTATTCACTAATTGTCGGCATAACAAAGACAGTACTAATCTTGGATGCATTTACCGGTAAGGACAACAAAATATTTTTGAAACCCGCTGATTTATCTTCTTCCACCAAGCCGACTATCGCTGCCACATAATTTGTCGAGCCAGCAATCTCAATCTTATCTCCCACTTGAATATCAAAATCGATAGGAACCTTGGCCTCCATATTCCCGCCACCCTTACCATTCATCTCAAGGGGTTCATTTGTTCTAGTCACATATCCAAATGAGGCCACACCAGCAAAAGAACTGAGAGCTACTGTTGATTTGTTTGCCGATACATCTACCAGCCTTCCGATCAAAACTCTTTCCGTAACCAAAACCAAATCCCCTTTTTTCAATCTATCTGCACTTCCTCTATCTATAAACAATGAATCAAGAGGAATTTGGGGCGATCTGGCAATAATAGAGCTCGCGACATAATCTCCTGCTGGCCGGAGCCCTAGCTCCTCGCGTAATTTTTGATTTTCATATTTTACTGATTCATAATCAATTTTAAACAATCGATCATCCTCTATCAGACTCCCAAGTACTTCATTTTCGGCAATCAATTTATTTTTGTCAGTAAAAAATTTGGGCACAAAATCAACTAAACCATAAAAATAGTTTCCAGTTTTGATAAACGGTGAAAATATGTTTAATACGATTGATCGTGTTGGGCCAAAAATACTAAACAAAAAAACAGCCAGTATTACTAACAATAAAATAGCTGATATTTTTATAATTTTTTCGCTTAAAAAATTATGTCTAGTATGTTTTATTTGATATATCATTTTCGTCTGCAATTAATATATCTCTATATTTATCAAGTTTTTCTAAGATTATACCAGTGCCACGAACCACACAGGTCAAAGGATTGTCGGCAATATAAACGGGAATTTTCACCTCCTCTGATAAGACTTCGGCAAACCCTTTTATAAGTGCTCCACCCCCAGCCAAATGAATACCGCGGTGCATGATGTCTGAAAGTATCTCAGGTGGTGTAACTTCGAGAACCTCTTTAATAGCCTCCACCAATCTCTCAATCGAATGAGAGACAGCGTCTCTCACATCGGCATCTGTCACTACAACTTCTCGTGGTAAACCTGTTATAAGATCTCGACCTCTCGCCTGAGTTTCTAGCGGGCTTTCACCGGGCAAAAGCGAAGTTATAGCGATCTTTATGGTCTCAGAAGTTTTCTCTCCAATAATTATTTTAAACTCACTACGAATATAAGAAGAGATGTCATTGTTTAATTGATCCCCGGCGATACAAATATTTTTGGCACTTACCACGCCACTAAGAGAAATGACGACGATATCCGCTGTGCCGCCACCAATATCAATCACCATATTGCCAACTGGTTCTTCGATGGGTAAATGCATTCCAATCGCCGCGGCCATGGGTTCTTCTACAATGTGCACTTCGCTTGCACCCGCATTTCTGGTGGCATCTCTCACTGCGCGAGTTTCAACATTGGTAATGCCTGATGGTACTCCAACTACTACTCTCGGCCCAAAAATTTTATTTGATACTGCCTGAGCTTTATTAAGTAAATAATGAATCATCTCTTCGGTCACTTCAAAATCAGAAATGACACCATTGACTATTGGCCTCACCGCTACGATATGAGGTGGGGTGCGGCCAAGCATATTTTTGGCCTCTTGACCTACCGCCACCACTTGACCGGTTTTTTGATTGACTGCCACGACCGATGGTTCATTCAAAATGACCCCTTTCCCGCGCACATAAACCAAGACATTTGCTGTGCCCAAGTCAATACCAACATCATTACGAAGTAGCTGTTTCCACTGTTCCAATTTCTCTTTGAACATATGGATAATCTAGCACAAATTTTAGAGTTCGTCTTCAGAAATCATCTTTACATCTCCAGTAAATCTATCTTTTATTTCTAATTTACCAAGAGCCATATTTTTTTCACTTACAATTATCTGGGTTGGCATACCCAAAAGATCGGCGTCAGCAAACTTTTCACCTGCTCTCAAGTCTCTATCATCATACAAAACATTATCTTCACCTAATTTTTTATAAATCTTTTCTGCCATTTCTTTGACCTCTGGCTTGCCAGATGGAATCTCTACCAAATGATATTTAAATGGCGCGACCGTCTCCGGCCATACTATCCCTCTATCATCTGCAAGTAGTTCTACTATGGTACCCATAAGTCGTCCCAAGCCAATACCGTATGAACCCATAAACACCATCTCCTCCTCTCCTTTTTCATTTTTATATTTTAGATTAAATGGTTCGGAAAACTTGGTACCAAGTGTAAAAATGTTTCCGACCTCAACTGCTCTCTTTTCAACCAATTCTTTTTTATTTAAACCAAGACTTTCAATGATTTCATCTGAAAAAACTTCTTTATTAATTGCTATTTTTTTATTTTCATCAACATAAATAGTATCTTCACCGGCATCTGTGAGAGTCTGAAATTCATGAGAAAATTTAGAAAATGTCCCACCTGATGAAAATGTTATGTAAGTTGAACTACCAACCCCCACTCTTTCAAAAATATTTTGATAAGCGATTTTTGCTTTTTCATAAAAAATGTCATGCTCTTCTTGATCTCTTGAAAATGAATACAGCGCCTTCCAGTAAAATTCTCTGCCACGCATAATACCGGACTTGCTTCTAGCCTCATTTCTAAAAATCTCCTTAAAATCATAAGGGTAGGCGGGCAAATCTTTGTAGGAATTTACATACTGTTTTAAAATATTCGAATACGCTTCTTCGTTAGTAAACGATAATCCAACCTCCCCTCCATTCTTCAGCTTAGTTTTGAACCAGTTATCAACTACCGAGTCATCCCATCGGTTTGATTTCTCCCATATTTCTTTATTCTGAAATATAGAGGTTTTCATTTCGATACCTCCGATATTATTCATCTCTTCTCTTATAATATTTTCAATATTTTTTATTACTCTCAAACCAAGAGGCAAATACGAATACACCCCAGCCATTTCTTTGTGAATAAACCCTCCACGGATCAGGAGCTCTGCATTTTTGGCAGTCTCATCGCTCGGCGCCTCTCGCCTGGTTTTTGTAAAAAGTTGTGATTGTCTCATGCCTTTATAATACCGCACAGACAAAGCAAGGTCAAAACAATATGGGTAATTACGATTGGTGACAAATGTGACGACCGTCACATTTGTCACCTCACATAACCGATGTTACAATTAAATTCATGAGTATAGTAATGGAAATACTGGAAGGTCTCTGGAATACACATCTTTACCACAAAGGAGTAAGAGTAAACATGTTTGGTATACCGATACCATGGGAAAATAAAAAAGATGCGCCAAAGAATTCGTTTCGCATAACATTATCAAGATTAGAGAAGAAAGGATTTATAGAAATAAAATCAGGAAAATGGTGTCTGACAAAAGCTGGCAAAGAATATTATGAAAATCAAAAAAAATTAGGAATTAAATTTGCCTCCCCTTTTGTCCTCAATGCACCAAAAAATCTTTTACTAATGTTTGATATTCCGGAATCAAGAAGGGCTGAGCGACATTGGTTAAGGTGGCACCTGAAAGAGTTTCAATATTTTATCATTCAAAAAAGTGTTTGGGTCGGGCCAAGTCCCCTTCCTAAAAAATTTGGTGCCCATTTAAAGGAAACGGGTTTATACACTTACATAAAAACTTTCAAGCTTGCCAAGCCATATCAAATTAATAAAAAGTGAGTGTACAAATATGACGACCGTCATATTTGTCACTGTAACTTATTTTTTAAATCTTTTTAATTAAAATTTATTAAGACGGGTCTGAGATAAAATTTTGAGCAAAAGAAAGGGGCGTGCCATGCGACACGCCCATAATAATCATAGACCAATGATGAGAGTCAAGGGGGCTACTTCCCCTTACAAAGTGGGTTCGTAACGCCACCAGCAAACTTTTCACCGATCTTTTGTTGGTGATTAGGTTTCCCCATATCGGCATTCCCAGGTGCACCACTCGCATACCAGAGTTCAACTCTGTCCAATTTGGGCAGCAACCAGTACCGACCTGGATCGTTGTGTCCATCCAGCGAAAGAGCTTTGCCCATTACGATAAGAGTAGGTGCACTATTTTCCAAAGACGAAACCCAGAAGAATACCGGGTTACAAGGGTCGCCTGTTTCTTGTTTGGCCCGATCAATTTCACGCTGAAATTCCCACTGTTTGGCCTGTTTCTGCTCAGCCAGTTCTCGTTGTTTGTTTGCCTTGTTCTCTGCGTCAAATACCACGCCCATGGTAAGCAAAAGAACAATAACAATCCCGATCATACTGCATCCAACAAAAATTCTCGTGTTGCTCATGTCAAAACCTCCAGCTACAAGCTAATCATATAACTGGTTATTTGTCAAGAAATGTTAGAACAAGCGCAAAATGTCGCGGTAGGTGATGAAGAGCATTAGGGCGATGAGGAGGGCGAAGCCGACTGTGTTGGCAATCATTGCAAATTTTGGATTGATAGGGCGCTTGATTATACCTTCAACCATTACAAAAAGGATGCGTCCACCGTCCAATGCTGGAAATGGCACCAGATTTATTATCGCCAAATTTATTGAAATGAGCGCAGTAAAGGTAAGCAAGTAAGCAAAACCCAATCTTGAAGCGTCACCAACTAAACCTACAATGCCCACTGGCCCTGCGATGTTTGACATATCAGCGTCCCCTTGCACCGCATCTTTGATTAAATTACTTATCCCAGAAACTGTGAGGTGCATGATATTGAGTGTGGTTTTGCCACCTTCATAAATTGCTTTATGGATTGGTAATGAAAGTGTCCCCACAATATCCATATTAATTCCTATTATTTTTTTACCTTCTACTATTTCTGCATCTGGTAAAATTTCAAAATTTAAAGTCTTTCCGCCACGATCAATTTCAAACGATACTTTACCTGAAGAATTGTTTATAAAATCTGAAACTATATCGGGCTCTAAATCTTGTAAAACTTGATTGCTGGCATAAGAAATTCCCATTATTTTATCTCCGGCCTTCAACCCAGAAACTTGCGCAGGTGAGCTTGGAACAATATCAATAATAGTGAGCGCTGGGTTTTTGACCTCTGCCCCCATAGTGTTGTCAACTGAAGTTGGCAAGCCAATTAAAAATCCAAAAGTAAAAAGAAGCCAAGCAAAGAGAATGTTGAAAACCACGCCGGCTGCCAATATAGTCGCCTGCCATTTTTTTGAAACTTGTACAAAGCTTTTTGGCTGAGGTTGCGAATATTCCTGAAGCGAGATATGCGTAGCATCTTGGGAGCGTAAGGAATCATTCGCAACCTCAGCTTCTTCATAATTCTCGCCAAAAATTTTTACGAAACCTCCAAATGGAATCCAATTTAAGGTAAATACTGTCCCCCACTTCTCACCTATCCGAAGTGCCCTCGGTGGATAACCAAAACCAAATTCATCTACTTTTACTCCCGCTTTTTTGGCAGCCAAAAAATGCCCCAGCTCGTGGACAAAAACAAGCACTCCCAAAATAATAAAGAAAATTATAATTGTCATCCTTTAATTTTTAATCTCAATCTCCTTTTTTGCTGTTAATTCTTCGAGTTTTTTGCTGCTTTCATCAATTATTTTTTGCATCTCTTCTTTCAGTCTAAACTTATCATCCTCTCCCATGCCACCGGCCTTTTCTTTTTCTTCAATCGTCTTCCAGGTTTTATCACGCAAATTTCTGAATGAAATTTTGGCTTCTTCAAATTTTTGTTTTACAACTTTAATAAACTGCTCTCTCCTCTCCGAGGTTAAATCTGGGAAGATAATTCTCAGACCTTTGTCATAAGGAGCAACTGAAAGACCAAGGTTAGAAGTGTTGATGGCCTTTTCAATACTCTTGCCCACCGTCATATCCCACGGTTCTATTTTTATAGTTTTGGTATCTTCAACGATTATATTTGCCAATTCTTTGATACTCATTTTTGAACCATAAGCATCTATTTGAACGAAATCAAGGATTGCTGATGTGGCTTTGCCTGTGCGAATAACTGAAAGCTCCTTGGCCAGCCAACTTTCAATATCTTTGCTTTTTATTTTTAAATCTGAAAAATCAAACATAATATTATTATAACACACCCGAAAGCCACTCTAAAAGTACTTTGGGTGAAGAACCGCGAGCCCGTGCAAATATTTTGGCGGTGAGTATATTCTTCATTTGACTCCCTGTCGCTTTTTCCTCATAAGCGATTTCCTCTAAATTTTTTATAAACTCCTTCATATCATTTTTGTTTTCTTTTTTTGCCAACGAACGCACCACAGCAAGTCTGTCACCAATTTTTGAATTTAAAAATTTACTTATTTCACTCTTACTTTTTTCCCCGCCTGTTTTTGATTCAGAAATATGATCCAAAATCATAACTCTAGAAATAATCGTTGGTAAAAGTCCCCCCAAATTTTCCAAATTTATAAAAAAGTAGGTGCCAACTGTGGGCTCTTCTAAGACTTTTAACAATGCATTTTGAGCTTCAGGAGTAATTGTCTTGGTAATAATCAGACACACTTTGTTCTCACCAGTGAGAGGTTTGCCAATCGCCCACCGTTCCAATTCCCTTGCCTCACCAATACCAAAAGGTTCACCCTCCATAATTAAAAAATCTGGATTTGCAGAAACATTAAAATTTAAATTTTTGACTAAAATTTCATAAACAGAGTCACGACAATCCTTATCGCTTAATATAATATTGGCGTGATGCATATTACCTTTTTGAAATTATCATCCGTTTGTATGCGCCCAAATGCTCGAGTGCAATCCCTGTGCCTTTGGCCACACAATAAAGAGGATTTTCGGCCAAAGTCGCTTTGACTCCCACTCTTCTAAAAACCAACTCGGGCAAATTACGAAGAGCTGAAGTTCCGCCCGTCATAATAATGCCGTGGTCGATAATGTCGGCCGCCAATTCTGGAGGAGTCTCTTGCAATACATCTTTTATAGCTTTTATTATTTCGCGCAATTCTCTTGATATAGCCTTGACGATTTCATTGGTCTTGATTTCAACTGAGCGAGGAAGTCCGGAAATAAGATCGCGACCTTTTATTACCATCGAGAGTTCCTCATCAATTGGTAGCGCGGAGGCAATATTTATTTTTACATCTTCTGCGGTTTTATCACCAATGGCGAGATTAAAAGATTTTTTAATATAATCAGCGATACTTTCATCAATTCTATTGCCCGCACACTTGACTGATATTGAAGAGACGATTCCACCCAAAGAAATGACGGCAACATCAGTCGTGCCGCCACCGATATCAGCGACCATATGACCCTTGGCTTCATATATAGGAATGCCTGCTCCGATAGCAGCCAAGATTGGCTCCTTCACGACATAAGCATTTTTAGCGCCTGCTTTTATCGCCGCCTCGATCACAGCGCGTCGTTCGGTTGATGTCACTCCGGCAGGCACTGAAATTAACACCTCTGGTTTTATAAACTGCCAACCACCCAAAGCCTTCTTTATATAGTATGAAAGCATTACTTCGGTCACTTTATAATCAGCAATCACTCCATCTTTCATTGGCCGATAAGCCATAATGGCCTCTGGTGTTCGACCAATCATTGTTTTTGCCTCAGTACCGACTGCCAAAATGCGCTTGTCTTCAAGCGAGACAGCGACGACCGATGGTTCATTTAAAACTACTCCTTTGCCCGGCACGAAAACTAGAGTGTTTGCAGTACCCAAATCAATACCAAGTTTTTTAGATAGAAATCCCATACCCAAATACTACAAGGGAGTAGCTAAATGAGCAATCTTGAGAATAACTGAAATCTCTGCCACAATTTGAATATGTTTATTATAGAGTGCTTACCATTTTCCAAAGGTCTTAATAAAGAGTCATTATCATATTTTGGGCCAGAGTATTTGGAACCTGGTTCTTTAGTCAAAGTGACAGTGCGTGCCAAAAGCGTACCGGCATTGGTAATAGAGAGCAGAAGTGTGGCAGAGGCAAAAACCGAAATAAAGTCAGCTGATTTCAGATTAAAAAAAATATCGGCCTTCACTTCCAAACCTTTTTTACAAAAAGAGTTTTTGCAGGCGGTCGCAAAAACGGCAGAGTATTTTGCTACCACAATAGGAAATGTGCTGCCGCATCTCATTCCTTCATATATTTTGGAAAATCCAAACTTGCTTAATTTTTCCAAAACTACCGCGCCGTTTTCAAATGGTAAAATTAAAAATGATATTTTTGTTTCTCAAGCTCCCGATGAAGAAAGATTTGCCCACTATCGTTCGCTCATCAGAGAAGAGTTTGCAAAGAAAAAATCAATCTTTCTGTGCCTGCCCCAAAATGAAGATGTGAAGCAAGCCAAAGAAAATTTGGAAAGAGGGATAGAATCTTACGTTTGCGCCTTTCATCGAGACATGACCAAAAAGGATTTGAAAGAGGCACTCGAAAAAATCCGCACCATGACTCACCCCATCCTTATTGTCGCCACCGCCAAATGGCTGTTTCTCACTAGAAATGATTTGGGCACAATAATTATAGACAAAGAAAACAGCGACGGCTGGAAGACTCTTTCGCGACCATTTTTGGATTTAAGATTTTTTGCGGAAACATTAACTAAAGAGAAGAATATTCATTTGATAGTCGGGGATTCCTTTTTGCGGTCAGAGACCCTGTACAGATACAAGCAAGGTGAAGCGATGGAATTTGAAAATATTAAATGGCGTTTACCAAAAGAAGCTGAGGTGGCCATAACTGATTTAAAAAAAGGAAAAGAATTTAAAACCTTATCTCCTGAGTTATTGGGGTTAATCAAAAAGACGATAGAAAATGAGTCACGGATGTTTATTTTTGCCGCTAGGAAAGGCTTATCATCCATGACGATTTGTCGGGATTGTGGAGAACAGGTCAAATGCAACAACTGCCTTGCTCCGATGATTTTGTATAAAACCAGAAGCGGTGGGGCCTTCAAATGTCACCAATGTGGCGAAACCAGAGATGCCGCCGAGGTATGTCAAAATTGCAAAAGCTGGAAATTGGCCGCTTTTGGCTCGGGCATCGATCGGGTCGCTGATGAAATCAGGAAAAACTTTTCAGAGGTGAAGTTGTTTGAAATGCATAAAGACATAGTGCCAACAGGAGCCAAAGCCATCAAAATTATTGAAGAATTTTATGAAAACAGAGGTTCAATACTCATAGGTACTGAGATGGCCTTTTCGTATCTTTACAAAAGAGTGGCAAATTCGGCTATTGCCTCTTTTGATTCACTATTTTCAGTCCCAGATTTTCGTATTAGAGAAAAAATATTTCGTCTTATTTTGCAAACCAGAAACATAGCTAAAGAAAATTTTTTGATTCAGACACGCAACCCCAATGATCCCACCGTAGAGTTTGCTATAAATGGCAACTTATTGGAATTTTATCGCAAGGAAATTGAAGATCGGCAAGTTTTGGGTTATCCGCCATTTGGAATTTTTATAAAAATAATAACCAGAGGAACCAAAATTTTTGTTTTCAGAGAAACTGAAAAATTAAAAGAATTATTGAAGGAATTCAATCCGGCAATTTTCAACTCTATTCATGAAAAAAAGGGCGAGCAATCGGCCGTAAACATCGTCATCAAATTGCCAAATGAAAATTGGCCTCTACCCACTCTCCTCTCAATTTTGAAGTCTCTCCCTTCTCATTTTGAAATAAAAATTGACCCCGATAATTTGTTGTAGTGTTTGACAGATATCAGTAATATCTGTATAAATATATTGGAGGCCACAATATGCAAAATATTGGAAAAGTTGAATTGGCAATTATGATTTTTTTTATAGCCATTTTTGCGGTGGGAACCGCTGGGTGGCTATTGTCGCTTATTAATCACTGAGCAATCAAGTGTACGGCCGCGGGGGCAACCTCGCGGCTTTCTGTTTTGTAAATTTTGTTGTAAAATGGGGGTATGACAAGTGAAATAGTGCAAAAAGAAGACAAAGTGTTGAGGAAAATGGCCAAAGAGGTGCCGATTTCAGATATTGAGAGTCGCAAGATTCAAACCATTATAAGGAGGATGCAAAAGGCACTCGATAAAGAAGATGACGGTGTCGCCATTGCCGCTCCTCAAATTGGTGAAAATTTGCGCATTTTTGTGGTATCCAAAAAAATATTTGAAATAATGGATGAAGAAAAAACTAGAGTCAAAAAATCAAAAAGAGAAAATTTGGAAGAATTTGAAAAGCAAAAACCCGAATACAAAGATATGGTTTTTATAAATCCAGAAATATTGAAAACTTCAAAAGAATCAAAATTAATGGAAGAGGGTTGTCTATCGGTTCGCTGGCTTTATGGCAAAGTAATTAGGTCTCAAAAAACACTGATTAGAGCTTATGATGAAAGCGGCAAACCCTTCACTATGGGCGGCACCGGCCTTCTTTCTCAGGCATTTCAGCATGAAACTGATCATCTAAACGGTGTTTTGTTTATCGACAAAGCAAAAGATTTAAAAGATATCCCTCCGCTTGAACAAAAGTAAAATTATGAAAATGGTATTTTTTGGTGGTTCGGAGTTTAGTGTTTATGTTTTGGATGAACTGAAACTTCATAATATTTTACCTACACTTGTGGTCACTACTCCCGACAAACCAAAAGGCAGAAAATTGGTACTTACTCCAACTCCTGTTAAAATTTGGGCACAAAATAATAATATTGAAGTTCTTGACCCCTCTTCATTAAAAAATAATCCCTCTCTTATATCTAATCTCATATCTCTAAATTCTGATTTATTCCTCGTCGCTTCATATGGCAAAATAATTCCAAAGGAAGTTTTTGAAATTCCAGAAAGAAAAACTTTAAACATCCACCCATCTCTCCTACCAAAATATCGTGGCGCCTCCCCCATCCAAAGCCAAATTTTGAATGATGAAAAAGAAATCGGAGTAACTATTATGCAAATTGAAGAGACAATGGACACGGGGCCAGTAATTGTGCAGAAAACCTCGGGTGGGGTTTTGGGAAGAAAAGAACTAGAAAAAATTCTTGCAATAGAGGGTGCGCGGCTTTTTGCTCACATTTTACCTGAATGGCTTATGGGAGCGATTGACCCAATTATGCAAGATGAAAGCAAAGCTACCTATTGTCAGAAGATAAAAAAAGAAGATGGCGAACTTCAAATTGATTTGAACGATTTAAGTAAAAATGCTCACCAAAATCTTCTTAAAATTAAAGCGTTTGAAGAATGGCCAACCGCATATTTTTTCATTGGTCAAAAGCGCATCATTATTAATGACGCTACTATTGAGGACCCTTCGACAAGCTCAGGGCAAGCAAGATTAAAAATTGTCAGAGTAATCCCAGAGGGTAAGAAAGAAATGCCTTTTGAAGATTTCAAAAGAGGACTTAAATAGCAAATAATTATTTTTGACCTCGCAATCCGCGGAGCAATTCTTTTATTTTAGCGCCACCTCGTCTGAAAAGACGCATGGTTTTTCTTTTTTTAGAACTAAGCTCTTGGGCGATATCATCTTTCACTTTATCAATAGAGGCGTATAGGTCTTCGGTTTCGGACACCGCATAATAAGTTTGGCCGTTAGCTACCACCTGAATTTCTGCTCTGAAAACATCTCCAGACTTGTGATGCTTGGTTGTCTTGCCCACCTCGACATTTATCAAAACTTCATCAATACCACCAAAAAACTTTTCAAGCATACCCACCTTTTTCTCAACATATTCTGATATTGATGGTGTAAGTGAAATATTTGTGCCTTTTATATTTATTTTCATTTTTTTATAATTATATTAATCAAAAATATTTATTAAATAGCTATCTATTGTTCGCTGTTCCAAATCATAAAAGTTTTGCTTCTCCTCATATAGCCGTTTGGCCAAGCTTTTCCCTACAAAACGCCAGTGCCACGGTTCATATTGATAATATTTGTTGTCCTCTGGATAGGAAAGGATGAATCCGTATTTGTAAGCATTTTGAAGCAACCATTTGTACTCATTAGTTTTGGAAAAACCAGAAAAGGTGGACCCGACAGAGTCAGTAGTGAAATCAAATGTTGTTCCAAGTTGATGCTCAGAAAATCCTTGGTCAGCCGAAAAGGTGTTGGCACCGCTTCCGTAGTTAACAGTGTAGGCACCCTTCAAAACGCTTTGCTCACTAAAAGAACGGAAGCCAGAAATTATTTTCAAATCATATCCCGCATCCTTGGCAGCATTTAAGAGAGTTTCAAGATATGGTAATACTTTAGTGTGTACCCGTATCTCCTTTTTGCTCTCGTACAAAAAATCTTTTGGAATAAGAGTTAAAGACTCGGGGATATAATGCTCATTGAGAAAATAGACTTTGGAATATTTTTGCAAAAGCTCCTTGTCTGTCTTTGCCAATTTATCCAATGTACCCACAGTACCTGCGATTTGTCCTATTTGAGTTTCAAATATTCCGTTCTTGGCCTGTTCCTTTTTTAATTCCTCAGTCAAAACAATATTTTGACCATTAAGATCCAAAACTTTTTCTTCAAAGTATCCAGTATTTGAAACCAAATCTCTTACAACTTGATTATACAAATAGCCTCCTCCCGAAAGTCCGAGGACTGCCAAAATCAAAACCGCCAAAGTTATATACTTTTGTCTTTTGTTTACTTTTTCAAGCATAATTATATTTTAGCACGCTCTATTTGCGCTTTTTGCTAGCTTTTTTTGCAAGCATTTCTCGTTTTGTCGCAAGACGCTTTTTGGTCTTCCTTGAACGCGATGCTCTGGGTTTCCCCACTCCTGTTGCTCTTTTTGCCATATTTCACATTATACACCATCCGATTTAAATTTGAAAGAAAAGGGGTCAAAGCGTTGTATTAGAGGTAGAAGGACTGAAAAGATATCTAATCAATCTTTCTTTAATAGCAATAAATTAAAATATTATGAAAAAATCTACATTGGGATTGGGCGCATTAACCCTAATCCTCGGAGCAACAGTTTTGTCAGCCGGCACGGCACTCGCATATCGCGGTGACCCGACAGTGACTGGTCCAAATTATTCAGTTGAACGCCACAGTGCTATGCAAAAGGCGTTTGAAGATAAAGATTACACAGCTTGGAAAAATCTTATGCAAAATCGAGGCAGAGTGACTCAAGTTATAACCGAAGCAAATTTTGCGAAATTTGCAGAAGCGCATAACTTGGCTTTGCAGGGCAATAAAGAAGAAGCTCAAAAAATCCGAAGCGAACTTGGGTTAGGATTGCAAAATGGTTCTGGTAGAAACGGAGGCGGTATGGGTAGAAACCTTAATCGTTAAAGTCCCAAAATCCAGTAAACTAAACTCCGGCGTTTGTCGGAGTTTAGTGTATGAATTAAATAAATAGTATAAGATAATCACATGAGCGACATCATTAAATTAACTGATGAGGAGATAGTAGAGAAGGTTCGCTCAAGCGACTCAAATCTTTACGCTATCATAATTGAAAGATACAAAAATAAGCTCTTGCGATATGCGACAAACTTAGTGCACGACCAAAGTAAGGCGAGCCATATTGTTCAAGATGCTTTTATAAAGGCATACATAAATCTCAACGGTTTTAACACCCAAAAGAAATTTTCAAGCTGGATATATCGCATTGTCCACAATGAAGCGATGAATGCCGTAAAAAAATATAAGCAAGAAGTGCCGATTTTAGATGATCTTGATTTTGAAAGTGAAGAGGACACTCTGAAAGAATTTGAAAGGAAAGAAGTGGCAGAAGATGTAGAAAAATGCCTAAACTCAATACCACTTATTTATTCCGAACCCTTGAGTCTTTATTATCTGGACGAAAAGTCGTATGAAGAAATAAGTGATATTTTGAGGATCCCGATGGGTACCGTCGCCATTCGTATTAGTAGAGCTAAAAAATTAATGAAAAATATATGTCAGAAGAGATAAAAAACATAGAGAATAATGTGATGGACCAGATTCAAAAGGGCAAATTGAAAATGCGTCCAAAAGTATATTTTATTATTGGTTCAATTCTTACATTTATTGGGCTTGTGGCTTCTATCGTCGTCTCCGTCTTCTCTATTGGTTTAATCAAATTTATTTTGCGCTCAAACGGAATAATGGGCCACAAACTTGACCGCATCTTCTCTATTTTCCCGTGGTGGATGTTTATACTTGCTATCTTGAGTTTAGTGATTGGTGTATTGTTGGTCAGAAAATATGATTTTTCTTACAAAATAGATTTCAAAAAAGCGATTATTTTAGCGATTTTGGCTATCGTCTTGTCCGGATGGCTAGTTGATGCATTAGGACTGAACGACATCCTTGCTCGCAAAGGCTTAATGCGAGGAGTGATGAGAGGTACCCCACAAAGTCAAAACCTGCGTTAGCCAAACATGAGCCACTCAGGCCTCAGTATGAGCAGAAGTCCAATAATGAGCATGAGGATCCCACCGATTAGATGCGACCAACGACTATACTTGGTAGTTATACCAGTCATTCGTAATGTAATCATCGCCACAAAGAAGACAAACAAATCATCTATCATAAAGAAAAATATATACAACAAAATATAAGAATAATATTGCCAGCTCGACAAATTGCTCATAGCCAGCACCTGCGTATAAACGGCAGGCAAACCAGCAGAACAAATAAGTTCAACCAAATTAACCATGAAAGCCAAGACTATTATCCCACCCAAAGCCAGCCAAAAACTGTTTTGATTAATGATTGATTTTAGTTTCTCAAATACCTTTTGACGACTTTCACCTCCAGTCACTTTGCATACATTTTCCTTATTAACCATAAATTCTCTGAGACTATAGCCACCACCAAACAGCGCCAAGATTCCTATGAGTGCTCGCACCCAGACGACGAGACCTAAAAACAATATGAGATTAAGCCAAGCAGACATAAAGACAAAATAAACAAAAGCGGAAGCGACTATAAATGTCGTGCCCAAAATCCACATCCTTTTTCTGTCTTTCATGCCAAGTAGTAAACTAATCAAAAATAGAAGCGCCCACATTGCGCAAGGATTGAAACCATCAAGCACTCCCAAAACTATTGTTAATACCGGCAATGACAACTTGCTTGCATTAATTTCACCAAAAAATGGAACTTTTATTACTTTAGCTTTGTCCCCGACTTCAATCTGTTGCGGGTCGTTTATATTTGGAGCATCAATTATATTTGGTTCACCACTATCAGCCTCAATACCTAAAATACTAGCAACAGGATCAGGACATGAGTTTTTCAAACAATCCTTAACTTTGTTTTCAATTTCAACAGAGGTCACACCTTCGGCGTATCCCACAAAATATTCATCACTTATGACAAGAAACGGAACACCGCCAACATCAGCATTCAGAAATTTACCGACTTTTTGCATGAGTGCTTGATTGTCTCGACTATAATAAACCTCGTATTCATAAATCTTAAGACTTGGATACTTGTCTTCAAGAGTATTATGCAAAAAAGCTTTTTCTTTGGCGCAATGTGGGCAACCATCACCGAAAAATAGGTAAGCATTGACCGCTGTTTCAGCTTTGGCTAGAGTAGGAAATAAAAAAAGCAACAGGGCAATTGAGACGAATATTTTCTTTATCATTATTTTGTGTACTATCTGTCTTTATTTTGATTAATAATTTC
>Ga0172380_10005335_pt1 | contig 15660 bp, 15 predicted proteins | sample Leawe162metaG_FD_119747 | JGI IMG/M metagenome (GOLD analysis project Ga0172380, IMG submission 119747) | Leachate microbial communities from a municipal landfill in Southern Ontario, Canada - Leachate well 162 metaG | ecosystem: Engineered > Solid waste > Landfill > Unclassified | place...
AAAATCATCATTTAAACCAAAACAACCAGGAGCCACAGCCGAACAAGTGCCACAGCCTGTACATTTTGTCTGATCAACATGTATTTTATTTTTGTCCATAATTTGATTTTAGATTAGATAACATAGTCTATAATAGCATAATTTTGTCAAATATCAAGAGTAAAAATGAGATTATTAGATTATTGGTTTATTAGTTAATTGACACTAAAAAACAAAATTCTTCTCAAAGTCCTAATAATCCAATAAACCAATAATCCATTAAACCCCTTTACACAGCCTCAAGCTTGACAAAAAAACAACTTATTGCTATAATCCCCCTCGCAATAAATCAAGAGCCTTTTCAGCCTTTCTGGCTTTTCAGGCATTTCAGGCCTTTATATAATATGAAAAAAAACATTCATCCAACAGTAAATCCAGTAGTTTTCATTGATACTTCATGTAATGTTGAATTTTTTACTACATCTACTTTGAGATCAGAAAAGACTCGTGAAGTAGACGGGGTCAAATATTTTGAAATTCCTATTGAAATATCTTCAGCTTCTCATCCATTTTTCACAGGCAAACAAGTACTTGTAGATACTGCTCGCCGTGTAGAAAAATTCAAAGAAAAAATGGAAAAACAATCTGCAGCCGCCGATGCTCGTAAAGGCAAAAAAGCCAAAAGAACAGCTCGTGCTACCAAAAGAGAAGCAACAGAAAAATAGTTTTTACAAATTACAAAAACGGGTCCTACTTTGGCCTGTTTTTTATTTAAAAAAATCTATTAGTTGCACAGAAATTTTGTGAATTAAATTACAAATTACAAGATATCCTCCCAAGGCGGACCCACCTATGGCGGGCAAATAAATTTCAAATCACAAATAACAATTTAGCAATACGACAATACGGCAATAAAATGTTATAATTATCTCAATTATAACAACTACAACAATTTCAACATTTACAACACCTTCAACATTTACAACAAAATTATGTTACAAAAATACCTAGACTTAAAAAATAAATATCAATCTCTTGAACAAGATCTCCAAAATCCTGCTATTATTGCTGACCAAAATAAATTGAAAAGTGCAGCTCAAGAATATGATGAACTAAAAAATGTCGTTGTAAAAATCAATGAATTAGAAAAGATGGAAAATAATTTGAAAGCAAACGAAGAAATAATTGTAGCCAATGAAGATGCTGATTTTGTAGAAATGGCTAAAATTGATTTAGAAGAAATGACTGCAAAAAAAACAAATTTGGAACAAGAACTTTTTGAAATGACCAGAGAAGTAGATCCAATGGATAAGAAAAATGTCATTGTCGAAATCCGCGCTGGAGCTGGTGGTGACGAAGCAGCTCTTTTCGCTGGTGTACTCATGCGTATGTATATGAAATATGCTGACAAAAAAAACTGGAAAACATCCTTGATAGATTCAAACCAAATTGGTATTGGTGGTTTCAAAGAAGTAATCTTTTCAATAGAGGGTCGCAATGTTTACAAAGAAATGAAATACGAAATGGGAGTACACCGCGTACAACGAGTTCCCGAAACTGAAAAAGCTGGACGTATTCACACTTCTACTGCCAGTGTCGTAGTCATGCCAGAAGTCGAAGAAAAAGAATTTGAAATCAAAGACTCAGATCTTCGTATTGATACTTTTTGTGCTGGTGGAAACGGCGGTCAAAGTGTCAACACCACCTACTCAGCTGTACGTATTGTCCATTTGCCAACAGGAACTATAGTCCAGTGTCAAGATGGAAAATCCCAACAACAAAATAGAATAAAAGCTATGGACGTTCTTCGTGCTAGACTTTATGAAGTAGAACGTGAAAAACGTGAAGCCGAAGCATCTGCCAAGCGCAAAAGCCAAATTGGTACAGGAGATAGAAGTGAAAAAATTCGTACTTACAATTATCCACAAGATAGAATTACTGATCACAGAATAAAAGAAAGTTGGAATAATATAGGAAAAATTCTTGATGGTAATATAGATGAAATAATTGAAAAAATGATGACCGCTGATTATGCAGAACAGGATAAATAATTTTGAATTTTAAATTTAGTAATTTTAAAACAATTTTAAATTTTTAAATGAAACAATTTAAAATTAAGGAGTGGAGAACGTAAGTTCGCCCCACACAATACTAAAGAATTTTGAATTTAATAATTTTAAATTTTAATTTATCCACCTAAGGTGGAAACAATTTCAAAATTTATAAATTAAAAAATTGTTTCAAAATTCAAAATTAAAAATTCAAAATTTAGTAATATGATTGTCAAAAAATTGTTAATAAAAAACACAAAAATTCCACTCTTAGACAAGGAAATTTTATTAGCTTACGTGATAAAAAAATCCCGTGAGTTTTTATTTGCCAATCCAGAATTTGAAATAAATTTCTGGCAAAAAATAAAATTTGAAAAACTAATAAAACAAAGACAAAAAAATATTTCTGTTGCTTACTTAATCAAGCACAAAGAATTTTTTGGACTAGATTTTTTCGTCAATAAAAATGTTTTGGTACCAAGACCAGACACTGAAATTATGGTAGAACAAGTTTTAAAAGAAATTCAAAATTCAAAATTCAAAATTCAAAATTTATTGCTTATTGATATAGGGACTGGTTCTGGATGCATTCCAATTAGTGTTATTAAAACATTAAAACAAGAAAACATGAAAACAATTGCAGTTGATATTTCTAAAAAAGCTCTATATATTGCAAAAAGAAACGCACAAAGACACAACGTTGATATTAAATTTTTACACGGCAATTTACTTGAACCCGTAATAAAAATACTAGAACACGGATTTAACAAATCAAACGAATTTGTACAAATCGTTCTGACAGCCAATTTGCCCTACATTACAGAACAACAATTCCAAACCGAACCTTCTATCCAACAAGAACCAAAACTTGCTCTAGTTGCTGACAACGAAGGTTTAGCTCTTTATGAAGAACTACTAAAACAAATTGTCCAATTACTTTCCTCTTTCCTCTTTCCTCATTCCTCATTCCTCTACTTCGAAATCGATCCCACCCAAACAGAGAAAATAAAAATCTTGATAAAAAAATATCTACCAAAAGCAAATATAGAAATCAAAAAAGATTTGTCAGGTTTAGACAGACTAGTAATCATTAAATAAAAATAATCCCAATTAATCGGGATTATTTTAATTGAAAAGTTTATTTTCATTTAACTCTTTATTTTGATAACTAAAGTTACCCAAATAACCAAATTAATCCCATTCCTGCCAACTTGCATCACCTCTCTGATTCACAACTTCAATCCAAATTTTTCCTGGCTTTAGTGGCATAGGTTGACCATTTGTTCTCAACCATTCTGTTCTACTTGTGGTAGAATCTTTGTGCCAAGTACCTTCTTCTTTATATCCATTTTGAAAAACAATAGCTTCTCCACTACCAATTGTATCTATTTGCAATCTACCATAATCATCTAGGACTTTACTATTCACTTTTTGTACAATCACAGTATCAGCTTCAATAACGGTACCATCTTGATCAAGATGTCTTCCTTCTATCTGATAACGAGTATATTTCCTAGTACTACTACCATATTCCCACGTGGCTTGATAGCTAGGTGGCAAAAATGAAACAGTAAAATTTAGGATACAAGTTGCATCACTATTTCCTACACAATTTCCAAGATCATGAAAATTCCAAGATTTAAAATCCGTATTTTCTTTGACACCTTTGTCTTGCCAAGCTTTTGTCCAGTTTTCACTAGATGTATAGACATTGTGTGGAGCATATCTATCAGTACTACGCCAAAAATATGGACCATTGAAAAATTGATCAAAATTAAAAATACTATCATCAGCTTTTATAATATTGAGAGCGTCTGGTGAACCACCAACATGCATATACATAATATCTTTGCCATATTCACGTAACCAGTCAAGATAATAAGGTCTAGCACTGCGTACTGGTCCAACTTTGGTGACTTCTGTATCTATAGGAAAAATTGCCATGAAACGTGTATAGTTTGCTTCGACCGGCGCTTCATAAACTATAGAAGCTTTTGCTAATCCAGACTGTGGTCTAGCATCGACATGATTTTCAATCATGACAGCTACTAATTCTGGATTTACTTTATCTACACTATCCATACACACACCATCTAGTAGACGAGGAAATTCACAAAGATTTTGCTTGGTTTGAGTATTTATTTGTACAATATTACTATCATCGATTGCAGTCACCTTTTTTTTCTGACCAAAATAATTCCATGAAAAAATAGCCAACAAAGCAAAAGCTCCCAAAAAAAGAATGATTGCCAAAGCATAAACAACTTTTGTATTAACAACTGGAAATTTTAATTTCATAAATAATAATTATTTTTTTATAAGATATACTATATTTTAGCACACAAAAATCTTTCAATCAAAAAACCGTTCAACAAAAGAACGGTTTTCATTAACAAATTATTTCCCTTATTTTTTGACTTCTTTCTTAACATCTTTTTTTTCTTCTTTCTTACCCTCTCCTTCAGTAGCAGTTCCTTCTTCTTCTTTCTTACCTTTTTCTTCTACTTCAATATCTGCAATACTAGTCTTATCGCCTTCTTCCATAGCTTTTTGTGCTTCTTCAGAAAGTGGAGCTATTACTTTGGCCAAAAGCAAATCAGCACTTTCGGTCGAAACAACACCTTGTGGTAATTTCAAATCTTTTACATAGATAGCATCACTAAAAGTATTCAAAATACTTATATCAACTTCAATAGAAGTGACAAGATTTTCTGGCAAACATTTTACATCCAATTCATCTTTCATAACAGACAAAGTACCACCAAGTTCTTTTACAGCCAATGATTGTCCGACAAATTCAAGTTCTACAGTAGCTTCCATTTCTTTGCCCATTTGAATTTGACGAAAATCTACATGAACAATATTTCCTTTGACAGGATCGTATTGTAAATCTTGAACAAGAACTTTTACAAGTTTTTCACCTTCTAGAGTAAAATCAATAAGAGTAGATTCGCCGGCTTCACTATAAATTTTTTTTAGCTCTAGTGCGTTTACACTAATAGAAGCAGATTCACGATCTGGTCCATAGACTACACCTGGTACCAAACCTTGAACACGAACATCATCGGCATTTCTACCACTTCTCTTTTGAGCTTGTAATGAGTATGTCATAACTGCTATTTTTTAGAAATTAAATATTTATTAAATGAAATATTTTGGATAACTTGATAAGCATCAAGTAGTGAATCTGCACCTATAGGAGCTTTTTCAAAAAGTCGCTTAGCATCATCATAAGTCAAATCACTCATCATACAAACCAATCCTACACCAATATTGTTGACTGATGCTAGTAAAACCAAAGCATTGTCACAATAAGTACAAGATAAGTGTAGAGTATAAGAATTATCTGATTCTCCAACTATTTTAATTTGTTTATCACTAATTTCACGTTTACAGACCAAACATTCTTTCATTATCATAAATTGAGAACGAAGAGGATCTATGATTTGTGAAAGTCTTGTTTTTTCAAACATATTAAAGCGAAAGAAATATAACAAAAAAGCTAAGATTAGTCAAGACCTAACTGTTTATTGATTAGACAGAGCGAGCTGAACTCTCTGCCATACCTAATAACAAAAAATTGATGATAAGTGAAGACCCTCCATAACTAAGAAAGGGTAAAGTCACTCCAGTAACTGGCAAAAGACCCATAGCTGCACCAATATTGACTACAATATGTGACAAAAAGACGAGACTAACTCCCAAAGGCAAATAAGCTGAAAAATCATTTCTAGCCCTATAAGCAATATTTATAAGACGCCAAAGTAAGACAAAGTAAAGAGCCAAAACAATAAAAAAACCTACAAAACCTAACTCCTCACTAATAACAGAAATAATAAAATCCGTCTGAGCTTCTGGCAAAAAATGCAATTGACTCTGAGAACCAAAACCTAATCCTCTACCCAAAAATTGACCAGAGCCTATGGCAATAATAGATTGGGTTACATTGTAGCCAGAACCAAGTGGATCCCGAGCTGGGTCAATAAAAGTCATCACACGATCTTTTTGGTAATCTTTGAAAACAAAAAACCAACCAACCACTCCCACCAAAATAGCCAAAGCAATAATACCAAAAATATATCTTTTTTTTGTACCAACCAAAATCAATAATCCAAAACAAACTGCAAGCAAAATAGATGCTGATCCAAGATCAGGTTGTAACAAAATAAGTACTACCAAAAAAAGTGTAAGCGTAAACATCACCAATACAAATTGCCATTTATCAAATCTACGCGCTTGTCTTTCTATTCTCCAAGCCAAAAGCATGACCAAAGCCACCTTGGCAAACTCCGCTGGCTGAAAAGAAAAACCAAAAAGTCTAAACCAACCAGTCGTACCACGAATAGATGCACCAAAAAACAAAACAGCCAACAACAAAATAATAGCCAAAAAATACAATGGTCTAGCTGATGACTCATAAAAAGATATATGCATTTGTGAAGCTACAAAAAAAACTATGACTGCCAACCCAAGTGAAATCATTTGTTTGGAAGTCAAATCAAGAGTAGTACCACGAGACAAATCTACACTATAGATAGTAGACAAACCTACCAATGACAAAATAAAAGCTGAAAAAAATAAAACCCAGTCAAAATTCCTCCAATTTATCTTTGGAAAATTAAACATAGTCAGTTACAATTACAAATAAATACTATCATCAAAAACATCTAAGACAGGCTGTAATTCTACAGAATCAACTTCCAAATTATTATTGAATAGAGAGAAAATTATATTCTGACTAGACAAAGATTTAAAATTTGTTATATAAAGAGGTGTCAAACCCACCACCACACCACTCCTACGCAAGACAACTACAAAGTTAGCAGATTTGAAACCAAATAAAGTATTGTTGATAACATCGAAACCAAGCAATCTACCAACACCAGATTCCAAACTACCAAAAGAATTGAACTTGATATTATCAATAGAAAAATTTACTCTTTCAGATATATAATCCAGTGGATCAGCTATAGTATGAGCATCCAATCTTTTCCACGAAGTAGAAACTACTTGAAATTGTATATTGGCTGGAACAAAATTTGGAGATTCTACACCAAATTCTGTCAAAAATCTTTGGACACCTGGCAATAAAATTGCTGTCTTATTTTCAGTCTGACCATTTTCATAAGAAAAATGATAAACTAAAGTTGCTACCCAAAATTTGTTAGGATTAACTAATTCTAATGCAAAATCATATTTATCTTTTGAACTTGAAAAAATATACTTATCAAAAATTTGTAAATCCACAGGTTTGTTTCTTTGTATGGTATCATGAGAAACACCAGTATTGACCATGTTGTAAATATTTTGATTATCAGTTTGATAGTCAAAAAGAAAATATTTTCCCCAAAAAAATAATCCAAATAAAGTAGAAAAAATACACCAAGCCAACAAAATACCAATAAAAATTTTACGGAACAAAATTTTGTGTTCCAAAAAAAACTTAGCCTGTTTCAGACTACTATTGGCAAAATCTCCTGAAGTGTCTATAAAATTTTCAAACTTTTCTTTTTTCATAAATTCATTAAAAATATTATAACACATCTGAATAAATTAGTTAATCTCTTTGTTTGTTAATAAAAAATACTAACTCCTAAATCTAATTAAACGAACCTGAACCTTTACTCAAAATAAAAATCATGCTACAATTGTACCCGTGATAAAATATCAAAATCTGTGTAATCATTCATAAATCAATGTAATCAGTGTTTTTATGGCAAAAAGTACTACTCAATCATCTTATAGTGCAAAAAATATTCAAGTTTTAGAAGGTTTACAAGCTGTACGCAAAAGACCTGGTATGTATATTGGCTCTACTGGCGTAGAAGGTTTGCACCATCTTATCTGGGAAGTTGTTGACAACTCAATTGATGAAGCTATGGCTGGTCATTGTGATACTATTAGTATCAAGCTTCTACCAAATTCTTGGGTAGAAGTGACTGATAATGGTCGTGGTATTCCTGTTGACATGCATCCTGTCAAAAAAATTAGTGCTTTACAATTGGTATTGTGTACACTTCACGCTGGTGGTAAATTTGGTGCTGAAGATGGGGGCTACAAAGTTTCTGGTGGTTTGCACGGTGTGGGTGTTTCTGTTGTCAATGCTTTGTCCACTCATCTAAAAGCTACGGTCTATCTAGGTGGCAAAATATGGGAACAAGATTACAAAATAGGTGAACCACAAAACAAAGTAAGAGCTATAGGTACAACCAAAAAAAGAGGTACAACTATTGCTTTCCAAGCTGATCCTACAATTTTTGAAACTATTGAATATGAATGGAAACATATTATTGACCATTTACGCCAACAAGCTTATCTTACCAAAGGTATTACACTTTTGATAAGTGATGAAAGAACAGAAGAAGAAAAAAACAAAGACAAAACTTCTGTCCAATTTGTCAACAATCAATACAAATTCCATTTTGAAGGCGGTATTGCTAGTTATATCAAACACATCAACAAAAACCGCGAACCAAAAAATAAAAATGTTTTTTATACTGAAAAAGCCGAAGGAGATATTAGTGTAGAAATAGCTCTACAATATACTGATGAATTCAGTGAATCACTATATGCTTTTGCCAACAATATTACCAATCCTGAAGGAGGTACACATGTTTCTGGTTTCAAAACAGCTTTGACAAGAACATTGAACAATTATGCTCGAGCAAAAAATATTTTGAAAGAAAAAGATCCAAATCTAACAGGTGATGATGTACGTGAAGGTCTTACAGCTATAATTTCTATCAAAATTCCAGAACCACAATTTGAAGGACAAACCAAAGCCAAACTTGGTAATACAGAAGTAAAATCTGTTGTAGAAAATATTTTTTCTGAACAGTTTACCATTTTTCTAGAAGAAAATCCAAAAGACGCTGAAGGAATTGTTGGTCAATGTCTCATCGCTGCCAAAGCTCGTCAAGCTGCCAAAATGGCTCGTGACACAGTCCTCCGCAAAAGTGCTCTAGAAGGTTTTACCTTGCCTGGCAAACTAGCAGATTGTTCTAGTCGCAAAGCAGAATTGAGTGAACTCTATATTGTAGAGGGAGATTCTGCTGGTGGTAGTGCCAAACAAGGACGCGATAGACACACTCAAGCAATATTACCTTTGCGTGGCAAAGTCTTGAATGTTGAACGTGCTAGACTAGACAAAATTCTAGCCAACAATGAATTGAAATCACTTATTATTGCTCTTGGTACCAATGTTGGTGAAATGTTTGATATAGAAAAATTACGTTATCACAAAATCATTATCATGACCGATGCTGACGTCGATGGTTCTCATATCCGTACTCTTTTGTTGACATTATTCTTCCGTTATTTTCCAGATCTTATTACTAGAGGTTTCATCTACATTGCCCAACCTCCATTGTATAGTATCAAAAAAGGCAAAGATATTACTTGGATTTACAATGCTGAAGCTCTAGACAAATACAAAGCAAAATATGATATTGTAGATTCTGATCTAGAAGTGATAGAAGAAGAAAATGACAATGAAACAGAGGCAGTAGAAGAAGTAGAGGAAAAAAGCAAATCTTCTGCCAATCCAAAAAAATTGAATATCCAACGCTACAAAGGTCTTGGAGAAATGAATCCTGAACAACTTTGGGAAACTACCATGAGTCCTGCTAATCGTGTCCTCAAACAAGTCAAAATAGAAGACGCTGAATTGGCCAACCAAACATTTGATATACTTATGGGTGCAGAGGTTGCTCCACGTAAAAAGTTTATTCAGACCCATGCCAAGAGCGTCAAAAATTTGGATGTTTAATCCACCCAAGGCGGACAAGGTTTAATTCCTAGCAGTTTACTGCTAGATAATTCAATTGATACCTCGCCAGCTTGCTGCGAGGTAGTTCATTAAAATCAACTTGTTTAAAAATAAAATAACCACTTGCTGTGGTTATTTTTTATCTAATTTTAGAGGAAGCCGGATGCATATTACTGCAGTCCGGCCATGGTTTTTTCGAGAGGTGGTAGCCCTCTTCACGAGTGTTTCTTCAACAACTCGTCTGCCCGAGCAAGAATAGTCTTGGATTCCTTTTCAAGTTCCTCGATATCACGAGGAGGGCCTAGATAAGGATCAAGGTGCTGTTCTCCACAGACTTCCCGACAAATTTCAGGATGTCTTTCGTGGTAAGCCCTGAAGCTATCTGCGCTCCAATACCCTGTGTCACCACAAAGCTCACACGGATAATCATCGTTTGGTTCACTACCACACAAGTTACAGCACTGATGACCCTTAGGCACAGGTCCAACAGGACCAAATAGCACGCAAACAAAAACTTGATCTGATTCATCCATGACACACCTCCACTAAAGTTAATCATAACACTACAATAACTATCCACCGCTGTCAATCTTGACATTATTACTATTTTATAGTATATTATATTCATCAATCGGCCTAGAGCCGTTTTTTAATAAAGTTTTAAAAGCTTGAATAAAGCAACAAACAATGCAAACTAGGTAAAATAATGCTTATAAATAAACTTTTTGTAAGCCTTGTAAGCCTTTCCGCCCTAGGCGGATCCGCCTAGGGCGGAGTAAGCCTTGTAAGCATTTACGAATATGAAACTATTCTCAAAAATAGGACAATACCTAAAAAACTCTATCAAAGAGTTAAAAAAAGTAACTTGGCCAACAAAAAAACAAGTTACAGTTTATACTATAGTAGTCATAGCTATGAGTCTTTTCGTTGCTATTTACTTTGGTCTTTTGGACTACTTTTTCAACTGGCTACTTGAACTTATTATAAAAAAATAAAATATGTCCAAACAACAAGAACATCTAGGCCGTCGTTGGTATGTCATCCATACTTACAGTGGTTATGAAGAAAATGTCAAACACAATCTAGAACAACGTGTTGAATCTTTTGACATGACTGGCAAAATCTTCCAAGTACTTATTCCAAAAGAGAAAAAAATAAAAATAAAAAATAACAAACGCAGTGTTATAGAAGAAAAAATTTTTCCAGGTTATGTTTTGGTAGAGATGATTGTAGATGATGAATCTTGGTATGTTGTTCGCAACACACCAAATGTTACTGGTTTTATTGGTACTGGCACTACACCTACCCCAATTGATGCCAAAGAAATGACATCTCTAAGCAAGCGAATGAACGTCGAAGATCCTACTCACAAAATTGACGTAGAAATCAATGCAACCGTAAGAATTTCTGATGGTCCATTCAAAAACTTCGAAGGAAAAGTGAGTGAGATTGATGAAAATCGTGGCAAAATAAAAGTATTAGTAAATATGTTTGGTCGCGAAACTCCAGTAGAGCTTGATGCATTACAAGTAAAGAAAATTTAACATAGGCCTGAAAGGCCTAAAATGCCCGAAAAGCTTGAAATGCTTTGTGCTATTTCAGCTTCTACTTTTCGAACATTTCCAGCCTTTCAAAATGCTGTGAATATTATAAATAAAAAAAGCCTTTTAGGCATTTCAAGCCTTTCAAGCTTTTCAAGCTTTTAAACGTATGGCCAAAAAACTAAAAACCCAAGTCAAATTACAAGTTATGGGTGGCGCTGCCAATCCAGCTCCTCCAATCGGTCCAGCTCTTGGACAACACGGTCTAAATATTCAAGACTTTTGTACTCAATTCAACAATGCTACTGCTGACAAAAAAGGTGAAGTAGTACCAGTCGTTATCAATGTTTATGAAGACAGAACTTTTGATTTCATAATGAAGGTTGCTCCAGCTAGTACTCTTATTATGAAAGCTGCAGGTATTACTAAAGGTGCTGCAAATCCTTTGAAAGATAAAGTTGGTAAAATTACCAAAGCTCAAGTAAAAGAAATTGCTGAAAAGAAAATGGAAGATCTAAATGCAAACGATATAGAAGCTGCTATGAGAATTATCGAGGGAACAGCTAGACAAATGGGAGTACGTGTAGAGTAAGACATTGATTCCACAGATTAAAAAAGATTTTACAGAAAATTCATCTCCAAAAGAGGTGAATTTTTTTGTCAAAAATTATCTCAACTTATTTTATACTTTATAAACTGCAATGTCAGTCTTTCTACTAATACAAAAATCTGTTATAATATATATACTTAATTTTTAAATTATAAAATATGTCAAAAATATCTTTTACTAGCATCATGCCAGATTTGAAAGATTATGTGAGAAATAATATCAAAGGTCATAGTCTAGAAATTTCCAACAAACCTTTGGACTTAGAAAAAATAAAAAAAGATACCGAAATCTTGGGTGTTTTTGTAGATTCAAAAATTGATAAAGCTGTTTTCGATGCTTTGCCAAAATTAAAAATGATTGCGACTTTTTCAACAGGTTTTGATTATATAGATTTGAAAGAAGCCAAAAAAAGAAAAATTCCAGTTTGCAATGTCCCAACTTATGGTGAAAATACAGTTGCCCAACATGCTATGACTCTTTTACTAGCTTTGTCTCGCAAACTTTTTCAATCTGTAAAAATAGTCAAAGAAGGTGTGTATAATTATCATGGTCTTTGTGGTTTTGACCTCAAAGGAAAAACCATTGGTATTATTGGTACAGGCCACATTGGTATTCATCTGATTGATATGTTAGCTGGTTTTGAAGTCAATACTATAGCTTATGACGCTTTCCCAAATCCAGAATTAGAAAAAACACACAAATTCAAATATGTAAATCTAAACAAACTTTATTCTGACTCAGACATTATTTCTCTTCACGTTCCACTATTTCCAACAACTTATCATATGATAAACAAAAATTCTGTCAAAAAAATGAAAGACGGAGTTTATATTATCAACACTGCTCGCGGTGGATTGGCTGATCCAGAAGCTCTTGTCTGGGGATTGGAAAATGGCAAAATTGCTGGTATAGGCACAGATGTTTTGGAAGAAGAAACTTATTTCCAAAATCCACAAAAAATCTTGAATTTGAAAGATGAAAAAGAACTACGCCGTACACTAATGGAAAATATTTTGATAGATCACCCAAATACAATTGTTACTCCACACAATGCTTTCAATAGTGTAGAAGCACTTAAAAGAATTACTGACACTTCTCTTGAGAATATCAAAGCTTTTATCTCTGGAAAAGTCCAAAATGATGTAACAAAAAAATAAAAATTTCTAACATAATTTGTTTTAATGTTTTAATGTTTTTGTGCTTTCATGTTTTAATAAAAAAGATTGACAAATACCCTAAAATAGGTTACTATATCCGCTGTAATCCTAAACATGGGCCCGTAGTTTAATGGATAAAACAAAAGCCTTCTAAGCTTTGGAACAAGGTTCGATTCCTTGCAGGCTCACAAAACACTCTAATTAGAGTGTTTTGTATTTTTGATTGGATTTGCCAGCCAACGATTTCATTGCTATACTAAAAAAGAGATTTAATTCAATTATTTAACTCAAAATATATGTATTATTTTTTGACAGTCATAATAGTGTTTATCCTTGTCAGTATTAGACAAGTAAACCAATACCAACGTGGAGTAAAATTTCAACTAGGAAAATATGTAGGCATGGTCATGCCGGGTTGGAGAATTGTTTTACCAATAATACAGAGTATGAAAATAGTAGACATCCGTACTAAAGCAGTGGACGTGCCTTATCAAGAAGCTATTACCAAAGACAATATTTCAGCCAAAATAAATGCTGTAATCTATTACAAAGTAAGTGATGCTTCAAAAGCAGTCCTAGAAGTAGAAGATTTTTTTTATGCGGTTAGTCAATTAGCTCAAACTACAATGAGAAATGTTGTAGGTGAACTTGAGCTTGATCAATTATTAGCAAATAGAGATGACGCTGCAAAAAGAATCAGAGAGTTAGTAGATATTGCTTCTGACCCTTGGGGAATAAAAGTAGAAGCAGTTGAATTAAAAGATGTAACATTACCAGATGAAATGCAACGTGTTATTGCTAAACAAGCTGAAGCCGAACGTGAAAGAAGAGCAGTAGTCATCAAATCTGGCGGTGAAGTCCAAGCTGCAGCCAATCTTGCCCAAGCTGCCCAAATGCTCAATGCTCAACCAGGAGCATTACACTTACGTACTCTAAATACTCTAAACGATCTAAGCTCAGATCAATCCAATACTGTCATTTTTGCAATACCTTTGGAAATATTACGAGCATTTGAAAAAATAGGTAATAAATAAAAAAACAAAAAAGCTATTTCTTTGGGAATAGCTTTTTTGTTGACAAAAACATCTTTTTTCTTTATAATATCTCCTGTCTAAATATACAAAATATCTACTCTATTAGTCATTGTATAATAGACAATTTCTTTACAAACAAAAAGTTCTTTCTGGGGTGGCCATTGTATAATGGTTATTACTTCGGTTTGTGGTACCGAAAATACGGGTTCAATTCCCGTTGGCCACCCCAGAGTGAATTTTGTTAAAAAAATATTTTTTAATGCCGCGGTGGTGAAACTGGTATACACGAGGGACTTAAAATCCCTTGGCAGCGATGTCGTGCGGGTTCGATTCCCGCCCGCGGTACAAACAATAGACTATACAATAGTCTATTTTTTTAGAGACAAATAAGCTGGACGACTGAAGTATAAAAGTATAGGATGATATAATAAAAATACTGTTTAGCAAAACAGTATTTTTAAATATTTTCATTAACTAATTAAATATATAATCAGTTCTTAAGACAACGCACAGAAAAACCTGCTGTTTTATCAAACCAACCATTCATGTATCTGGTTACTTTAGTACTAGATATGTACAATTGTCGTGATATAGAATATGTTGTATTTATTTCTGAAGCTAACCAAAAATTGGTGTATGAATTCAACCAATAATAAAAGCGGTTACTAGTATTATCAAGGTTACCACTCATAAGTGCGTTAAACCCACTAGAACCACCAGATTTGAGTTTAGTGCCTTGATCCGTACCACGCTCCCATGGTGTGTCAGCTTCTACCTGCGACATCCCTAGGTACATTTCAAGTGTTTTAAATTCAGCATCAGTAGGAATATGCCAACCAGAAGGACAAATACCTTGTGAAGGAGTAGAAGGTGTACAAGAAGTGGTGTTACAAGTGGTAGCGAGTTGATTTGCTTCTGCCCAGGTATAGAGACCACCGTAGGTGGTACAATTGGCAGTACTATTGTTGTAACACCATTTTTCAATAACTGAATTATTAGAAGGCAGAGTTGAAACTGAAGCGAGCATTGTTCCAATATTAAGATTTTTTGCAAACCAGCATTGAGTACCAATCAGCACAAAAGGATAACTTATTCCAGAATATGTCATTGACCAATTAGAGCCAGTACATGGTGGAGGTATACAAACATTTCCTGTACAATCTCCACTACTACACTGAGTTCCAGTTGTACAACTAGCCCCATCAGGTTTGAGCAGAGTAATCTTATTACCTCCGGTTGGAATATAGACATTACTAGGTTTTGACCAAGCACTAAAATCCGCATCACTAGTCTGAGTGGTTGAAGAAAGAGTAGGAGAAACAGAGATTTGACCTGATACACCAGTATCTACGTCAACACTACTCGTAGAGTAGAAGTTAGTCCAATTAGTTAGGTTAGTAGGATGAATAGCAAAGAGTGTCGTTGAAGCTCCCCCCCCCCAGTTGGTTTGGGTGAGAAACATGGTAGCTGTTCTAGAAGGATTGGTGTAGTATTGATATACTAGTATACCTAGTTGAGTT
>Ga0172380_10005337_pt1 | contig 15653 bp, 14 predicted proteins | sample Leawe162metaG_FD_119747 | JGI IMG/M metagenome (GOLD analysis project Ga0172380, IMG submission 119747) | Leachate microbial communities from a municipal landfill in Southern Ontario, Canada - Leachate well 162 metaG | ecosystem: Engineered > Solid waste > Landfill > Unclassified | place...
CGGGATTTCAGCACAATCCGCTTTGGAAGCACGGGCTGGATGCTGCCTGCCGACTCCGTAAAGCTATTTCGGGTCTCCGCGATGTACCTGCGCGAAGAACTCGGAAAGCAGTTCGATGGCCCCACCGTGGTGGTCACGCATCACTTGCCGTCCAAGAAATCAGTGGCCGAGCGATTCAAGCCGGAACTGATATCGGCAGCCTTCGCCTCGAACCTCGATCATCTGGTGGCGAAGGCGGACCTGTGGATTCATGGACACACCCACGACGGCTTTGACTACCGAATCGGGAAGTGCCGTGTCGTGTGCAATCCCAGGGGCTATCCAGATCGCCTGAAGGACCGGTACGAGAACCCGGCCTTCGACTCGGCGAGAATCGTCGAGATCGGCGTGGCCGCGCGGAGCGAGGTGGATCGTTCATGAGGCTCCACGTGATCAGCGACGTCCACCTCGAATTCCAGAACTGGCGTCGGGAGTGGGATGTGGCGTTCATCGATTGCGACGTCCATATCCTCGCCGGCGACATTGGTACAGGCTTCCAGGGCTTGGACTTTGCCCTCAGGCACTTCAGCAAACCGGTGATCTACGTCTGCGGCAACCATGAGCTGTACGGCCAGCGAACGGTACAGGCGTGGTGGCGCAAGGCCCGAGAGAAGCTTGCTGGCAGTTCCGTGCATCTGCTGGAGAACGAGGGCGTCGTCATCGGCGACGTGCGCTTTCTGGGCTGCACGCTGTGGACCGACTTCGCGCTGTTCGGGGCCGAGCGCCAGGAGGCGATCGGCCGGCTCGCAGAGCAGGAGATGAGCGACTTCGGCAACATCTTCCTGACGCGGCGCGGGCCGATCAATTTCGACGCGGACCCGCACGCGTTCGGCTTTACCCGCCGGCGATCCGGGGATCGCCTGACCTGGCGCCACGTGGTGACCCGGCATCGGGAGAGCCGGACCTTCCTCGATGCCGAATTGCAGAGAACGGGGCCTTGGCGCAAGACCGTGGTCGTGACCCATCACGCGCCCAGTATCCGCGGCATCGAGCAGGAACCGGCGGTCGATCTGGATGCGGCCTATGCCAGCCACCTGGATACTCTGGTGGCCCGGGCCGATCTCTGGGTGCATGGCCATGTGCATCGGGCGAGGGAATATGCCGGTACGCTGGGCGGACGGGTGGTGCAGAACGCGCGCGGCTATGCGGACTCCGGCCTCGGGAAGGTCAGCGGGTTCGAATGGAACAAGGTGATCGAGCCATGATCCTCTCCGTCGATTTCATCGCCCAACTCGAAGCGGAAGTTCTTCCTGGCGCGCCTCTCCAGTCCGATGTCGCGCTGATCAGCATCGCAACGCCTGGCGAGCGGGCACCCAAGCTGCCGCATTTCCTTGAGCGCTTGTCATTCGAGTTCCATGATGTTGAGGATGATCAGGAGCCCTGGATTGTTTTCAACGACGAACATGCCAAGGCGATACTCGAATTCATAGCCAGAATTCACGCCCACGATAAGGGATGGCGCTGCATCGTTCACTGCAAAGCCGGGATCTCCCGATCGGCGGCCGTCGCGATCTATGTGGCCGAGGCCACGGGTTGCGAGTTCCCACGGCGGCAGGAGACCGGTGAAGCGAATCTGATGGTCCTGCAGGTGCTGGCCGATGCGTCCGGACTGAGGCTGGCACGGCCCAGTGGAGAGAAACCATGAGTCGACAACTGCTGTTTCTGGATATCGACGGCGTGATGCACAGCGTCGATCACGTCCAGGCCACCTACACGAGCACCGGGATTGAATACACCGGCGGACGGCTGTTCGAGCACCTGCCCTTGCTTGGTTGGATTCTCGATCAGTGTCCGGATGTCTCCGTGATCATCTCGTCGAGCTGGCGACATGTCCATTCGCTGCAGGAGCTTCAGGGATTCTTTGGTGGCTGGGGGCATCGGGTCATTGGGACCACTGCGAACATCGATGCATCCGGCTCCCTGCCTGCCAACCGCTTCCAGGAGTGCCTAGCCGCGGCCGAACAGCTCGGCGCATCCGACTGGGTGATGGTGGATGATCAGCCCGGGATCGTCTGGGGCTCGCAAATCCCGACACGAGAGCTTGTGCGCAAGGTGATCTGGTGCGATCCGGTGCTGGGACTTGCCACCCCGCTGGTCGCCCACGCCATGGTGAAGCGATTTCTTGACGGCGACGCCCGCTGATCGGCCATTGCCGCCGTTGGGGAAGCCCGATCTCTACGTCAGCAATCTGACACATTGCCGACCATGGCAGTTCCGAGTACTGGAACGGCATTTAGTCGTCCTCGCCTTCATCATCGAAAGCGTTCCAGTCGATAGCCTTGTAATTTTGATTATCGAGAAGCGCTTGCATCGGGAGTGGTGTGGTGACCCTGAGTGTGTTCAGGTCGATCAACTTGGAAACGTGAAGTGTCTCAATCTTCCTTTCGATTGCTTTGGCGTCGTCGGCTGTTCCGCGAAAATTGGAAGCACTGACGACGACAGAAATCTCGGTCGTGCCAGCCGCACGGGCATCGAAGCCGACGACGCCTTCAAAGACATATTCCTGCCTGTGCCTAAAATCCTCGCACGTTACGGAAAAGGCTTGGCTATTATTCGGCGTTACCTTGTATTCAACTTCGTGCCGACCTACACGAGCAGGAATCATCGAGCGAAGATTTACCATCGGGGTCATAGGCATTACACGTGGCGTAGGTTTCGTTGGTCCCTGCGGCGAAACGAACACGAAGCGGTCGTGCACCCAGCCGTTGGCGACGCCCACTTCCACCAGAAGATTTTCAGCCTGCACTTTGCCGGTGTTCGCGACCTTCAGCCTGAAACGTGCCTGATTGAATAGTCGCTCCAGTCTCTGCGTATAGTTTGCCATGAAGACCGGGACGCGCTTTCGATAAGCCATAAACCGATCGTTATAGGAATGATCGTAGGTGCCGATGCCCGACCATATTCCATTCCGGTCGCGCGCTTGGTCCTGGGGTGGATTCAGGTCCTGAATTCGGTTTTCGATAGTGGAGCGCTCCGCATCGGATAAATCCTCGATGCGCACGAGCATGACAGGCTCGGCTTCGATCAGTTCAATGCCGATTTCGAATGCAGGCTCCGCCGCCCTGTGTTGCGCGAGTTGTTGGTTCAATTTCTGTATTTCGCGGTCCTTGGGATGCGGCTCAGGCTGGCGCAGCCAGTTATCCGAGACATGCAGCGTAGGCACATCGTAATTCGAGGCAAAGGCAATCGGCTTGATGTCGTGACTCACGATCAGCTTACCCGCCGCGCTCATGTCCTTGGCGTGTAACACCTCTGCCACGATGCAGGAGTCACCGTCGTTGGGGTCCAAATCATCGTATTTGTCCCAGGGGATGCGAACGGCGCGTGACAAGGCAAGGGCCACGCGAGGTGCGTTCTCGCGGATGACAATTGGTGGCCCGCCCGCCGCAACGGATGCAATCAGTCTATTAAACTCCCGCGCCCGTTTGCCGATGCGTCCATCCTGCTTCTTTGAATCGATTTCCTTGATCGCGGTCGGGGTCATGAGCGCGAGAATCGGCCCGTCGGTGTCGATTTCCTGCCAAGGCAGCTCCGCCAGCGGGCGGCCCTCCAGGATGATGTTGGTGTCCAGAAACGCCTTCACCTTGTAATTGTCGTATTCGATTTCTGTGCGCGTCACGGCCGTCTCCTTGAACTTCGAAGGTTATCAAGTCCGAGCGGGCGCGATGCGCATGCCGCTTGTTCCCCTTGGTATCGTACCGACATACGGAGAACTTATGCCATTCTTGGCGTCCGGCGGCGAGCTTCGTAGTGGTAGATTTGGCGCGTTCCGCTCTAGGTTGAGGGGCAACTTTCGAGCATTTGCACCATGACAAGAAAGAACAGAGACGATTTTTCACCGAGGACGGTACTTCAGATCGCGAAACGCGCGGGCTGGCTCTGCTCGTTTCCGGCATGCCACACGCCTACGGTCGGCGCTACGTCGGACGGCGAAAGCGAAATCAATATCGGCACGGCTGCGCATATCTGTGCGGCTGCGCCCGGTGGCCCTCGCTACGACGAGAATATGTCGCCGGAAGAGCGTTCTTCAGCAAAGAATGGCATCTGGATGTGCCGCGATCACGGCAAGGCCATCGACTCCACCGATCATGAATTCACCGTCGAGCGCCTGAGAGAATGGAAGATACAGGCGGAAATGGATTCGTGGCGCCGGGTGCTACGCAACGACGCGGTGCGCGGACCAGCGGCCGCCACCGATGCGCAATTGTTGACGCGCATCCGGTCCGCCGCCGAAGCGGACCTCAAGGTTTTTCAGCGGACGGCGAAATGGCCCTCCACATCGGTCGCACTGGCGCTTGAAGTGGAAGGGTTCAGCGAGCCCATGACGACAAGCGCGCTCGCGGGCGCAGTGACGTCGCTGGATGATTTGATCCTCATCGCGCCTCCCGGCATGGGAAAGACCACGACGCTGTTCCAGATCGCCGAAGGCGTGCTGGCGAACGGCAACGGCACGCCGCTCATAGTGCCGCTCGGCGATTGGGCGACGGAAGGCGCGACGGTTCTGAATTCGATCATCGAACGCCCGGCATTCCGTGGAATCTTGGAAGACGATTTCCGCAAAGCCGCTGCTCAGCCCGGCGTCGTGCTGCTGCTTGACGGCTGGAACGAATTGGACGTGGAAGCCCGAAAGCGTGCAAGGGTGCAGGTCGCCAAGCTCAAGGCGGAATTGCCCGAACTCGGACTCGTGGTCTCGACGCGTAGACAAGCGCTCGACGTTCCCTTTGGGGGAACGCGCGTCGATCTCATACCGCTCAACGAAGATCAGCAGCTGCAGATCGCCGTCGCCATGCGTGGCGACGCGGGCGCGAAGCTCATTGATCAGGCGTGGCGCACGGCTGGTGTGCGCGAGCTTGTGACGATCCCCCTCTACCTGACGGCGCTGCTCTCGCTTCCTGAACAGGCACCGTTCCCGGCGACGAAAGAAGAAGTATTGCGGTACTTCGTGTCTGCGCACGAAAAGGAAGCGAGCCGAGCGGAAGCGCTTCACGCCGTCACCCAAGGATTCCACCAGGACTATCTCGATGGTCTCGCCGTTTTTGCCACACGCACGGCGAACACGGCTATCGCAGACCACAATGCGCGACGGTCGATCTTCGTTACAGAGGCGCTCCTGGCCGAGAACGGACAGATTAAAACCGAGCCAGAGCCCAATGATGTGCTCGCTGTCCTTGTCAGTAACCACGTGCTCATGCGGGCGGGCGATGCGCCCGGCTATTCGTTCCAGCACCAGCAGTTTCAGGAATGGTACGCCTCTCATTCGGTCGAGCACCGGATCATCTGCGAAGTCGGCGATCCCATTCGGCGCAAGGCGCTAAAGGAGGAAGTACTCAATCTCCCCGTATGGGAGGAAGCTATCCTATTTGCTGTCGAGCGTCTGGCGCGTGGCGATGCGCACCAGCGTGCAGCGTGCGGCAATGCAATTGTCGCCGCGTTCGAGGTCGACCCGATCCTCGCTGCCGAGATGATCTTCCGGTCCAAGGAAGAAGTGTGGACGCTGATCGCCCCCACCATTCAGGGTCTCGTGGCGCGCTGGCACGCGCCCGGAAAAGTGGATCGCGCTTTCCGCTTCATGCTCACGTCTGGCCGCCCTGAATTCTTCGATCAGGTCTGGCCGATCATCACCGACGAAAGCCGGCAGATCAGCCTTAAGGCGCTCCGCAATTGCAGACAATTCAGGCCATCGATCCTCGGAAAAGACGTAGAGACGCAGATCAAGGCGCTTTCTCAGCGTGCCCGGAGGGTGCTGCTGGGCGAGATGGCCTCGCGCAGCGGCATGGACGGGCTTGATCTAGCAAGCACCATCGCGAAGGACGATCCCGATCCTGAAGTGCAGGCATCCGTGGTCGATGCGCTGTCGTTTCGGCGCGCGGACCGCCACGTGGCGTTGGTCTTGCGGCAAGCGAGCGACAAAACCTTTGACCTAATTGCTCGCCACGGTATTGTCGATGAAGTAAACGACGAGCAGGTCAAGAAGGGCGTCTCGGCCGCGCGCAAGCGTCGGGCGGTTGAACCGTCGGCTTATGATCGACTACGCGTAATCTTGCACGCGCAAGACGGCGAAGACCGAAGTGCCGAGCTGACCAACATTATCAGCACGATGGAGATCCAGCGGCGGCAGGATGCCGGAGTGCAATTGATCTATGAGGCGTGCAAGCGCTATCCGAGTGCGGTCTCGGACGGCCTGCTGGCTCGCGTGTTTGCGGGCCTCACGTTGTTCTATGGCGCTGACGATATTCTTGCCTCGGTTGGGTACAGCCTCGAAGACGACGCGCTGCTGCAGATCGCGTTGGCGGAGACTCCAGGCCGTGATGACAGTGCGGAAGCAGCCGCATCCGTACTAGGCCCGCGCGCGGCGGGATGCATGATCGACGCGCTTTCGGATGTGGCGACTCGTTTGCGTGATGCAAATGGCAAATACGACAAAGCCGCGTCCGACCGCTATCACGACATTCAAGTGCGCATTTCCCATGTGCCGGGCGCAAGTCTCGTCGCCGCGGTACAAGCACGTTCCGCGCATGCCGATAACGAGCAGATGGGCCGCTTGGCGGACCTGTTGTCACGTCATGCCGATGGGAATGCTGACCGTGGCAAGCCCTTCTGCGCGGAAGATCTCGCGACCATCCGCGCGCTTGCTGACGACTGGGGTAACCGCATGTTGGACTCAGGCAATGCGGAGCGACTGCAAATGGCAAGCATCGCCGTGCTAGCAAGTCACGCGCCAGATGTGAGCTTGCTTCCTCTGCTGAAGCGGTTGCTGGACGATAATCTTCGGCGCTATTGCTCCTTCCGCGAAGAAGCCGAAGCCGCGGGCTGGCGTCACGGCAATGCCGTCAATGAAGCGCGCTGGCCAATGACGCATGAGTACCAGCGCGCGTTCCTCGCGATCGACGCGCCAGAGACTGCCGTGCTCATGCGCGAGTATCTTGCCGACCCGCACTTCGGTGAGCTAGCGGCAAGTGTGCTTGCCTCGCAGTGGATAGCCGCGAACGAACCACCGCCCGAGAATCGATTCTTCGGGCGCATAGATTTCAATCACGTAGGGGAAAGACGTGCGGCGTGTGCCGCCGATTCCGCCTACACCTCGGCAGAGGCAGAAGCTATTTTCGCGGCGATCGAACCGCTAATCGCGGACGTCGCGACCGACGACCAGAAGAAGCATGCGACCGCGCTTGGCATCGTGGCCGTGCGACTTCCGCACGGCCAGCGCGATGCGACGATCGAAAAGCTCATCGCTCTGACTCCCCGGCGTGGACGCTCTAAGCTTCTGTTGAACTTGATCCTCTCGGGCGCGGAGATCGACAGCAGACTTGTCGCAGAGGGCATTGCCGAGACTCTTGAGGAAGCGAAGAATCAACCGTGGATACTCACACAAGGCGAGGGCTACGAGTTGCGCGAATGGTTACGGCTCTTGCCGTTCATGAACTGTCCCGCAGACGCGATAGCGGTCGTACGTAGCATCCCCGACGCCCAGCGGCAGCCTCGTCTCTTCGAGGAGATGTTCGGCGGCCTCGTTGAGACGCCCTCCGAGGGCGGCGAGGAAGTCTTGTTCATGCTCGCCGAGGAAGACCCGCGCTTTTATCAAAATCATCACTGGCGCGAGGCCGCCCTGAAGCTCGGTACGGCGTCGGCTGCTGGCCGTCTCATCGTCCTCACAGTGAATGGTACTTTTGACGTCCAGTCGTTCGACGACTGGCATTGGTCGCGAGAACTCGGCGGGCTGATCGCCAAATTTCCGGAAGTACGCAGGCACGTTTATGGCCTGCTGAAGGATGGGATGAGATCGCGTCCCCTCGCGCTGCTCGCGCGGGCCGTCTCAGAATATCCTGATACGGAGGGGCTGCTGCTGCTGATCGAAATTGAGAACCAACAGAAGCATCCCATGTTGGGGGTGCGCACGATAGAGAACGTAGTCACTGAACACGTCCCCGACGAAAATTGGACCGGTGCGTACAACATCGTCCCCGCACCTTCCATCGAGTTGCGCCAGAAGCTGCTCGCGATGACGGCGGACGGCGGCCCAATGGATGCCGCCGCGCGCTGTCTGAATGAAATCGATGCCATCAGGGACGAGCACGGGTGGCCCCTGTTAGAACTGCGCCATCCCGATCTCGCGTCGGGTAAACCGTGGCCGATTTTGACACCCAACCCATATGCGACAGCGGACTAGCACATCGGCGCGCTAGTCCATCGTTAGGACAGACGCCTATTACGACATACTGTGAGCGTCTGCTTCACAGCCCGATAGCTGTCAGCTAAAGAGAAGTACTTGAACGGCGGCTCAGGCCGAGAACCCGGCGGGCATAAAATCAACGTGAGCGGCACCATCACGAACAATAGGCTGCCATAACCCTTAGTCGTTTCATTGATTATCGGATTACATCTGCTACGCTACTCTTTTGTCCTAAGAGGGAACATCTATGGCAAATCTCGCCGCCGTCCTCAAACTAGAAATCACACGGATTGCGCGCAGGGAACTTCGTGCGGAAACCGAAAGCCTCAAGAAGGCCGCAGCGCATTACCGCGCGGAGATCGCCGCGCTGAAGCGGAAGGTCGCAGAACTGGAGCGGCAAGTAGCCAAGGTCGGGAAGTCGATGGCTAAGGCAACACCCGACGGCGCGAAGCTTGACGGTAATGGCAGTGGTGAAATTAAGATCCGCTACAGCGCTAGAAGCATGGCCGCGCAGCGCAAACGCCTGGGCCTATCAGCTGAGAACATGGGCAAACTCTTTGGCGTTTCTGGTCAAACGATTTACGGTTGGGAGACCGGTGGCTCACGACCGCGTAATGGACAAATGCCAGCGATAGCGGCCGTGCGGAAGCTGGGCAAGGTGGAGGCGGCTGCTATTGTGGAGAGCCTGTCAGGTTGATCGGTAGCCGATCTTGTTTCAGCATGGGGCTGATTTCCGACTTTCACGAGTGGCCAGACCGGCTGATTTCGGAAAGCGGCCTTCCGAACGCCTGCTGTACCCTGGAACCTGCCGGAATTCCAATTCACACAAGTCGGCCGAAGCGGCGACTGGCGGCATTGAGTTTGGACGACATCCTTGGACGCCTCGGCGATCATCTCTTCTGACAACTGCCAGTAGGCTCTGAATTCCTTAAAGGTTGGATTGCTCGTGTCCATTGGTCACTTCTTCGTCATGTTCTGCCTACTGGTTCAATCAGGGCAGATACTAGCCGACACCATCGAAGGGCGGGTCGTTGGCGTGAGTGATGGAGACACCATCACGGTGCTCGACAGTTCAAAGAGGCAACACAAGATTCGCCTCGCGGGGATCGACGCGCCGGAGAAGAAGCAACCATTCGGGCAGGCGTCCAAGGTTCACTTGTCCGATCTGGCATTCGGGAAAAACGTCGTGCTGGACTGTGGCAAGACCGACCGCTACAAACGCGAGATTTGCGTCGTCATGATCAACGACCAGGACGCGAATCTAGCCCAAGTGAAGGCCGGCATGGCCTGGTGGTATCGGAAGTACCAGAACGAGCAGACGGCCCAACAACGGGTCGCTTACGAGGCCACAGAGGCTACTGCGGCAGCTGGAAGGGTGGGCCTGTGGCGGGATGTCGGACCGATACCGCCATGGGAGTGGCGCAAGGTGAAGCGCGAGAACTGACGCTGTATACGATCCGCCGGCATCGAGCCACAGCTAAATCATGGTGCTGGCGCGGTACGTTGCCCGAAGGTAGCTGCGGCCGATAAATCAGGTGCCGGTGGCCCAACCATGTTGGGGGCGCGGCCAATCAAAAATTGTTTCACGAAATTCTCGACGACCCGCCGAAACCATTGTGGCAGCATGCTTTCCGCGGCTATTTTGCGCGTGGAACAATTTCACTTTGCGCCCTACCCTACTCGTAAAAGCCAGTATTTCGGCCTTCTTCGCTTAGATAGCGACATTAATCGAGTTATGTCTGGGTGTTGCCGAAAAACAGTAAGATCTTAACGAATTACGTAAATAATTTAACTATTGCGGGTATCCGAGTTTTGCAGCTCGCGTCACTACCTCGCCAGCGCTTGCTTTTCCTCTTTCTCTGAGAGGGTTCTTGGCCTCCCCCATCCCCTTGGCCGCCGACATCGGAAAATGGGGTCTGACTGGAACAGGCCGGCACCGCCGGCGGATCCAGTCAGAGGGCAAGCGAGAGCGCGCCAGGGACGAAGTGACTACTTCCCCCCTTCTTCGGCGGCGTTTCCGACTTCGGCTCCGCGCCGGCGGACTTGAGTTTGGCAGGCTACAACAGCCTTGTCCAATGTTGCACGGTACTCCTCACTCATCAATGCCATGTCTTTGCTTTTCATGCTACTTCCCCCCCCTTCTTCGGTGGCGTTTCCGACTTCGGCTCCGCGCCGGCGGACTTGAGTTTGGCAGCGGCTAGCTGACCGCGCAACTCTGCGGTGGCTTCCCCAGCCTTCTTGGCTTCCGCCCTAGCGTCAGCCAGTTGCGCCTCGATGGTCTGCCGGTGCTTGCGCTCGGCGTCCAGCGTGGCGGTGGCCACGGCGGCGGCTTCGTGTTGTTTGGCGGCATCGGCGCGGACCTGTTCGAGCTCGGCGCGCAATCGATCGTTCTCGCCTTCCAAGCGCGGCAGAGCCTCCAGGCGGGCATTGGCCTGGCCAAGAGCGGCGATCGTAGCCTCGCGGTCCTTGCGTTCGCGGCTGGCCTCATCCTCGGCCTTGGCGACGGCGACTGCGGCACGATCCTCCGTCACCCGGACTTGCTCGGCAGCATCGGCCTTGATCTGCTCGGCGTCAGTACGCAGTTGGTCGATCTGCCCGACCAGGCTCTGAACCTGTCCCTTCGCCACATCGAGCTCGGTATCGAGGGCCTTAGCCCGCGCTTCGGCGGTGCGGCCGGCCTGGGTCAGTTCTTCCACGTCCGACTCCAGGGCTGCCAGGGATTCGGTGGCGTCCTTTTGCGCGGCGTCGGCCTCGGTGCGGATCTGCTCGGCGATCGCATCATAGATTGCCTTGTTGATCTGGATCGGTGGCGCCTCGGTCACCCGGACACCCTTCTTCCAGTCCGCCAACAGCGGCGCAATATCGTTCGGTGAGCCACCGCCCAGGCGAGCGCGCACAGTGCGAACACTTGGTTTCTTGCCTTCGGCTTTGATGGCCTCACAGGCCTGCGCTACGGCGGAAGTCGTGACAAGGGTGGTTGTGGTCTGGTCAGACATGGTGATACCTCCGTTAGTTATCTAGATATCGTTATCTGTTATGATTACACATAACGCTATGATAGCAGATAACAGCTAATGCGCAAGCGTCATTTTCAATATCCTCTGAGGCAGCCTGGTATCAATGGGGCGTACCCATGTGAGACGGTCAGCAAGGCCGGCGGGAAGGGTATAAATAGGGCTGCGCCTGGCGCTCGGCCGAGACCCCGGTCGTGTGTTCCTCGACCAGGTTAGCGGCAAGAACCGCGATCGCCCGGCGTTGAAGGACATGCTTGCCTACGTGCGCGCCGGTGATCGCCTGGTGGTGCAGTCAATCGATCGCCTGGCCATATCTCTGGCGGATCTGGAAAAGATCGTCGAGCAGCTCACAGCGAAAGGCATCGAGGTCGAGTTCCTGAAGGAACGCCTGCGCTTCACCGGCCAGGGCGACGAGGCCTTTGCGATCTTCCAGCGCCAGTTCCTGGGCGCTTTCGCGCAGTTCGAGCGGGCTATCATCCGCGAGCGCCAGCGGATACACACAGCGCTGATGGCCGAGTTTGGAGTCTCAAAGGCAACCTTCTACAGGTATTTGAACGCCGCGCCCTGACCCTGGCGCGCTCTCGCTTGCCGTCTGCCCGAATCCGCCGGCGATGCCGGCCTGTTTCGGTCAGAGCCCTTTTTCCGATGCCGGCAGCCAAGAGGATGGGGGGAGTCCAAGAACCCTCTTAGAGAAAGAGAGTAAAGGCAAAACCCCAGAGCACCCACATACATAAGACCGTAGTCTACAGTTTTGGGGAAACCCGACTGAAACTCTCGGGTACTGCTCAAGGCCGCAAGAACATAGCTGCGGTTACACCATACATAAGACCGTGGTCTACACTTTCGCCAAAAGCGGAATCAGGTCCCGATGGTTACGCATCAATCCGGCTCGATCGAGCCCAGTGGCACGCGCTATTGCGGCCCCCGTGGGCTTTTTACCGGCCCGCTGAAGCTCAGCCACCGCCTGGATGATGCGCGCCCGTGTGTCGGCTTTGCGCTCGGTGTTGACGTATTCGGCTCCTAGCCTCTGCCGCTCCCTGGTCTGGCGCATGTACTCGTCAAAAGAGAGCCCCCGCATGACACCAAGAGAGGCATCGAGTTCTTGTCGCAGGATCCCTTCGTTCGGGCGCTTCGAGCGCGCCAGACCTGACGAGCCACTGGGTGACCCCAGGGCGGCCAGTTCGCCATCGGTGACGGCCAGCCGCTCAATCAGCCGGCGGTTCGTGATTGTGTAGAGTCCCCGGTGTCGGTTTATCGTGAGGCGGTTTAGGACCGCTGCAGCGCTGCTCTTCGCCTCCTCGAGGCTGTAGGTTGGCACCAACTGCTGGATGGTGGCCAGGATTTCCTTGGGCGCCTTTGTTTGCCAGGCCAAGGCATTCGCCGCGAGCCAGCAGAACTCGTCCCGCTTGGCGCCATCGGGCACCCCTTGGCCATTAAAGCGGTGGTTGGCCAGGCGCTTGATCCAGTCGTAGCGATTCGCCCAGAGCTCGCCGGCGAGATCCTGCTCGATCTGTTTTGCAACAGCAGGACCTGGCGCGCACGGGGCTTTGTGGTTACCCCCGAGTCTGGCGCTGCGCAGGGCAGCATTTTGTTTGATCTCCTCGAGGTACTTGCCCCGCTGCGCCATTTCCGCCTTGTACGCCTGAGCCTGCACGCGCGAATATGGCAGCACCAGGTCGCAGAATTCGTCGAAGTCGTAGCGGACGGGGTTCTCACGCGGCCCATTGGTCCAGATCGGGCCTACAACACGGTCGCATTTTGTGTTCCTGCTGCCCTCGATGCGGAGGATTTGCGTCCCCAACGTCGCGCCTTTGTCGGCCTCGAAATCCTGGAATGACTTGAGTAGCGCCCGCTCGACGGCCTGCCAGCGTGGGAGCGCGGTGCCACGGAGCGGTGTGAGCCATAACCACTTGAGATATAACCCGCGTCCGCTATCGATGATGATCGAGGGCAATGGAATGCCCTCGCATTCACATCGGTAAAGCGCCTGCTCCATGACATATGAGACAGGGAAGCCGGCGAATTCCGACTTGTAGTAATCAATGTCAAGATGGGCACATGACAGCGCTGACAACGTGGCCAGCAGGCGCTGTGGACTGTGGTAGCAATGTTGCGATATGTAGGTGTCAACAGAATAATCAAGCCCAGAAAGAACTTCCGGCATGCGCGCAATGGGATGTAGATCCTCGAAGAATCGGCCTCTATGCTTTTGGTCTACTGAAAACCAGGCGTGATCCGACGCGCGTTTGAAAAGCTGGGTCGACTCGTGGAAAAGGGCTAGCTGTTCCATCGCTAGCACCCGTCCATTCGGTTGACGTTAGAGTGGTTTCGGGTAAAATGAAATTGTGTATTCAAAGCCGTTCGCTCCTGACAAGCGACGGCTGCTGCGGGAGGTGCGAACTCCCAAGGCATGGACGAAAGTCCAGCAAAACGCCAAGGTTCCCGCCTTGGCGTTTTGTTTTTCAGCAGCCGATATGAGGCGCGCAGCGACGGTAAGCCGCTGGCACAAGGGGGTGTGGGTGTGGAGGCGCAGCGCGCTCATGCCGACAACCAGGTCAGTGATGCCGCGGCTTATGCCGCGGCAGCCGCCTGCGGTTGCCGGTTGGCTGAGTCCTTCTTCCGGCGGCGCAATTCCTTCACGGAGATGCCGAGTCGTTGTGCATCGACCCGCTCGCGCATCGGTGGCGCGCCCCGGCGTGGTGCCTTCTCGTCCGCGCAGACCCGCGGCTTGCGTGAACGCTTCTCGCCCGACTCCACCTGGTAGCTGCGAAGCCAATCGATCACATCGCCAGTGATCCACAAGGGCGACTTCGTGCCCGGTGTATAAATCGGCGGAGGAAGCGTGTCAGGCCGCGTAGCGAGCGCTACGCGAAGCGTGTCCGGCGTGCGCAGGAGCAGTGCCGCAAGGCCCTTGTAATTGACGACCTTGTTGAGGTCGATCGGCTCACTAATACCGGCACTGCCGGCCTGGTTGGTGCTGCTGGTGGGGCTTTCCATGACCGCCTCCAAGAAATTGGGCGGTTCCTATTTTTATGCCTGAAAGGTTTGCTGTTTCTCCATTTTTCAACAGCATTTTTCTGATGAAATCTGGCGAATTCTTGACGCACGACGCCCGTTACGTTACGCTATACGTATAGGTAAAAAATGAACGCACGCAAGACAACACCAGGACATCCAGGGCTGAAGCTCGGCGAATTAATCGCCGAAAAGCGACTGCAGATCGTGGATGTCGCCGGCCAACTTGGCGTCACCCGTACGGCCCTTTCGCGGGTCGTGAATGGGCGCGCGGCCGTGTCTGTAGAGATGGCAAGGCGACTGGAGGGCTGGGGTGGCATTCCGGCCGAGGAATGGCTGCTGGCGCAGTTGCACTACGATCTCGCCCTCTCGCGCAAGACGGCCAAGATCAAGGTAGAGCGCTGTAAATGATCTACGACCGGAATGCTTACATGGGACTTTCCTCAAGCCCTGGCAAGGTGAACTTGAAGCCGGGCCTGGGAAAACGTGACACAGCCCTCCTCTTTCAACTTATTAAGGAGAGGTCCGGGCTGAACGCGAACACACTCGCCGCACGGTTCGCGATCGGCGGTGAAAAGGTGGTTTCACATTACGCCAACGGCGACCGCCGACTACCCGCTGACAGGCTTCGCAAGATATTGAAGATCGTGAAGGAAGAAGAGCCAACATGGCTCTTTGCAGAGGAAGTCAGTCAATTCGAAACCGCGCTGACCCGCGCCGAAGAAGCGGCCATGAACATCCGGAAGGATGAAAAGCTGCGTATAGACCTGCAGGCAAAGATCCTTGCTGCGTTCGCAAAACGAAGCCCGATGTTTCGCTTCGAGGATCCGCTACCAAAAGGGATCGAGAAAGCGATCCAGGACAGCATCAGCCAAATCGAAGAGGCCATGCACGTTTATCGGGAAGCGAATCTGAACGATCACATTGACCTTCCCGATCCGAGAACAATGGAAGAGCAGTTGGCCTGCCAAGATCACGCCATGGAATCCTACCTGCGAGAGATGGCCAAGGAAGACGCGCGTACCATGGCGGCGCGGCAAGCGTATGAGGACGCCCTGCCCCGCCAACTGCGGCGGGTGCGCCCCCGCCCGATCAAAACGCGGAAATAATCGCTACTGTCCGTTAGTGAAAGTCCCGTTTGTCACGCCCTTGTCACACTCAGATACCAATTAGCGCAAATTAATTCTGGATAGCGGGTGATAACGGAAAATAACGAATTAACGTGTAACTAATTGCTTTTATTAGTACTTATGAATCTAGAAACTGGTGCCGGCAACCGGAATCGAACTGGTGACCTACCGCTTACAAGGCGGTTGCTCTACCAACTGAGCTATGCCGGCGAAAATGGAATTATAACGGAGCCGATCCGCTATAAACTTCCTCTTCGCCACATCAGACGTTGCCCATGGTCGCCA
>Ga0172380_10005338_pt1 | contig 15647 bp, 14 predicted proteins | sample Leawe162metaG_FD_119747 | JGI IMG/M metagenome (GOLD analysis project Ga0172380, IMG submission 119747) | Leachate microbial communities from a municipal landfill in Southern Ontario, Canada - Leachate well 162 metaG | ecosystem: Engineered > Solid waste > Landfill > Unclassified | place...
CAATGTCGCCACCAAGCTTATAGAGCGCAACACCACCATACCTACCAGTCGCAGCCAGACATTCTCGACCGCTGCCGACAACCAGACAAGCGTGGAGATACACATTACCCAGGGCGAGCGCGCCATGGCCGCCGACAACAAGTCTCTGGGCCGCTTTGTGCTCGACGGCATCCCGCCTGCACCCCGCGGCCTCCCGCAGGTAGAGGTAACCTTCGATGTTGATGCCAACGGCATACTGAGCGTTAAAGCCAAGGACAAGGCCACCAACAAGGAGCAGTCTATACGCATCGAGGCCAGCTCGGGCCTCTCGGAGGCGGAGATAGAGAAGATGCGCAAAGACGCCGAGGCAAACGCCGCTACTGATAAAACCAAGATAGAGCTTGCCGAGGCGCGCAACGTGGCGGAGCAGTCTGTGTACGCCGCACGCAAGGCGCTCGACGACAACAAAGAAAAGATCCCCATGGAGGTCGCCACGGCCATAACCGAGAAGGTGGTCGCTGTGGAGAACAAAAAGGGGAGCGACGACGCAGCCGCTATTAAGGCCGCCACAGAGGACCTGTCTAAGGAAATGAGCAAGGTATACGAGGCAGTGCAGAAGGCTACCGCCAATGAGCCGGGCGCCCAGCAGGCGCCGCAGGAGCCCCAGACCCCGCCTGCAGATACTCCTCCAAACCCCGAGCAGAAGTAATTAAAAGAAAAAAGCCTTGTAAACCTAGCGGCAAGGCTTTTTTGGCGCGCGGGTGTAAACTGGTACAAATGCCTCCTAAAAAGCGCAAACTAAACACCAAGGCAGTACTTAGAGTCTACTGGAGGCACACCAAGCAGCATCCGTGGCTTTTGGCATTGTCTCTTGGCGGCGTTCTGTTGTCTCAGGTAGACAAAGTGGTGGCACCCATATTTCTTAAGGAGATATTTAACCTCATTATCCAGGGCGCGGCCGCGCCGTTTAGCTCTATTACAAACCTGCTGTGGTTATTTGTCGCCGTGAGCTTTGTCGGCTGGGTAGGCGGCCGCATCGAGATGTGGCTGGGGTACACCATGATATCCAAAGTAGGCGCAGCGCTTACTAAGGAAGCCTTCGACAGCCTGATGCGCCACTCGTACCAGTTCTTTACCAACTCGTTTGCGGGGGCCTTAACGCGGCGCGTAAGCCGCTTTAGCAGCGCATATGAGCATCTGTACTATTCCTTAGTATCCGTTTTCCTAGAGGCAGCGCTCTATATCATAAGTATTACTGCAGTTTTGTTTTGGCACAGCGCAGTCCTCGGCTCGGCTATCCTTGCGTGGATCGTAGTGTTCATATTCCTGCAGTGGTACATGTCTCGCTGGCAGCAGCCGTACCGTCTCGCCCGCGCGACAGAAGACTCGAACCTAACCGCCGCGCTGGCAGACTCCATATCAAACCACAATACTGTTGCCCTGTTTGCTAACAATACATACGAAGCTGCGATTGTGGGGGCGGCTACAGACAGATATCAGCAGACCCAGCTTAAGTCGTGGAATATCAACTCTATCGTCTATGGCATCCAAGGGTTGTTTGCGATTTTTCTTAACATTGGGATCTTGTGGCTAACGGTATCCCTCATACGCTCGGGCGCACTGACCACCGGCGACCTTATACTGGTACAAATTTACGTATTCAGCATATTCAGCATTGTGTGGGGTCTTGGCCGCCAATTTCAGGCAATCCATAACGCTTTGGCAGACGCCAGCGAGATGGTCGAGACTATGGAAACTCCGCACGAAATTAAGGACAAGCGCGACGCTAAGCACCTGAGGGTTGATGTGGGCGAGGTGTGGTTTGACGACGTAACCTTTAACTTCCACAAAGGCACGCCCATTTTGCACCAGTTTAACCTCACCATTGCGGGCGGGGAGAGGGTGGCGCTTGTGGGGCCCTCGGGTGCGGGCAAGAGCACCGTCACCAAGCTCCTGCTGCGCCTCTATGATGTAGACCGGGGCGAGATAAAGATAGACAAGCAGGATATTTCTAAAGTAACCCAGGACACCCTGCGCGACGCGATAAGTTTTGTGCCGCAAGAGCCCATACTATTTCATCGCACGCTTATGGAAAACATACGCTATGGCTACCGCGACGCCACAGACGAGATGGTTATAGAGGCTGCCAAGAAGGCGCACTGCCACGAGTTTATAAGCAAGTTGCCGCTGGGCTACGACACCTTTGTGGGCGAGAGGGGCATCAAGCTCTCGGGCGGCGAGCGCCAGCGTGTGGCTATTGCGCGCGCGATACTCAAAGACGCACCTATACTTGTTCTAGACGAGGCGACATCATCGCTCGACTCAGAGAGCGAGGCGCTTATCCAAGACGCTCTCAACGTGCTTATGGAGGGCAAGACGGTTATCGTTATAGCACACCGCCTCTCTACCATTATGAAAATGGACAGGATTATTGTTATGGAGGGCGGCCAGGTGGTGGCGCAGGGCACGCACCTGCAGCTTATAAACGAGCGCGGGCTCTACCAAAAGCTCTGGAGCATCCAGGCCGGAGGATTCCTTGGGGGATCAGAAGAAGATGAAGCCACGGTGAGCGAAAAACAAGCGGGAGGAGACGCCGAACTTGCGGATGACGACGAACTGAAGTAAGATATTAGGCAACATATGTCTAACAAACGCGACTACTACGAGATTTTAGGGATCGAGAAGAAGGCGTCAAAAGATGAGATTAAGAAGGCGTTCCACAAGCTTGCGCACAAGTTCCACCCGGACAAAAAAGAGGGCGATGCCGACAAGTTTAAGGAGCTCAGCGAGGCCTACTCGGTACTAAGCGACGACAAGAAGCGCGCCGAGTACGACAGCTATGGCCGTGTGTTTGGCGGCGGTGGCCCGGGCGCCGGTGCGGGTGCGGGCTTTGGCGGCTTTGGCCAGGGTGGCGGGTTCGACTTCTCTCAGTTTGCGGAGGCGTTTAACCAAGGCCAGGCCGGCGGCTTTGACATGGGCGACATATTCTCTGACTTTTTTGCCGGGCAGGGCGGAGGCACACGCGTGCGCCGCGGGCGCGACATATCTATCGACCTCGAGATCCCCTTTAAGGAGTCTATATTTGGCACTACGCGCTCGGTACTGTTGGCCAAGACAGGCACCTGCGAGGCTTGCCAGGGCTCCGGAGCCAAGATGGGCACCGATCTTATAACCTGTACGCACTGCAACGGCGCGGGCAAGGTGCACGAGACCACCAACTCCTTCTTTGGCACTATCACCATGCAGTCGGTGTGCCGCCACTGCAAGGGCATGGGCAAGGTCCCTAAGGAAAAGTGCGAGACCTGCCGCGGCGAGGGCGTTTACAAAAAGCAGGAGGAGGTAGATATTACCGTGCCGGCCGGCATCGAGGGCAACGAGATGATACGGCTTACGGGGATGGGCGAGGCAGTGTCCGGCGGCCAACCTGGCGACCTCTACGTAAAGGTGCATGTCACCCCGGACCCTCGGTTTAAAAAGGACGGCCCCAACCTCATTACCGAGCTTTCTGTCAAACTCACCGACGCTCTTTTGGGCACCAGCTACAAGCTCCAGACGCTCGACGGCGAGGAGCACATAGACATCCCCACGGGCGTCTCGCACGGCGAGATGCTCAAGGTTAAGGGCCGCGGCGTGCCGGGCAGGGGAGGCAAGCGCGGCGACCTGTACGTCCGCATCAAAATCCTCTTCCCCCACAAACTTTCAAAACCCGCCCGCACTCTTGTTGAGAAGTTGAAGGAAGAAGGTATTTAATCAACGAAAAAGAGCCCTTTAGGAGGGGCTCTTTTTCTGTTACACTCATACACATATGGCAGAGAAAAAACGGCTTTTTACGGGCCTGCAGTCGTCGGGCACGCTTCACATCGGCAACTACTTTGGCGCGCTCAAACCGTTTGCCGATATGTGCCAAGAGTTTGAGAGCTTTCTCATGATTGCCGACTACCACTCGCTTACCTCGCTTAAGGACGCGACGGCAGTGCGCGCCAACACCATAGAGGTAGTAAAGGCCTACATCGCAGCCGGCATCGACCCGGCACAGGTGGTGATGTTTAAGCAGTCCGACGTCGCCGAGCACACAGAGCTGGCGTGGGTGCTGGAGTGCCAGGTAACCGTGCCGTTTTTGATGCAGGCACACGCCTACAAAGACAAGGTCGCCAAGGGGCTGGAGGCCAACGCCGGGCTGTTTAACTACCCAATGCTTATGGCCGCCGACATTTTGCTGTACGACGCCGATGTCGTGCCGGTGGGCGCCGACCAGCGCCAGCATGTGGAGTACACGCGCGAGGCCGCGGCCAAGTTCAACCTCTCCTATGGCCAGACATTTAAGGAGCCGGGCGAGAAGATACAGGAGGAGGTAGCAATTGTCCCCGGCATAGACGGCCAAAAGATGAGCAAGAGTTACAAGAACACCATCCCGCTGTTTGCCGGCGAGGAGGAGACCACTAAAGCCGTTATGAGCATTGTCACCGACTCCTCGGGCGAGAGGCCGGAGAATGTGTACGCCATACACAAGCTATTTAAGACAGAGGCCGAGCTGGCCCCGGTATATGAGGCCAACAAGGGCCAGTACAAAGTGCTTAAAGAGACCTTGGCGGCCGATATTAATGCGTACCTAGCCCCCATGCGCGCCAAGTACGCGGCACTGACCGACGACGAGGTTAAAAAGGTGCTGGCCGACGGCGCCCAAAAGGCCAAAGCGATAGCCGCCGCCAAAATGGCCGATGTTAGACAAAAGGTCGGAGTTTCTCTATAACAACTATATGCCACGCACACTTATAAAAGACCTAAAGACAAAGGTAGGGGAGGCCGCGAAGATTCAGGGCTGGGTATCGGTGCGCCGCGACCAGGGCAAGATGGTATTTTTTGACTTTAGGGACCGCTCCGGCTCGGTGCAGGCCGTGGTGCTGCCCAGCGAGGAGTTGGCCATAGCAGTGGCCAAGGAGGTGCGCGGCGAGTATGTCATATCGGCCTCCGGCCTCATAAACAAGCGCCCGGAGAAGAACATCAACCCCGAGGTACAAAACGGCGATATAGAGATGCAGGTGCAGACCTTGGAGATTTTGGCCAAAGCAGAGCCGCTGCCGTTTGATATGTCGCTCGACGGCTACAACCTAGACCTGCCGACCGAGCTCGACCACCGCGCGCTTACACTGCGCCACCCCAAGCTCCAGGCAATATTTAAGGTTCAGGCAACAATCATAGACTCGTTCCGCGAGTTTATGAAAAGCCAGGATTTCTTTGAGTTCCAAGCGCCCGCCATAGTGCCGGCCACCGCCGAGGGCGGGGCAGAGGTGTTTAAGGTCGAGTACTTCGACAAACAAGCATACCTGTCCCAGAGTCCACAGCTGTACAAGCAGATTTTTATGACCGCGTTTGAGCGCGTGTTTTCGGTCAACAAGATATTCCGCGCCGAGCCCTCGATGACCACCCGTCACCTCACCGAGGTAGTGTCGCTGGACGCCGAGATGGGCTTTATCGAGAGCTGGAAGGATGTGCGCGACATGTCAGAGAACACAGTGCGGTTTATCCTCATGTCGCTTGCCACCAAATGCGAGGCAGAGCTGAAGTTGCTCAAGGCCGAGCTGCCCGTGATGCTAGAGAGCACGCCGACTTTAACCCTTGCCGAGGCTTTTGATAAGCTGGGCCTCCCGGCCGCCAGCGATCTTAACCCCGAGCAGGAGCGCCGGCTGTGCGAGATTATAAAAGAGGAGACAGGCTCGGACTTTGTCTATGTGTATGCCTACCCGACGCGCGAGAGGCCGTTCTACGTTTACCCGAGTGCAGAAAACCCGGAGGTCAACGAGGGTATGGACCTTTTGTGCCGCGGCGTGGAGTGGCTCTCCGGCGGGCGTCGCATCAACGACTACCAGCAGCTGATGAAGCATGTAGAGGAGTGGAAGATGGACCCGAAGAAAATCGAGATGTTCCTCGAGGCGTTCCGCTACGGCGCACCGCCCGAGGGCGGCTTTGCCTTTGGTGCCGAGCGCATGACCATGCAGATACTGGGGCTCAAAAACATCCGCGAGGCTACGATGTTCCCCCGCGACATGAACCGCATAGACCAGCCCCTGAGCGAGCAGGAGTAAAAAAAGAAGACCCGCCATCCGGCGGGTCTTTAGTCTATTGTCGTGTATTTGAACTCCTCTCTAACTAGGTCAACGGCGAGAATAAGGTCCTCATCGTCGAGCATTGCGTTCTGTATGCGCTCAACCGCCTCCGGTACCCGAGGCAGATACTGATAGTTAAAGAATGTCGCCACATCCTCAGGCGGCATCTCCAGATCCCTGCGCATGACATACGTGAGCACGTCCCGAACAATTTTTGACTTGGGGGATGTCGAGCTTTTTCGCATAATTGCTACCATCGACATCCGGAAGATGCGCGATGCAATGCGCAACAGCGCTATTGACTCGGGGTAGCGCTCAAGATCGGTCACAGCTTTGCGCTGAGCCGAGGTTAGCTTGCTGTTTTTTGCCTTATCAAGAACCTCCTTAACCGTATCCGCGGTATGAGCCTCTTTGATAAAAGCCAGCAAGGCACGGCTCTCCCTGCCTTGGTTCTGGCTTTTCTCTCTGTATCTGGCAATATCCTCCGCCTTATGCGACATGCAGATGTCGTCCTTGTTGTACATCGAGAGCGGCTTACTGCAAATGCCGCATAGTCTTTTGCCGGCTGCAGCCGGCTTGGCTGCTTGGGGCATTAACTTCTCCGGGTTGGACCATCTAGGTCAGTTCTACTACAAGGTGGCAATAAGGCAAAGGGAAACCCGCCGGATGGCGGGTTTCTGCTTCGCGCGCTAGTCTATGCGGTTGCCTTGCGCATCAAAGCTGAAGAAGTTGCGCGCCCGTTGTGTGGCATCGCGGCGGCCTTGCCATGGCGAGGTTGGGTCGCTTTGGCTCAGGCGGTCCAACTTTTCCATCGTCTCTTTGTGCTCCTTAAGGTGCACCTCCCATACCCTCATGGTTTGCCTTACGGTGGTCTCGGCCAGCGTGCGCTCCTCGCTGCCGCGGTAGGCAATAAGCGTAATATCGTTGGGGTAGAGGCTGCCCTTGCGGCTTGGGTTTTTGGCTATAAAGCCGATAACCCAAAGCCGCTGGTTGTGCAGCTCGACCCACACTTGGCCGCGAGCCATAAGCACGCGGCCGCGCGGACCGTACTTTGGCGCCACATGCCCGCGGGGCTTTTTGCCCAACAGGTCAATAATGCGCCAGTATGCAGTTCTTCTTATCCGTATGCGCTCGAGCGGGAAGGGTATAACGACTCCCATTGCATCCTCCAGGTTAGATATTTTTGGTGTATGTCTTGAACAAGCTGGTTTAATTTATCTCACGAATGTACATTTTAGTCAAAAGTTAGTGCTTGAAGTTTTGGGGTTTTTTGGTATGGTTTGGGCGCCATGCAATTTGTCTTTGAGGGCACACACGAGTACCGCCCACTGCGCTTTATAGAGGGCCCGCTAAGCCGTTTTGACGGCATAACCATGCTGGTGGGCTACGGGGATAAGAAGAATCTGACCCGCCGCAAGCTCATACCCACCCTGCGCAAGGCGCTCCAGTTTGCCCGCAACAACGAAGCCAAAGCCATAAGCATAGACTTTAAAGAGCTGCGCGCAATGAGCCCCAAGGCCGTGAGCGATACCGACTTGGCCCAACTATGTGCCGAGGCATTTGTAATGGCCAACTACGAGTACACCGCGCACAAGACCGCGCCCAAAAACGGATTTAAGAGCATAGACATTGTCGAGGTGCGCAACACCACACCGGCTATAAAGAGTGCGTTTGAGAAAGGCCGCATGGTGGGCGAGGCTGTCAACGCATGCCGCGAGTGGGCCAACACTCCGGGCGGAGACATGACGCCCGAGCTTTTGGCCGAGGCTGCCGTTAAGGCTGCAGAGGGTACACCGGCGCGAGTTAAAGTACTCGGGGTATCTGAGATGGCCACGCTTGGCATGGGCTCCATACTAGGCGTGGCCAAGGGCTCCAGCGAGGCGCCAGCGTTTATTGTTGTGGAGTACTGGGGCACAGACCGCTCCAAAAAGCCCACTGTGCTCGTGGGCAAGGGCGTTACCTTTGACACCGGCGGGCTCAATATTAAAACGGGCGACGGCATGTACGAGATGCATATGGACATGTCGGGCGGTGCCGCCGTGATACAAGCCGCCATACTTGCCGCGCGCCTGAGGCTTAAGAAGAACGTTGTGGCCCTGGTGCCGGCTGTAGAGAACGCATCGGCCTCTAACGCCCTGCGCCCCGGCGACATACTAAAGTCGATGTCGGGCAAAACAATAGAGATTTTAAACACCGACGCAGAAGGCCGCGTTATATTGGCCGACGCCCTAACCTATGCCAAAAAGTACAATCCTGCCTCGGTGATAGACGTAGCGACCCTCACCGGCGCCTCGCTCATAGCCTTGGGCACTGTGGCCTCGGCGTTTATGACCAACAAGGAGTCGCTTATAGCGCCTCTTATGGAGGTGGCCGAGGAGTCGGGCGACTACATGTGGCCGCTGCCATTATGGGAGGAGTACAACCCCATGGTTAAAGGCACGTTTGGCGATGTGCCCAACCTCTCTGTTATGGGCAGCAGCCGCCACGGCGGCGTTATTGCGGGCGGCAAGTTCCTCGAGGTGTTTGCCAAAGAGCTTGAGTGCCCCTGGGTGCACATAGACATGGCGCCGCGCATGACAACCACCCCGGAGGACTGCCTCGCCAAAGGCGCCGCAGGCAACCCGGTGCGCTTTCTGCTCAAATATATCGAAAGCGGGGTAAAATAAGCTGGTGCCAATCGATATTAAAACCCCGGTGTACGAGGGCCCGCTCGAGATGCTCCTGGAGCTTATCGAGAAGCGCAAGCTCTTGATAAACGACATATCGCTGGCGTCTGTCACCGACGAGTACATTGCGCGCATTAATGCGATGGATGAGCTCCCGATGGGGGAGACGGCCGAGTTTATATCGCTTGCCGCCACGCTTTTGCTCATAAAGTCGCGCTCACTACTACCCACGCTCACCATAAGCGAGGAGGAGTCGCGCGACATAAAAGAGCTCGAGTACCGCCTGGCGCTCTACCAGCTTATTAAGGAGGCCGCGCGCGGGTTTAATGTGCAGCTAGGCGAGCCATACTTGTACGAGGGCGACACACCGGAGCCGGAGCCGCTTTTTATACCCGACACCGCTGTTACTGCGGCGAGCCTGCGCGAGGCAGCACAGGTGCTTATAAACGGATTCCCCCAAACCCTGTCCTTGCCCAAGGTCGAGGTCAAAAAGATCATGACGCTCGAGCAGATGATAGACACCATGAGCCAGCGCATCTCGGGGGCCTTTAGGACGAGCTTTAAGGAGTTTAGCGGCCTTAGTAAGGCTCAGAGCGTAGAGGCTCGCCACGGGGTTATAGTGAGCTTTTTGGCCCTTTTAGAGCTTGTTAAGCAGGGTATACTGAGAGCGCAGCAGGAGGAAGATTTTGGCGATATTACGATGGAGTCCGACTCTGTTTCTACCCCGACGTATGAGTGATGTATTACAAAAAATAGAGGCTCTTTTGTTTGCCTTGGGCAGGCCGCTCTCAAGAGCCGAGCTCGGCAAACAGCTTGGTGTAAGTGTTGAGGATATTGCAGCTGCGCTTGCACAGGCACAGCCCGGTAGGGGAGTTGTGCTGGTAGACGACGGCAAAATGGTAGAGTTGCGCGCCGCGCCCGAGGCGTCTGAGCTAATTGAGAGGATACGCAAGGACGAATATGCACGCGAGGTGGGCAAGGCGGGGCAGGAGGTGCTGGCTGCGGTTATATACCGCGGGCCGCTAACACGCTCAGAGATAGACTTTATCCGCGGCGTAAACTCCTCACAGACATTGCGCACCTTAACCATGCGCGGCCTTGTGCGCAAGATCCAAAACCCCAAAGACTCCCGCTCGTTCCTGTACGAATCTACCACCGAGCTCCTGGCCACCCTCGGGGTCCAGCGAGCCCAAGACCTCCCCGAGTACGCAATGGTCCGAGAAAAGCTCACCAAGTTGGAGGAAGCGTATAGGCAAAAAGAAACCGCCGACACTTCGGCTTCTGAATAAAAAAAGCCGTTGCCACTTTCGTGACAACGGCAGGTTACTTTTGGGAGGGTTTAATATTGATTATCTTACCCTCGCAGTACAACATCGGCTCGTCCTCCCTGAAGTAGAGGGAGAATAGGTACGAACCTTTCTTAAGACCCGGACCAAGCAAGTTGATAATCGGGGCAGCGTGCACAAATGGAGCGGTATGCCCTACCTGTGGCAGATTGACCTCGACCACATCGAGCCGGCTAGATATCTGGGAGCGTGCCGAGGGGGTAGTGTGACCCTGGCACTTTTCCATCAACTTGAGCAGACCTTTGCTTGAGGCGATAACCTGCTCGGCCGTAATGGCGCCCACCAACACACGCGGCGTCACTTTGCGACGCGTGTTTCGTATCTCCACAACTCGGTCGCTTTCCGAGATACTTAACTCATGAAGCGGTAGAGACCGAAATGGATTACGGTTCTTGATTGCATCGTTCATCACCAAGGTGACCGGACCGGGTTTCATTGCCGTAGGACCGGCATCCTTTGACGCCATCGCAAGTAGATACGCACGAAATTGCCCTCGTGCGGACCTCAACAGTTGTGTGCGCTGCGCAAGCAAGCGTTCGGCTTTGTCTGCCCGCTTGCCGGACGGCAGCAGGAATTGCTCTTTGGCCTTGGAAAACTTTCCGTCGTCGTCCAACTCCTCAAGCGCAGCCTGCACCCGGATAAAGCGGGATTGATCGCCCCCGGCATCCGGATGCTCGACTTGTGACATAGCCCTGCCAACAGCTTTAATCAGTTTCCTGATCTGGATGTTGGTCTTGCCAGCAAGCGCTTGAGGTGAAAGCCCAAGCGCCTCGAAAGGGTTGGCAGCCATTAGCTGTTACTCCTCGTCCTGACCGGAATCCGGCCAGCCATGTTCCATCCGGCCTTCGAGCAGGTCGGCAAGCGATTCAGGCAGGGCGCCGGGTTGACGCTTGGCCATTTCGGCGAGCTGCTCAAGAATGTGCGCTAGGTAGTTGTCCTGAAACCGCGCATGCAACTCCAACACCTGCTTGGCCAACGACTCGCCATCCAACGGAACGCTCTTAAAGCGCTGCTGGAAAAGCACAATTTGCTTGAGGCTCAGTGTTTGTGTGGTTTCGCCTTGTCCGGCACCCAGTTCCGCATTGATACGGTCTCGGGCGTCGTATACCTCACCGACTTCCATCACCGTCAATCCGTATTGCTGAACCAACAGTGCAATAGAGCTGGTTTTAGCATTACGTTCTGCAACAATAATGCCCGCCAATTCTGCATCGTGGTCCGTAAGTGCCAGATCTTGCTGTAGCTTTCGGATTAGAGCAGGAAGCGGGGTAGTGCGTAGTGCGACTGATTGTGCCATGTCTTTTTCCTCCTAGGAACGTGGCCAACCGATACTATGCACAAAAATAAACCTACTGTCAATAGTAGGGGATTAGGCCTTATAAAACGGCTTGGTTGAGCTATACTGGGTACACAAGTTATGACCCTCGAGGTAATGCGGATTTTTGTGCCGGCTACACTGGCCTTTCTTATTGGTGTGGCGCTGACCCCGCTCTTAACCCACTACCTGTACAAGTACAAGATGTGGAAGCAGAAGGCGGGCAAGACCGCCATGGACGGCACGCCGGCAACCCTGCGCAACCAGCTGCATGCCCACAAAGACGTGGGCACCCCGCTGTTTGGCGGCGTGGTGGTGTGGGCAAGCGTATTGTTAACCGCCGATTTGCTGGCGCTGTTGGCGCGGGCGTTCCCCGACGTGTTTGCCAGCTTGGCCTTTATAAGCCGCTCGCAGACCTGGGTGCCCATGGCCGCCATGGCGCTTGGCGCCCTGGTGGGCTTTGCCGACGACCTGTATGTTGTGGGCGGCAAAGAGGGGATACGCGTGCGCGTGCGCCTTGCGTTTGTTGCAGCCGTGGCGCTCTTGTGCGCGTGGTGGTTCTACGACAAGCTCGATGTCTCGAGCGTTACCGTGCCGTTTATGGCAATGCCGCTGGAGCTGGGCGTGCTGTTTATCCCGTTCTTTGTGCTGGTGGCGCTCTTTATATACGCGGGCGGGGTAATAGACGGGCTCGACGGCTTGGCGGGCGGGATATTTGCCACGATATTTAGCGCATATGCGGGCATAGCGTTCTTCCACGGGCAGTACGACATCGCGGCGCTGTGCGCAGCTCTTGTGGGCGGGCTGCTGGCGTTTGTGTGGTTTAACATACCGCCCGCGCGCTTTTATCTCTCCGAGACAGGCACGATGGCTCTCACTATGGCGCTTGTAGTTATAGCGTTCCTCACCGACGTAAAGGGCGGCGGCAGGGGAGTGTCGGTGCTGCCTATTGTGGCACTGCCTTTGGTGGCGACCGTCGCATCAAACGTCGTGCAGATTTTGGGCAAAAAGATGCTGGGCCGCAAGATATTGCGCATCGCGCCGCTGCATCACCACTTTGAGGCCATAGGATGGCCGGCCTACAAGGTTACGATGCGCTACTGGGTTGTGGGTGTTGTGGCGGCAATAGTGGGGCTTACTTTAGCGCTGGTATAATGGCTACGTAAAAGTATTTTAAAAAAAGCCTTAGCCCCACGTTTTATAGTCGCTTTGCTTCTTAAAACGCGGCACGCCCCCACCTGGCTTTTTTAAAAACACTTTTAGCTCCGCACGCGCTCGCTCGACCCAGATAATGAAAAAGTCCTCACCTGTTGATACTCCGTTTCTTCTTGTTATGTGCGCCCTCGTGGTGTTCGGCCTCCTGATATTTACCTCGGCCGCTTTGGGCCTCCTGGCGCGCGACGGCGCCAGCTTTACCTCGGTGGCGGTCAACCAGCTCCTTTTGGGCCTTGTCTGTGGCGGAGCGGCATTATGGGTCTTCTCCCGGCTCGACTACCGCATATGGGCGCGCTATACGCCCTACTTTTTTGCGCTTGCAATGGTTCTAACCGCGCTCACGCTCGTGCCTAGCATCGGGCTAGAGCTTAAGGGAGCATCGCGCTGGCTGCAGCTTGGGCCGATAACCTTCCAGCCGGTCGAGATACTCAAGCTCGCGGTGGTGGCGTTCTTGGCGGCCGTGTTTGCCGCGCGGATGAAGGTGGTGCATACGCTCAGGGGAGGCGTAATGCCGCTGGCACTCGTGGTGGGCTCGGCCGCGGCGCTCCTCCTGCTGCAGCCCGACACCGACGGCGCGGCCATAATAGCTCTGGCGGCGCTGGGCATGCTGTTTGCCGCAGGCGGGCGGGTATGGCACATACTGGCAATAATACTTATTGGCGTGGGCGCTCTGGGCCTGGCGGCCTACCAGCGGCCCTACCTTATGGAGCGGTTTACCACCTTCCTTAACCCGGAGGCCGACCCGCGCGGCGCGGGCTATCAGCTCCACCAGTCGCTCATTGCGGTGGGCTCGGGCGAGTGGGTGGGCAAGGGCTTTGGCCAGAGCATAGAGAAGTTCTCGTTCCTGCCGGAGCCGATAGGCGACTCGATATTTGCCGTAGCTGCGGAGGAGTTCGGATTTTTGGGCAGCGTGATGCTCATACTCCTGTATGCAAGCGTGGCACTGCTGGGCTTGCGCATCGCGGCCCGTGCCCCCGACCCGTTCGGGGGCCTGCTGGTGGTGGGGCTTGTGCTGCTTATCATAGGGCAGTCGTTTATGAACATTGCCTCCATAATAGGGCTCATACCGCTCTCGGGCCTCCCGCTCATATTCGTCTCGCACGGCGGCACGGCGCTGGCTATATCTTTGGCCGAAATCGGGATAATATTGAGCGTATCCAGGAGGATGAGGCATTAAGCTATTTTTACTACCACATGAAAATTTTGTTTACAGGAAGCGGATCAGGGGGGCACTTTTACCCCATAGTGGCGGTGGCCGAGGCTATTAACGACGAGGTGCGCGAGCGCCGCCTGCTGGAGCCCAAGCTATTCTACGCTGCGCCGGACCCGTACGACCGAGAGGTGCTGCTGGCCAACAACATCACCTGGGTGCCAACCTCGGCCGGCAAGATGCGCAACTACTTCTCGGTTCTCAACTTCCTCGACTACTTTAAGACCGCGTGGGGCGTGGGGCGTGCGTGCGTGCACCTGTTCTTTCTTTACCCGGACGTCGTGTTTGCCACCGGAGGCTACGGGAGCTTCCCGACACTGGTAGCGGCACGGCTCTTTAAGATACCGGTCGTGATACTGCAGGCCGACGTAGACCCGGGCCGCGTCAACAAGTGGGCCGCCAAGTTTGCCGTTAAGGTTGCCGTGGCGTTTGCCGAGGGCGCCGAGTATTTCCCCAAAGACAAGGTAGCGCACACCGGCAACCCAATACGCAAGGCGGCTTTAGTGCCGGCGCGCGAGGGCGGGCACGAGTTCCTGCATCTTAAGAAGGAGATGCCGGTTATCTTGGTAACCGGCGGCAGCCAGGGCTCACAGACCATTAACGACGCCGTGCTGGATGCTCTGCCCAAGCTCTTGGAGGAGTATCAGGTGGTGCACCAGACAGGCCGCTTAAACTTCGAGGATGTTTCCGGCCGCGCGCGCGTGGCTGTACCGGACTCCGCAACGCTCGAGCGCTACAAGCCGTTTGACTACCTCAACGACCTGGCCACGCGCATGGCGGCAGGCTCGGCCAGCTTGGTAGTGTCGCGCGCCGGGGCGGGCAATATATTCGAGACAGCCGCGTGGGGCCTGCCGGCCATACTCGTGCCGATACCCGAGCCCATAAGCCACGACCAGACAAAGAACGCCTTTGCCTACGCGCGCGCCGGAGGGGCCTCCGTGCTGGAGCAGAACAACCTCACGCCCGGGCTCCTTATATCGGAAATCCACCGGATACTTAGCGACGAGAAGATAAAGCACCACATGCAGCAGGCAGCGCGCACCTTTGCCCGCCCCGACGCCGCCAAACTCATAGCCAACGCGCTGCTGGACATAGCGCTCAGCCACGAGGAATAAACTCGATTTTCTGCTAAACTGCGGGTATGTCTGACAAGGTTATAACCCGCATAGCGCCCAGCCCGACGGGGGAGATGCACATTGGCACGGTGCGTACGGCGCTTTTTAACTACTTGTGGGCCAAGAAGAACGGGGGAGCTTTTTTAGTACGTATAGAGGACACCGACACCTCGCGCAACAGGGCGGAGTGGACCGAGCTTATCTGGAGCGACTTTGCTTGGTGTGGGTTAGTGCCGGACAAAAAGTACATACAGTCCGAGCACGCGGCACGGCACAACGAGCTTTTAAACAAGTTGGTAGAGGAGGGGAAGGCCTATGTCTCCAAGGAGCAGGCCAAAGACGACTCGGGCAGGGAGGTCGAGGTGGTGCGGCTTAAAAACCCGGGCTCACGCGTTGTGTTTGCCGATGCGGTCCACGGAGAGATAAGCATTGATACAGCCGACTTGGGCGACTTTGTCATTGCGCGCTCGCTTACCGAGCCGCTGTACCACTTTGCCGTGGTGGTAGACGACGCGGACGCCGGGGTCACGCATGTTATCCGCGGCGAGGACATTATGTCGAGCACGGCGCGCCAGATATTGATACAGGAAGCGCTTGGGTTTGCCCGGCCCGCATACGTCCACCTGCCGCTGATACTCTCTAAGGACCGCAAGAAGCTATCCAAGCGCAAGGATGTCGTGTCGCTGGACGACTACCG
>Ga0172380_10005339_pt1 | contig 15643 bp, 6 predicted proteins | sample Leawe162metaG_FD_119747 | JGI IMG/M metagenome (GOLD analysis project Ga0172380, IMG submission 119747) | Leachate microbial communities from a municipal landfill in Southern Ontario, Canada - Leachate well 162 metaG | ecosystem: Engineered > Solid waste > Landfill > Unclassified | place...
ATTTTCAACAGCGCCAATTTTTCGAGTATCGCCACCGACGCTAAGGGCGTGATCCAGATTTTCAACGTCGGCGCGGAACGCATGCTGGGTTACGCGGCCGCCGATGTGATGAACAAGATCACCCCAGCCGACATCTCCGATCCGCAGGAAGTGATCGCGCGGGCAGCAGCCTTGAGCCTGGAATTGGATACGCCGATTACGCCTGGCTTCGAGGCATTGGTGTTCAAAGCCGCGCGCGGCATTGAAGATATTTACGAGCTGACCTATATCCGCAAGGATGGCAGCCGCTTCCCGGCGGTGGTGTCCGTCACCGCGTTGCGCGACGCCGATAACGCCATCATCGGCTATCTGCTGATCGGCACCGACAACACCGCGCGCAAACTGGCGGAAGAGGCACTGCTCAAGGCGGGCGCCTTGCAGAAAGCGATTTTCGACAGCGCCAATTTTTCGAGTATCGCCACCGACGCTAAGGGCGTGATCCAGATTTTCAACGTCGGCGCGGAACGCATGCTGGGCTATGCGGCCGCCGACGTGATGAACAAGATTACGCCAGCCGACCTCTCCGATCCGCAGGAATTGATCGCGCGCGCGAAATCACTCAGCGACGAACTTGGCACTCCGATTGCGCCGGGTTTCGAGGCCTTGGTGTTCAAGGCCTCGCGCGGCATCGAGGACATCTACGAGCTGACTTCTATCCGCAAGGATGGCAGCCGCTTACCTGTAGTCTTATCAGTCACGGCGCTACGCGACGATGACAACGCCATCATCGGTTATCTGCTGATCGGCACCGATAACACCGCGCGCAAGCGGGCGGAAGAGGCGCTGCTCAAGGCGGGTGCCTTGCAGAAAGCGATTTTTGACAGCGCCAACTTTTCGAGTATCGCCACCGACGCGAAGGGCGTGATCCAGATTTTCAACGTCGGCGCGGAACGCATGCTGGGCTATGCTGCCACTGACGTGATGAACAAGATCACCCCGGCCGATATTTCCGATCCGCAGGAAGTTATCGCGCGCGCCAAGGCATTGAGCACCGAGCTTGGCACCTCGATTGCTCCGGGCTTCGAAGCTCTGGTATTCAAGGCTTCGCGCGGCATCGAGGACATCTACGAGCTGACCTACATCCGCAAGGATGGCAGCCGCTTCCCGGCTGTTGTGTCGGTCACCGCGCTGCGTGACGCGCAGGATACCATCATCGGTTATCTGCTGATCGGAACCGACAACACCGCGCGTAAGCAAATCGAGGCAGAGCAGAAAAAGCTCGATCAGCGTCTGCGCGATCAGCAGTTCTACACGCGTTCACTGATTGAATCCAACATCGATGCGATCGTGACCACCGACCCGTCCGGAATCATTTCCGACGTCAACAAGCAGATGGAATCGCTCACCGGGTGTACGCGTGACGAACTGATCGGCGCACCGCTCAAGAATTATTTCACCGATTCGGAGCGAGCCGAGGCGGGTGTCAGGCGGGTGCTGAGCGAAAAGAAGGTCTCCGACTACGAGCTCACCGCACGCGCCAGAGACGGCAAGGAAACCGTGGTGTCTTTCAACGCGACCACCTTCTATGATCGTGACAGAAAGTTGCAGGGCGTGTTCGCCGCCGCGCGCGATGTGACCGAACGCAAACGCCTGGATCAGGTATTGCAGGAAAAGAATGTCGAACTGGAGAGTGCCAGGTCTGTGGCGGAAAAAGCCAACCTCGCCAAATCGGATTTCCTTTCCAACATGAGCCACGAGATACGCACACCGATGAACGCCATCATCGGCATGTCCTACCTGGTGCTGAAGACCGAACTGCTGCCGCGCCAGCGCGATCAGATCAACAAAATCAGGGGCTCCGCCCGACATCTGCTCGGCATCATCAACGATATTCTCGACTTCTCGAAAATCGAGGCGGGCAAGCTGACGGTTGAACACACCGAGTTCGATCTGGAGAGCGTGCTCGACAATGTGGCCAACCTGATCACCGAGAAAACTTCCACCAAAGGGCTGGAGCTGATTTTCGACGTGGACAAGAACGTGCCGCCCAATCTGATCGGCGATCCACTGCGGCTGGGGCAGATTCTTATCAACTACAGCAATAATGCCGTCAAGTTCACCAAGCAGGGCGAAATCAACATCATCATTCGCCTCAAAGAGCAGACCGACAAGGATGTGCTGATCTACTGCGCCGTGCGCGATACGGGCATCGGGCTGACTGAGGAGCAGATGGGGCGGTTGTTCCAGAGCTTTTCGCAGGCCGACACCTCGACCACCCGCGAGTTCGGCGGAACCGGCCTCGGTCTGGCTATTTCCAGGAAGCTGGCCAAACTGATGGGCGGCGAGGTAGGTGTAGACAGCAAACCCGGCAAGGGCAGCACCTTCTGGTTCACGGCGCGCCTCGGCAAGGGCGTCGGTCAGCCGCGCAAGCGGGCGCTGGCGGGCGACCTGCAGGGCAAGCGCGCACTGGTGGTGGATGACAACGAGAACGCCCGCCTGGCGCTGGGCGACCTGCTCGGCAACATGAGCTTCGAGGTCGACCAAGCCGACTCCGGCGAGGCAGCCATCGGCGCGGTGGAACGAGCCGATGCGCAGGGCATGCCCTACGAGATGGTGCTTCTCGATTGGATGATGCCTGGCATGGATGGTATCGAAACGGCCAAGCGGCTGAAAAAACTTTCTCTTGGACGCATGCCGCACATGATGATGATGGCCGCCAATAGCAGCGAGGAATTCATTAATAGAGCGAAGGAGGCTGGCCTCGAAAATGTGCTGACCAAGCCAGTGAGCGCTTCGGTGCTGTTCGATAGTGTGGTACGCGTGCTGGGAGGTGTCGTCGATGGCGAGCGCACCGCCGGAGAGTTACCGACCGACACCATCGAACAACTCGCCACCATCAAGGGCACCCGCATCCTGCTGGTGGAGGATAACGATCTCAACCAGGAAGTGGCAACCGAACTGCTGAACGATGTCGGTTTCGTCGTCGACCTGGCCGAGAATGGCCAGATCGCGCTGGACAAGGTCAGAGCCGCCAATTACGACCTCGTGTTGATGGACATGCAGATGCCGGTGATGGACGGTGTGACGGCAACCATGGAGATACGCAAAGAGGCGCGCTTCAAGGATCTTCCGGTGGTGGCGATGACCGCCAACGCCATGCAGGTCGACCGCGATCGCTGCCTGGCGGCGGGCATGAACGATCACATTGCCAAACCGATCGACCCGGAAGACTTGTGGAAGGCGTTGCTGAAATGGATCAAGCCCCTGCATCCGTCAAAAGCGGCGGCAGAGGTGAAGCCCCAAGCAAATACAAATGTGAAGCCGCAGACAAAGGCAGAGCAATATGCTGACCTGCCATCCGGCATTGACGGGCTGGATATCGCCAACGGCCTGCACCGCGTGCTTGGCAAGAAATCACTCTATCTCTCGATGCTGCGCAAGTTTATCGCCGGGCAGAAATCCGCAGCGTCGGAAATTCTCCAAACGCTGGAGGGCAACGACTGGGATACCGCAGAGCGGCTCGCCCACACGCTGAAAGGTAATTCCGGCAACATCGGCGCCATCGGCCTGCAACAGTTGGCGGAAGGACTCGAGACCGCAATCAGGGAGCGTCAACCGCGCAAGGATGTCGATGAACATCTCGACAAGCTGAAACAACAGCTTGATTATTTCATCACTCAACTGGAACACAAGCTGCCGGCGGAGCGTGTCAATACAGTGATCACTGTTGACCCGAAAAATCTCAAGGCGGTCTGTGACAAGCTGGAGGCTCTGCTGGCCGACGACGATGCGGAGGCGAGTGATGTGATGGAGGCGAACGCGGATATGCTTAACGCGGCCTTCCCCGACCATTATCGCAAGATCAACGACGGCATCCGATCATTCGACTTCGAGGCGGCGCTCGCGGCGCTAAGTGCCGCCACAGGAATATCTGCATAAACTTGGAAAAAGGTGCGTTCTCTTTGAAATCTACTCATAAAATTGTTGCTTGGCTCGCTGGAGCGGCTCTGCTGGTTGCGCTGGTGGTAGCGGGGTCGGTCTGGACTTTCAAACAGATCGAAGAAGCAGCCGAGATGCGGAAGCATTCCCGCGTTATATTGAACAGCGCGGACGATTTGTTGTCCGCATTGAAAGATGCCGAGACCGGCCAGCGCGGCTATTTGCTGACCGGTAACGAGGCCTTTCTGGAACCATATTTGGCGGTGCGCGATAGAATCAATCACGATCTGAAAGAATTGCGCCAACTTACCTTAATCCCCGCTGCCGATAAGCACCTGGACGCACTGGCTCCATTGGTGGATGCCCAATTGGCACATATATCGCAGGCCATTGAGTTGCGCCGCAACCATAACGAGGCTGCCGCGGTGGCTCTTGTACGCAGTGGTCAGGGCAAGCAGTTGATGGATTCGATTCGTGCCGAGATGCACAGCTTCGTCCAGCTACAGGAAGGCGTGCAGGCGCAGCGCGACGCAGAGTTCCAATCGAACATGCGCAATCTGTTTATCCTCATTGTTATCGCTAGCCTGTTTGCGCTGCTGTTTGCACTTGCCTTCGCCTGGTTGATCTATCGGGAAACACAGCAGCGGCTCAAGAATCTGGTTCATCTCGAAACCCTGCATTATCTCGAGATTCAGGAGGCGACGAATAAACAATTGCAGCAGGCCAATGTCACCTTGCAGGTCAGCGAGGAAAAGCTCGCCATTACGCTCAACTCCATCGGCGATGCCGTGATCGCCACCGATGCCGAAGCGCGTGTGACGCTGCTGAATCCCCTTGCCGAACAACTCACCGGTTGGACGCAGGCAGAAGCCAGAGGTCGTCCGGTGGACGAGATTTTTCACATCATCAACAAAGAAACCCGTCATCTCGCCACGATCCCGGTATTTGACGCCTTGGAGCATGGCACGATACAGGGCTTGGCCAATCACACCGTACTGATTGCACGCGATGGGCGCGAATCCGATGTCGCCGACAGTTGCTCACCAATTCGCGACCGCGACGGCCAGGTGGTTGGCGCCGTGCTGGTGTTCCGCGATGTCACCGAAGAATATGCGGTGCAGCAGGCTCTGCGCGACCAGCAGTTTTACACGCGCTCGCTGATCGAATCCAACATCGACGCGCTGATGACCACCGATCCGTCCGGCATCATCACCGATGTCAACCAGCAGATGGAGGCGCTTACCGGTTGTACGCGCGACGAGCTGATCGGCGCACCGTTCAAGAATTACTTCACCGATCCGGAGCGAGCCGAGGCGGGCATCAAGCGGGTGCTGGGCGAGAAGAAGGTCGCCAACTACGAACTCACCGCGCGCGCCAGAGACGGCAAGGAAACGGTGGTGTCCTACAACGCGGCCACCTTCTACGACAGCAATGGAAAGCTGCAAGGCGTGTTCGCTGCGGCGCGCGATGTCACGGAACTCAAGGTGGCCGAGGAGCTGCAACGCGTCTCCTCCGCTTACGCGCGTTCGCTCATCGAAGCATCGCTCGACTCGCTCGTCACCATCAGCGCGCAGGGCAAAATTACCGACGTGAATGAAGCTTCCGTGCTGGCAACCGGCGTGCCGCGCGAACAGCTCATCGGCAAGGACTTCTCCGATTATTTTACCGAGCCGGACAAGGCTCGCGAAGGCTATCAGAAAGCTTTCTCCGAAGGCTTGGTGCGCGATTACCCGCTCGCCATCCGCCACACGACAGGCCGAATCATGGACGTGCTTTACAATGCCGCCGTTTACAAGGACGACAAGGGCAATGTCCTCGGCGTGTTCGCAGCCGCGCGCGACGTTACCGAACGCAAACATATGGATCAGGTGCTGCATGAAAAGGGCATCGAGCTGGAGCGCGCCAAGGCTGTGGCGGAAAAAGCCAATCTCGCAAAATCGGATTTCCTTTCCAACATGAGCCACGAGATCCGCACACCGATGAACGCCATCATCGGCATGTCCTACCTGGTGCTGAAAACCGAGCTGACGCCGCGCCAGCGCGATCACATCAGGAAGATTCAGGGTTCTAGCCGACATCTGCTCGGCATCATCAACGATATTCTCGACTTCTCGAAAATCGAGGCGGGCAAGCTGGCGGTCGAGCACACCGAGTTCGAACTGGAAAAGGTACTCGACAATGTGGCCGACCTGATCGCCGAGAAGACCGCCGCCAAGGGGCTGGAGCTGGTCTTCAATGTGGACAGGAACGTGCCGCGCTACCTGATCGGCGATCCGCTGCGGCTGGGGCAGATTCTCATCAACTACAGCAACAACGCCGTCAAGTTCACCGAGCAGGGCGAGGTCGATATCGTTATCCGCATCAAAGAGGAGGCCGACAAGGAGGTGCTGCTCTACTGCTCCGTGCGCGATACAGGAATCGGCCTGACGGAGGAGCAGATGGGGCGGTTGTTCCAGAGCTTTTCGCAGGCCGACAACTCGACCACACGCAAATTTGGCGGCACCGGCCTCGGTCTGGTCATTGCCAAGAAGCTGGCCGAACTGATGGGCGGAGAAGTGGGTGTTGAAAGCGAACCAGGCAAGGGCAGCACCTTCTGGTTTACGGCGCGCCTCGGCAAGAGCATCGGCCAACAACGCCTGCCAGTGCTGGCGGGTGATATGCAGGGCAAGCGTGTGCTGGTGGTGGACGACAACGAGAATGCACGCCTGATGCTGGGCGAACTGCTTGGCGGCATGAGCTTCAAAGTTGACAAGGCGGAGTCGGGCAAGGCTGCCATTGCCGCCGTGGAGCGTGCCGATGTGCAGGGCACGCCCTACGAGATCGTATTCCTCGACTTGAAAATGCCGGACATGGATGGCATCGAGACCGCCAAGCGGCTAAGAGCGCGTCCGCTCAAGCGCATTCCGTCCATGATAATGGTGACTGCCTATGGCCGCGAGGAAGTCATCAAGGACGCGGAGGAAGTGGGCATCGAGGATGTGCTGATCAAACCGGTCACGGCCTCGGTACTTTTCGACGGCGTGGTACGTATTCTGGGAGGCGCCGTCGATGGCCCCCGCACCACCGGAGAGACGCCGACCGACACCTTCGGGCAACTCGCCACCATCAAGGGCGCCCGCATCCTGCTGGTGGAGGACAACGATCTCAACCAGGAAGTGGCCATCGAACTGCTGCGCGATGCCGGTTTTGTCGTCGATCTGGCCGAGGACGGCCAGATCGCGCTGAACAAGGTCAGGTCTGCCGATTACGACCTCGTGCTGATGGACATGCAGATGCCGGTGATGGACGGCGTGACGGCGACCCGGGAAATACGCAAGGAGGAGCGCTTCAAGGATATGCCGGTGGTGGCGATGACCGCCAACGCCATGCAGGGCGACCGAGAGCGCTGCCTGGCGGCGGGCATGAACGATCATGTTGCCAAGCCGATCGAACCCGAAGACTTGTGGAAGGCACTGCTGAAATGGATCAAGCCGCGCTATCCGGCGGCGGCAGGGGCGCAAGATGCCGATCTGCCATCCGGCATCGATGGGCTGGACATGGTCAACGGCCTGCGCCGCGTGCTCGGCAAGAAGCCGCTCTACCTCTCGATGTTGCGCAAGTTTGTCGCTGGACAGAAATCAGCACCAGCGGAAATTCTCAAGGCGCTGGAGGGCGACGACTGGGATACTGCGGAGCGGCTTGTCCACACACTAAAAGGTGTTTCCGGCTACATCGGCGCCACGGGTCTGCAACAGCTAGCGGAAAAGATTGAGGCCGCAATCAAGGGACGTTGTTCGCGCGAGGAGCTTGATGGTCTGCTCAGCGCGTTAAAAAATTTGCTGAAAAATATCATCACCCAACTGGAACAGAAGTTGCCGGAGGAGCGAGTCAAAGCATCCGTCACGGTTGACCCGGAAAAACTCAAGGTGGTCTGTGACAAGCTGGAGGCTCTGCTGGCAGACGACGATGCGGAAGCGGGTGACGTGCTGGAAGCAAATGCGAATTTGCTAAATGCGGCCTTCCCTGTTCACTATCGCAAAATCAACGACGGCATCCGATCATTCGACTTCGAGGCGGCGCTCACGGCATTGAGAGCCGCCACCGCCCCCCTACCCGATAAGGAAACCCCATGAACGCACTCAATTTAACTAAAAAAGCCACGATACTGGTAGTTGACGACGCGCCGAGCAACCTGTCGCTGATGCACAATCTGCTCAAGGACGACTACCAGGTGAAAATTGCCAGCAGTGGCGAGAAGGCGCTGAAAATTGCAACGTCTGACTCGCCACCCGACCTGATCCTGCTCGACATCATGATGCCCGGGATGGACGGCTATGAGGTGTGCCAACGGCTCAAACGCGACCCCAGGACGAATAATATCCCGGTGGTTTTTCTCACCGCAAAATCTGAAGTGGGGGACGAAAAGAAAGGGCTGGAACTCGGCGCGATCGACTACATCACCAAGCCGATCAGCGTGCCTATCGTTATGGCGCGCGTGAAGAACCACTTGGCGCTCAAGGCCATGGCCGACTTTCTGCGCGACCAGAACGACTGGGACAGCGCGGAGCGGCTCGCCTATACGCTCAGGGGCGATTCTGGCAACGTCAGCGTCAACGGCCTGCAACAGTTTGCGGAAAAGCTTAAGGTTGCGATCAAGGAGCGTCATTCACGCGAGGGAATCGAGGCTCGGCCCGATGCGCCCGCAACCCAACTCGACAATCTCATCGCGCAATTGGATCAAAAACCACCAGAGGCATCAGGCAGGATCGCGGCCTCGGTCAACCGGGAAAAGCTCAAGGAGGTCTGTGACAAACTGGAGGCCCTGCTGGCCGAAAACGACTCCGGGGCAATCGACGTGCTGGATGCCAATGCTGAACTGCTTGACGCAGCCTTACCCAACCGCTCCCGCGAGATCGACAACGCCATCCGATCATTCGACTTCGAGGCGGCGCTCGCCGCGCTGAGAGCCGCCACCGGAAAATCTGCCTGACGGGAACGCTCATGGAAAAATTAAATTTGACCCCAAAAGCCACGATACTGGTGGTTGACGACACGCCGGATAACCTGGCCCTGATGAGCAACCTGCTCAAGGATGACTACAAGGTAAAAATCGCCAGCAGTGGCGAGAAGGCGCTGAAGATTGCGGCGTCAGACCCGCCACCCGATCTGATTCTGCTCGATATCATGATGCCCGGCATGGATGGCTACCAGGTATGCCAGCAGCTCAAGCGCGACCCAAAAACGGTGAACATCACGGTGATCTTCCTCACCGCCAAGGCTGAAATGGAGGACGAAAAAAAGGGGTTGGAGCTCGGTGCGGTCGACTACATCACCAAACCGATCAGCCCGCCCATCGTCATGGCGCGCGTGAAGAACCATCTGGCGCTCAAGGCGATGGCCGACTTCCTGCGCGACCAGAACGAATTCCTCGAACTCGAAGTAGCCAAGCGCACGCGCGAAGTGATGGCAATACAGGATGTCACCATTCTCGCCATGGGCTCGCTGGCCGAGACGCGCGACTCCGACACCGGCAACCACATCCGCCGCACGCAGTTTTACGTCAAAGCCCTGGCCGAAAGGTTGCGCGACCATCCGCGCTTCGCCTGGTTCCTGACGGAAACCAACATCAACATGCTGTTCAAGTCGGCGCCGCTGCACGATCTAGGCAAGGTGGGCATCCCCGACCGCATCCTGCTGAAGCCGGGCCGTTTCGAACCCCACGAGTTCGAAATCATGAAGACGCATACCACCCTGGGATACGACGCCATAGTGCATGCCGAGAAAGCACTGGGTTTCGACGTCGATTTTCTTTCCTTCGCCAAGACTATCGCCCTGTCGCACCAGGAAAAGTGGGACGGCAGCGGCTATCCGCAGGGGCTCGCCGGCGATGATATCCCGATTGAAGCGCGCCTGATGGCGTTGGCCGATGTCTACGATGCGCTGATCAGCCGTCGCGTGTACAAGGAAGGCATGCCGCACGAGAAAGCGGTGCTGATCATGATCGATGGGCGTGGCACACATTTCGATGCCGACATGTTCGACGCCTTCATCGAAATACAGGAAGAGTTCCGCGCCATCGCCCAGCGCTTTGTCGATTCCGATGCGGACATGGGCAAGAAAAAAGACTATCTGGTGCAGGTCGGCGCCATATAACGGGGAAAGGCTGAACATGATTGACAAGCAGACCGTATTTCTCGTCGTCGACGACTTCGAACCCATGCGCAAGGTCACCTCTGGCCAACTGCGTTCGATGGGCGCCAAAACCGTCATGACTGCCAACAATGGCGCCGAGGCTTTGCGCATGCTACAAAACAAGCGTGTGGACATCGTGCTTTCCGACTGGAACATGCCGGTCATGACCGGGCTCGAACTGCTCAAGGCGATACGCGCCGACGAGAAGTTGTCGCGCCTGCCCTTCATCATGATTACCGCCGAAGCCGAACGCTACCGCATCGAAGAGGCCATTGCCAGCGGGGTCAGCGACCTGCTGGTCAAGCCCTATACTGCGGATCGTCTCGCCACCCATGTTGAAAAGGCGCTGACGTCGATACCCCGATCAGGCTTGCCCGTTATTGCGGCGCATCGGGCACAATCTGGGGCAGCGAGAGTGCCCCCTGTTTCCGCATCGCTGCCCCCCCCCACCAATTCGATCGTACCAAGCAACCATGAACCCGTGCGCCAGACCATTCTCGTAGTCGACGATGCTGCGGACAATTTGCTGCTGCTCTCGCAACTATTCAAGGACGAATATCGTGTGCGTGTCGCCAATACCGGCGAGAAAGCGCTGGATATCTGCCAATCGCACGATCCGCCAGACCTGATGCTGCTCGATATCATGATGCCCGGCAAGGATGGCTTCGAAGTGGCGCGGCGTATGCGCGAACACCCGACATCGGAAAATATTCCGGTGATTTTCGTTACCGCCATGACCGCCAAGGATGCGCGCCTCAAAGGCCTGGAGCTGGGTGCGGTTGACTTCGTTACCAAGCCCATCGACCCGGATGTGCTCAAGCCGCGTGTGCGCAACTTCATGCGTTACGTCAAACTGCACAAACAATTGCAGGCCAATTACGACGGCATGCTGGAATTGGCGCGCCTACACGAGAATGTCGAGCACATTACGCGCCATGACATGAAAGGACCTCTGGCCGGTGTGATCGGGCTGGTGCAATCTCTGGCGGAGGATGACACGATGAACCGCAAGCAAATCGGTCAACTGCGCATGGCAGAGGAAACCGCGTTGCAGTTGCTCGACATGATCAACCTGTCGTCGGAACTCTTCAAGATCGAGACCGGACGCTTCAAACTGGATGCCAAGCCGGTCAAAATTGGCGACATCCTGCACCGTATCGTCGAAATATCGCGCACGACTTTTGCCGAAAAACACCTCACCATTGCCATCGACACGGAGCCTGACGGCAAAGAGGAACCCAAGGCACTGGGCGATGCCATGTTCTGCTATTCCCTGTTCCAGAATCTGATCAAGAATGCCTGCGAAGCCGCACCCGAACAAAGCCGGATAGCCGTAAGCCTGATTGACGAATCGCCGCTGCGCATCACCATCCAGAACAAGGGAGCGATCCCTGCCGAGATTCGAGACTGCTTCTTCGACAAGTTTGTCACTCACGGCAAACAAGGAGGAACCGGCCTCGGAACATATTCGGCAAAAATGCTCGCAGAGGCACAAAACGGAAAAATATCGCTGGAGATATCCGACCAGGAAAACCAGACCATAATCACCGTCACCCTGCCCCGCTACTCCGAGGCAGGTGGGGCGAGGTGATGGATTGTGCCTGCGAGTCGCTCCTGCATCCACCGTGAAAATGATCGACGAGACAGTTGTTATCCGGGGTGTTAGCGCCGATTGGATATTGACCCAAGGTGTCTTTACCTTCGCAGGCCAACCGATAGTCAACGCTAATATTCGCGCATGGCGGTTTTGGTGCTTGGGGATAAGTTGCGGCTCAAAACTGCCTTGCCGGTCGCGCGGGATTTCTATCGGAAGTTCGCCGAACTCGCCCTTGAGCGTCTTGCGGCTGGTGCCGTTGCGGGCGTTGCCTGCCGGGTTAGCGACCGGCTCATGTTTGGCATGCCCGAGGTGCGCGGCCATCTCGGCTTGCAGGGCGCGCTCCACAACGGCCTTGGTGATCTGCTTGAGCAAGCCGTGTTCGCCGATCAGGTCTTCGGGTTTCTGGTAGTCAGCCAGCAGTTGGTCGATTAAGTCCAACGACGGGGCTTTCTTTGCTGCGGTCATATTCACTCCTCCTTGAAGTTAGGCAGTTTCCTGCCAAATGACCGTTTACACAAAAATTCTTATACCCTCCTGGCTAGTCGCCTTCGCTAACCCATTCGCGCCTTCCAAAGTCATAAGTCCACATGTGAAAAATCATTACAGTGTCAGCGTAATAGAACTGGGGCTTGTGAGAGTAATGAGGTAGGCTAAGTTTGTCTTTTAGTTCTGCTTGGTTGATCCCAATTTCCTCAAGACTACTTGGATAGCGACCTTGCTTTAGCTGGAACTGCTCAATTTTCAGCACAACTGAATTAGCGTATTCGCGTGTATAAACCTTTCTTACTTGATGGGTGGCAAGCACAGTTGCAATCATCAAAAACCAGATTCCAACCTTGTATGACTGGATTTTGCGTCTTTCAGGTTTTTTGACGATCACATACACGCTGTAGGGCAGCCAAAAGATCAAGAAGATGCCGACGTAGACCAGCCCCACTGCCATCATCTTCATTGAGAACAAAATCCCTAGCACGAGGGCTGCAATTACCGTCCTCAGCAATGGATGCTTGAATTTTTGGCATTCTGGATCAGTCACAGTCAATGCTCTGGTTCGTTTCCATCGCCCCCATTTCGTGTAGTACATACCCCTGTTATTTGATGGTTGGCTGTTACTGCCAATGATTACTAACGCAGCGGCGATAATTTTAGCATTAAAGGCTAACGGTTATATTGCCCGAGGCAGGTGCCCTGATTTGGTTGCAACGGCTTGAAGGTAAGCACCCCAAGTGGCTACTCATCCTGGAAACATTGCATTCGTTGCCAGTCTTGCGGTTTGTCGGCCGCATGGCACTGGGCTAGCTGACTCCCGCTCGGTGAAGAGATGGTGGTTGCAATCATGGCCGTAGCACTGTTGGCGGATTTTTCGTTTCATTGCTGTCCACGACAAGCCGGGGAATTATCAGCGGAACGGAAACCATCTGAACCAACCAAATCCTGGCCAGGCTTTACGTACCTCCCGCAAGCATTGTTTTACCAAAGCCTTCTGATTGGCATTCAAGGGTTTGCATTCTTTGCGGATTGCAAGAACCGCAACGCCAAGCTCAAGAATGAGCTCGGATGAAGTTGTCCAAGTGCCATTGAGAACGCCTTCGAGGTATCTGCCTTGAGCGGTAAAGCCGCTTTCTATAACAGATGTGGCCAAGGCGTAGAACGGTTCGGAGCTAACAGGGCCTAGCATATTCACTGCTTACGAATAAAATGGCTAGACCGAAATATATAGGTATTTCGGCATATGGTTATTTATCCACACATGCTGTAGGGTTCGGACCTTGCGTCATACCGCGATCACGCACCTTGTGCAGGCAGGTGTAGACTTGCCGACGGTAAAGCGCATTTCAGGCCATAAAAACTTAAGCATGGTGGAGCGTTATAGTCATCAGAACGGTGCGCATATTGAGGCAGCAATGGATAAGCTTGCAGAGCGTTATCGCAAAGCAAGCTGACACGATTACACAGGAATTACACAAAGTGCGGAAAATAAAAAAGGGCTGCATCGCTGCAACCCTTTATTTATGTGGCTCCCCGACCTGGACTCGAACCAGGGACCTGCGGATTAACAGTCCGTCGCTCTACCGACTGAGCTATCAGGGAATGAAGAGGTGCGCATGATAGAGATTTTGCATTGCTTGGTCAACCTTAAATTTCTCTTCTTATGGGGCGACAAGGCATGTTGATCCGATGCGGATTATGGTCTTTCAGGTTCTGGAAATAATTGAACCTGAACAATACTTATCATCCCACCCACTTCCTTGCATTCTGGAACATCCTCAGCCATGCGCCGTTCTCCTGCCACTCGCGCGGATACCAGGAGTTCTGCACGGCACGGAACACGCGCTCGGGGTGCGGCATCATGATCGAAAAGCGCCCGTCCGGCGTAGTCAGGCCGGTGATGCCTTGCGGCGAGCCGTTGGGGTTGAGCGGATAGATCTCGGTAGGCTGGCCGGTGTTGTCCACATAGCGCAGCGTGACGATATCCTGCGCGGCCTTCAGTTTCGCGGCGCTGCCGAAATCGGCATAGCCTTCGCCGTGCGACACCACGATCGGCATGCGGCTGCCCGCCATGCCGCTGAAGAAGATCGACGGCGACGGCTGCACCTCGACCATCGCGAAGCGCGCCTCGAATTGCTCGGACTGGTTGCGCGCGAAGTGCGCCCATTGTGCTGCGCCGGGGATGATCTCGTGCAGGTTGCTCATCATCTGGCAGCCGTTGCACACGCCCAGCGCGAAGGTGTTGCTGCGCTGGAAGAATGCCGCGAATTCGTCGCGTGCGCGCGGGTTGAACAGGATGGATTTCGCCCAGCCCTCGCCCGCGCCGAGCACGTCGCCGTAGGAGAATCCGCCGCAAGCGGCGTAGCCCTTGAAGTCGGCCAGCTTGACGCGGCCGCTGATGATGTCGCTCATATGCACGTCCACCGCATTGAATCCGGCACGGTCGAACGCGGCGGCCATTTCCACTTGGCCGTTCACGCCCTGCTCGCGCAGGATGGCGATTTTCGGGCGGGTCAGCACCGCTCTCCCTTCGACAAGCTCAGCGCGAACGGGGGATGGGGTTTCGTTCAGATCGTAAGTCAGTTTCACATGTAGGCCCGGATCGGCGGCATCGAGCAGGCGGTCGAACTCCTGCTGCGCGCAGGCTGGGTTGTCGCGCAGCTTCTGCATCTGGTAGGTGGTCTCCGACCAGATGCGTTGCAGCTGCACGCCGCTGTCGCTGAACAGCGTTTCGCCGCCGCGAGAAATTTCGATCATGCCGGTCTGGTTCGGCGTCGCGATTTTCTGCACGCTCTTCAGGCCGAGCTCTTGGGTGAGTTGCAGCACATGCTGCACATCGCGGTTGCGTATCTGCACCACCGCACCGAGTTCCTCGTTGAACAACGCGCGTAGCGTGTCGCCGTGCAGCTCATCGAGCTTGATGTCGAGGCCGATGTGCGACGCGAACGCCATCTCGCACAGCGTGACGAACGCGCCGCCGTCGGAGCGATCGTGATAAGCGATCAGCTTGCCGCTGCCATTCAGGCGCTGTATCAGCTCGAAGAACGATTTGAGCATCTGCGCATCGTCCACGTCCGGCGCGACGTCGCCGACCTGTTTGTATACCTGCGCCAGCGCCGAGCCGCCCATGCGGTTCTTGCCCTGCCCCAGATCGATCAGCAACAGCGTGGTATCCAGGTAGGCGGAGAGCTGCGGCGTGAGCGTGTGGCGCGCATCGGCGCAGGGCGCGAACGCGGTCACGATCAGCGACAGCGGCGCGGTGACGGATTTTGTTTCGCCCTCATCCTGCCAGACCGTCTTCATGGACATGGAATCCTTGCCGACCGGAATGCCGATGCCGAGCTGCGGGCACAGCTCCATGCCGACCGCGCGCACCGTATTGAACAGCGCGGCGTCTTCGCCGTGATGGCCCGCCGCCGCCATCCAGTTTGCCGACAGCTTGATGTCGCCGATCTTGTCGATGCGCGC
>Ga0172380_10005340_pt1 | contig 15642 bp, 13 predicted proteins | sample Leawe162metaG_FD_119747 | JGI IMG/M metagenome (GOLD analysis project Ga0172380, IMG submission 119747) | Leachate microbial communities from a municipal landfill in Southern Ontario, Canada - Leachate well 162 metaG | ecosystem: Engineered > Solid waste > Landfill > Unclassified | place...
CCCCGACGCGAACTTCGTAAGTGACCTCACGGCTAAGTATAGTGGTGCAACGGATGGCCTTATGGGCATCAACCGTCATACGAGTGAGAGGGTTAGTGCAACGGAGAGCAGGGACATCCGTGGAAGTGCGTTGTCTCGGTTGGAGAAGGCTGCTCGCGTGGCAGGACTTCAGTCAATGTATGACCTGAGCTACATGATTGCCAGTCACACTCAGCAGCTTATGGAACAGGATCAGTATGCGAAGATCCTCGGCACCTGGGCTGAGCGCTTACAGGAGGACTTTGGTCTTGCTGATGACCCAAGGCAGATGGACATTCGGACTGGTCAGCGAATACAGATAACACCTGCCGACCTCCTGATTGACTATGACATCGTGATGCCAGATGGGACACTTCCAAACACAGGTGATCCTGCACTCTGGAAGGATGTACTCCAGATTGTTGCAAGTCAACCCTTGTTACTTGCTAAGCTTGACGTTGTACGTATATTCAAGCATTGGGCAAGGATGAGTGGCGCAAGTAATGTGGATGACTTCAGTATGAAGGCAAGTGTCCAACCACAGGAACAGATCGATGCACAGGTACAGCAGGGCAACCTCAAGCCAGTGGGAGGACTACAATGAGCTGGTTTCAGAAGTTCTTCAAGGAGGCTGAGGATGAGGCCAAGCGGCAGGAGGTTGACTACTTCGACCTCTCTGAGGACTTCCGCTCATCTCCAAGTCAGATGTCTGACTTCATGGCATCGGTTATGTGGATGGATATACAGGATGTCATCAAGACCAAGATTCGGAGCCTTCGGGATGACTTGGAGATAACGAGTGAGCATAATGATCTCATCCATCTACAGGGTGAGATCTACTCAATGAAGTTGATGCTCGATACACCTGCAAAGATACTGCAGGAAATTGAAATGAGGATCAAAGAGAGGGAGGAAGGAAATGACTGACATTAACGTGGAATTCAATGCGCTGCGTGGGAAGGCGGAGGCGATCCAAGCAATGGAGGCAGAGCATGCTGCGGGAGAAGGATCCGGAGACGAGGAACATAAGGACGCTGATGGAGCGGAAGCATCATCAGAAGCTGCAGAAGGAAAAGAGGAAGAGTCAACGGATGACGGAAGTGAAGCTTCGTCGGCAGAGGCGGATGGAGAGGAAGCAGCTGAGGGAGCTGAGGAAGCAAGCGAAGGCGACGAAGCAGATGCTGATGACCCAAGAGATGCTGAGATTGCAAGACTGACTCAGCAACTCACTGAGAAGGAAAGCAAGGCGGAGGTTAAGGTAACTCCGGTTAATATAGTAGTGTCGGACGAAGAATTTGAGGCTGCACAGGAAAATAAGGAAGGCCTCATGGCACTCCTCAACAAGGTAGCGACAGCCTCGAAAACACAGGGTAAGGAGGAAGCACTCCTTGCTATGCCTGAGCTGGTTAGGAAAGAAGTTGAGGTAACGAAGGCCATCGATAAGAAGGTTGACGAATTTTGGGTGCAGAACAAGGATCTCAAGCCATACAACAAGGTAGTCGGTCGAATTACGGCTGAGCTACAAGCAGCGCATCCAAATTGGGATCTTAACAAACTCCTGGCTGAGTCAGAGAAGGTGGCGAGGAAGGAGCTGAAGAAACCGAGGACGAAGATCACGAAAACGGATGATGTTGCTGAGAGGTTAAAGGGCAAGGAGAAGGAAAAGGTTGATCCTGCCTTTACAAGTGGTACAGGTGCTCGTGCGGAGAAGAAGGAGCCGAGTCCGATGATGAAAGAATTCAATGCCATGATGGGCAAGAGGGCATAATGGGAATGCTCGCAAGACAGGGGTTTCGCACAAAGCGAGATCGTGTCGTTCTCAATAAGAATGTCTATGTCGAAGCAGATGTTACACCTGCTATTGCGAAGTCGCTTGTTGCCCACGATGTAACGATCAATGGTGGCTTGGAAGTAACCGTTGGAACGATACAACAGGTGATTACACCATTCAAGGACTTTGCTCTTACCGTACAGGACATTGAATTAGATGTTCCTAAGATATTCTACCTTGTCTTTCCCGCTACCTGCTTTATCGTTGCGGCACGGTACTCAATCACGGGAGAAGGTGCAGGACATACAACGGGGTGTATACTGACATTTTCAGATCCATTCGTCGGTATACCTGCATGGGGGCATATTGACATTCCTGCTCCTGCTGACACTGTTCAGTTGACTGGATCTTATGTATTTGGTACCTCATATCATGCAGGAGACATTTGGTTTCGACAAGTAATGGTAAGCCAAGTCAGAACTGTTATCTGCAATGGACTTGGGGCAGGTGATGGACATGTTGACCTTACGTTAGAGTGCCAAACGACATTGTAGATAGAGGAGGAAAGATGGCAACAACGGAAGGTGAGTTAGCGAGGGCTGGTATTGTAATTGATGATACCACTGTGACGTTCACACGAGCACTGGAGGTTAGTGAGGACCTGATTGTACAAGGAAGTCTATCGGTTGGAAATGATGTTGCAATAACTGGTGATTTGAAGGTGTTGGGTGTAATCACCGGAACTGTGCAGAGTAAATACTGTCTGCAGATGAAGATTGAGGATGTCTCCTCTGCTGTCTCTCTCGGATCATGTGTAGTGCCAAGCTTCGGGGGTGGGAGTATCACGAAGATTTGGACTGTGCTGCAGGGGGACATAGGCGCGAGTGGAGGCTCGATTGCAACGCATATCAATGGTGCTGATATCTCAGCGGCCAATGAGCATGACGTTGTAATCGCTAACTCAGCTGTAGCTGGAGATGTAGACTCTGCAACGGTAGCAAGTGGGACGCATACAGTTGCAGCTGGAGACTGTATCATGGTGCACCCGAGTGATACTGGTACGAACGCAGTTGCATTACAGGTGGTTGTGGAAATCACACAAGCTTAACAGAAGGATGGAAGTAAATGGCTGAGAAGATCGCAAGAGATATGGAAAGTCTGGCTACCAGGGATTCCATTCTGCGAATCACGTCTGCTGATTATGACGCGACTACGCCTGGACGGTTGTCTGCTACAGATGATACAGGTGTGGTAAAGATTCGTCCGTATGAGCGAACGGTATATTTTACGACTGCGACGGCCTCAGGTACAATTGAGGCTCGGATGCCGGATGCTGGGCTGTGCGCAGGAAAGATTTTCCATCTGTACTGTGTTAGTGTGGCGAACAGCAAAACGGTTACGGTCAAGGATGCCAGTGGGTATGTTACTATCGGTGCCATGACAACGACCGCGGATGAGATGTTGCTGTACAGCAATGGACTCGTGTGGCGCGCGATCATCGATGTCACAACCTAAACGTAGTACTTGTGAAGAGGAGTTCATCACATGGTAGGAATGTCTTCGATGCGCCAAGCCGCTGGATACGTATTCGACAACTTCATCAATCCAGGTCATGCGCTTGGTCTCCCTCTGATCAAAGGAAAGTGGTTCTTCGTTGATCCTCTGAATGGGAGTGATAGTCGGCCGGGGACGAGTGTCAAGGCGCCGCTGAAAACGTTCTTGGCCGCTTACAACAAATGCACATCGTGGTATGGTGATGGCATTTGCGTACTCAATGCAGGTGCAACAACGGCTACAACGTCATGCGAGTTCAGTGCAGTTCTTGATTGGACTAAGTATGGAATTACAGTATTCGGTGTTGCCGCACCTGTAGGATTCTTCGGACGTGCGAGACTCACAAATGCAGATTCCACAGCTGGAAATGCATTAGCATACCTGATCAATATTACAGGTCAGAACAATTCGTTCTATAACCTTACAATCAATCAGGGTGCAACAGGTGCGACTGCATTGGCAAGTGTGATCGTGGCAGGTAACAGAAACTACTTCTGCAACTGCCATATCATGAACAGCAGCGCATTGGGCATGGCTGAGTTGCTGTGTAGCAGCCTTAACCTGAAGGCCAGTGAGTGTACGTTTGATAACTGTGCCTTCGGAACCAACAGTACTGGACATGCAGCTGCTAATGCACCACTGCAGTTTACCACAACTCAGCAAGGACAGAATATGTTCCGTAATTGTAGGATCTATTCCAAGTCCTCAACTGCTGGAGCTGGTGGACTGAACCTTGTTGGTACGACCGTGATGAATGGTTGGACCACGTTTGATCACTGTATGTTCCAAAACTTCAGCTTGACTGGCGGAGCCAATACTGCGCTGACGAAGGTGGTCATTGGAGACGCTCAGACAGACTGCGGTATCCACATGCACAACTGTGGGGAAGTTGGATGGGCAGCTTGGTCAACGCTGGCGAGCAAGGTGTATGTGAGTGCCAGTGGAGAGACAGCAGCTGGTGCTGGTGGTATTGCGACCGCGCCTGCGGCGTAAGTGGAGGTGAGTAATGCCGAAAAGTAAGTATGCTGCACCTGTTGTACCGAATGTACCTCCAGCAAGTGAACCCTTAGCTCCTGAGGTGGAAGAGGTGGTGGTGAAGGTGAAGAAGGAGGAGACTGAGGAGGAAATGATCGCTCGCATTATGGCTGGTAATGGCTCGAGCGACGAATATGTGGATAAGTACAAGAAGGCATTTCCGGTTCCGTGGAGGTAAACCCAAGTTAGCTTCGTTCAGATTCCGAACGAAACTGACTAACAAGTAAGGAGTTATTGCATATGGCTGACACTCCGTTTGTTGGAATGAGAGGCGCAGCAGACTTTCTTTCCAATGAGGAAATTCCGAACTGGCGCGCAGGCATCCTTCGGCTTATGCCGAATGGAACCGCTCCTCTGACCGCCATCACCGGTCTGATGTCAAGTGAGGCAGTAGATAACGTAACCTTTCACTGGAACACGAAGACGTTACCTACTGGACGCGCTACGATCACCGGAACGTACCGGGATCAGGCACTCGCGGTAGCATATGGCACACCTGCAACATACGGTCTGACCGGCGCCAAGCTGTACGTGAAGATGGCCGAGGCCGACACGAAGTATTTCCTTCCGGGCAACCAGGTACTGTTCCGCGACGCTTCCGATCCGACCGTTGACTGTAATGCGAAGGTTGACACTGTGATCAAGAACGGTGCCAGCTCCTACGTTGCAGTCACCCTGCTCGAGGACGACGACAACAGCTCGTTGGGCTCCATCGTGAATGCTGACGTTCTGTACCGCATCGGTAACATCAACGTGGATGGTGGGTACCGGCCTGATAGCCTCGTGTATCTCCCGACCAGTCATTACAATTATTGCCAGACATGGCGCAACGCTCTTGACCTGTCTCGTCGGGCAATGAAAACGAGGCTGTACACCGGTGATGCCTATCAGGAGGCAAAGCGGGACGTTCTGCAGGATCATGCAATGGACATCGAGAAGTCCCTCATCTTCGGTATCAAGACGAAGGTTACCGGTTCCAATGGTAAGGAAGAGACAACGACTGATGGGCTCATCGCAATGATCAAGGCGGATGCCTCGGCCAACGTTTCCGACTACTCCCTCGACACCGACTTCAGTGGTAAGAAGTGGGTTGAGGGTGGTCAGGACTGGCTCAATGAAATGATTGAGCTCATGTTCCGGGATGGTGACGTTGGGAGCCGGCTCGTGTTCTGCGGTTCCGGCGCACTCCTTGGCATCCAGAAACTCGTTCAGGAATTGGGTGTCTACTCACTCTCCTACAACACCACCAAGTTCGGCATTGCGGTGGTTGAGTGGCTGACCCCGTTTGGAACGATCAATCTCAAGACCCATCCGTTGTTCTCCTTCGAGGAGACGAACCGTTACAGCATGTTGTTCTGCGTTCCGGAGAACATGAAGTGGCGGTACATCACCGATACCGAGTTCCACACTGACAATACGTTTGGTCAGGGTGGCGGTACCGGGAAGGATGGGAAGGAAGAGGAATGGCTCACGGACGGTGGACTCGAGTATCACTTCCCGTCTATGTGTGGGTATCTCAATGGAGTTGGGAAAGACTCTGCAGTCTGATCCCCTTCCTCATTGAGCTGATTGGGGAGATCGCGACTCCCCGATCTAATAAACAGGAGGAAAGATGAACCATCTTGAGGTACGACACCTTTTTGTAGACATTAGTGGTAGGGAGGATTTGGCTTCTACGACAGGGGCGAGTCCTCATGATAAGGACACCGGGGCCGATATGTTCATTAACGCAGGCCTTCGCCAACTCGACCTCTGGCAGGATATTCCGAATAAGATCTCACTCCAACAGGAGCTCATTCCCGCTGGTATTCCTGACGTACACATCGCCAACTGTCGTGGGATCGAGAGTGTGTGGATTGGCAATGACGAAGGATACTGGGAGTTAGATGAGTGGACAATGCGAAGGTACCTTCAGGAGTACGACTCCACGGCGGGAGACATCCTCGCATTTGCTAAGTACAGTGTTGCAGGTGATCCTTCTCTCATTGGGTTGAAGTTTATTCCTCCCTCCGAGGAAGATGTTACACTATCTATTTTTGGACACTTCTGCACACCTGCCTTAGTAAACAATGTTGATAGCAATTACTGGAGCACAAATTACGGATTGACGCTCGTTCACACCGCATTGTTTGTACTCGAGGGTACATATAGGAATAGTGAAGGTGCAAAGGATTGGAAGGCGATGATCTTTGAGGTATTGGATGGGATTGACAAGGACGCTGCTGCGATAGAGATGCCTACAGGCAAGTTGGTGATGGGGAGAGGGTAATGAGGGAATATAGTCTAACCATCGATAAGGCCTTTCAGCAAGGACTTCGGGTGGATCAAAGGAGTCAGAGGGGTGAGGACTTCCTAAGCAGGTGCACTGGATGTAAGCCGAGCCAGTTTGGTTTGGTTCCTGAGGATACTATTACAAACCCCTTCAGTACGACGCAATACAGCGTCTTTCCTTTCAAGCAGCTCCTCCGTGGAAACGCAGTCACGATACTTGCGGATAGCACAAGTCTACAACTTGCAAATGAGCTCGTGACACCATGGGACATCGAGGACGTTCGGCTGTTCGACGCCTACGACACCAATGACGAGGGATCGATTGGGTTCGGAGGTGTCTGGCACCTCGTTGACTTCTGGAACGTCTGGCTACTCTTCAATGGTGTCACATCGGTATTCAAAACGCATCTCCTCGGTATGTATGGAAGTGAGGACTACGTTTTCACTACGGATAAGGTTAAGATAAATACAGGATGTGCGTTTCGAGGACGTGCGTTGTTTGGCGGATTTGATCCACTCAACTATGTAACAGCCGACTGGCAATCATTCTGGGAGCATTGGATTGAGGGAAACTCGGTTCGGTTCCCGAATGCCATGCAGCTTGGAAAGAACTTCGTTTCTTGGACTACCATCGGTGGAGGAGACCTGCTCAATGTTTTCTATCCGAATAATGCTGTGCTCGGTACTATCTCGGCTGACACGAGTCGTGGTGTTGATGACTCGGTTCTGTTCGACCTGTATAAACGAAATGAGCTGGGTTTTATGCCGATGCCTTCACAAGGTGAGGTGATGTGTATTAAGCCACTTGGTGATGGTGTTATGGTGTACAGTTCGGATAGTGTAGTGTACCTGTTTCCTGTTGTTGATCCTGTTCCGACGTTTGGGATGAAGAAGATTGCAGGGTTTGGAATTGCAGGACGTGGCGCTGTTGGCGGAACAGATATGTCACATGTCTGTGTTGATACAAGTGGATGTGCCTGGTCCATCGCGCCCAACCTTGCCATCACACGACTCGGCTACAATGAGTTCCTCAACAAGATTCTCTTTGGTGAAATGGTTGTTTCCTTTGACGAGAATAGGAATGAGTATTATGTATCAGGTGTAACGAAGGATGGACAGGTTGAAACGTACGTACTTGGATCTCAGGGATTGTCTCAATCAAGGGAGGCAATCAATTCCTGTCTCTATAATCGGGGTGAGCTCCTTGGGATAAAGGATGTGACAAAGTCGAATGAAGCACAGGTTAGCACGAACATGATTGACTTTGGTATACCAGACCTTAAGACGATTGGTATGCTGGAGGTTATGGGGCAGGGACTTAGTAATGTTTCGGTATCGGTAGACTATCGATATGATAGTAATGCCACGTTCGTTCAGAGTCCTTGGGTGCATCTCAACAAGATGGGCTTCGCCTACGTTGGGAAGACTGCAAAGGAGTTTCGTGTAAACTTAATGTCAACCAAACCTGAGACACTGACGGTACAGCAAGTCGCTGTCAAGTGGAAGCTCTCAGGTAAACGTTCCATCCGGGGTATATATGCTGCGCCAAATACTTCCAGACCTCGTAGTGAAGCATTGGGATGAGATGAAATCGGCCTTTCGTATTGCGCTCCCACCTAACGTTAAGGTAGATGAGGAGAAACTTACAAATGTACTGGAAGCAATCATCAACGGAGAAATGCAAGTTTGGGGATGTGGAAAGGACGAAGAACTGTTTTCAGTTCTTGCTACTGCAATTGCCGTTGATCAATTCAGTGGAGAGAGGAACCTGCTCATTTATATTATGTATGGGTACAAATTGATGACACAGGACCTTTGGCAGGATGGATTGGCCACACTACGTGACTTTGCTAAGGCCAAGGGTTGTACTTATATAATAGGATATACCTGCGTTCCTCGGATCCTTGAAGTTGTGAAGGAACTCGGCGGTGACACGAGCAACGTGCTCGTTAGGTTGGAGGTGTAAATGGCAGGCACTGGTGGTGGTGCAACAGCTCAGTCAACGATTCCTGACTATGTGCAGAATATGCATGGACTCATTCTTCGTGGGTTCGGAGGGCAGAATAGCAAGAATTGGGAGGGTGTGGTTCAGGGTGGCATCGTTGAAAGTTGCGTTGTCATTTCAGGTGGTGTAGATTATAGTGTCGCTGATGTTCTTACATTGCTTAATTCTGACGCAACAGTTCAGGCAACAGCAGTCGTTGTTACTGTAGATGGGGCAGGCGGTGTCCTGACCGTTACGGTTACAGGTGGAGGTGACACATATAAGAATGAGCATACGAGCATGACTACGGTAGCACCCGCAGGTGGTTCTGGATGCTACCTTAAGGTGTACACATTTAATGACTCCTATGTTAGCTCCGGCTCATATAAGAATGAGCCCTCGATCCTCCGTTTCCTAATCGAACGTGGCCTGACTGATGCAGGCGGGAATCCGTATGAGTCAGCCTATGCCTATGATCACTCAACGGATATGGCACAGGTTCAGGCCGAGGCAGATCAGTTCAAATCAGCCGTTGCCTTGTACAATCCACAGTCTGACTTCGACTCAGCCGTTACAAAGGCACTCACTCTTGCCAGTACATCAACCACGACGATTGATGGTGAGTCTATACTAAACTCAGCCTCTGAACGAGCACTGTCCTTATTCCTCAGTATGCTCAATACATATTCACCTCAGATCACGTCGTTACTCCTCTCATCGACCGAGCAGTCTAAGTACATCGTGAGGGGTGCGGTGACGGAGATGATGAGTCTTGCGAACGAAGTCCTCATCTCCTCCGTTGTTGAGGAAGCGGTTGAGGTGCATCGGACACGACAACTGACCGACCACTTACGAGGAGTAAATCGTTTCGCTGGTGGGATGGCGGACATCAATGCAGTCAATGGAAGTGCCTTCATTATTGGTATGGCTCTCCTCGAGTCGGGGTTCGAGAACAACGTAGCTGACTACCGCGCTAAGCTTATGCTTGAGTTGTACGACAAGGCGATGTCCTCGTTTACGCAGCTCCTTTCTGGTCTCATAAGCGAGATGCCGAGCTACCTCGGTGCACACATACAGGTGCTCCTCGACTCCAATCGGCTACAGGGTGCGACGTTGCTACAGGCTAAGTTGACTGAGGCACAGGACAAGTCTCAGTTTACGGCCGGTGCGATTAACACTATGATGAATGCACTCAGTGGAAAGATTGAGCAGACGAGGAATGTTGCTCTCCTCCAGGCGGACGTGAGTAAGATGAATATTGTGGTGGGGAAGGAACAGGTTGACTCTGACCTCGAGATACTTGCCAAGGAGAATACATGGGATCTCGAAATGTTCCAGAAGGCCTCGAATGTAATCTCAGGGATAAGCGGAGGTGTGGTTGCAATGCCAACTGGCCCGACTAAGATGCAGAGTGCCGTTGCAGGAATGTTTAGTGGAACTGCAAAGGGAGCAGAAATGGGAGCTGCTCTACCATTTATGGGGCCGACTGCAGGCGCAACTATCGGAGGTCTTGCTGGATTGATAGCAGGTGCAACGTAAATAGTTTCGTTCGGTTTCCGAACGAAGAGGAGATAATGTAGATGAACTTTCCATTCTATGATCAGAGAAAGAAACTGATTCCTGGTGCAGGTCAGGTATCCTCGGCCGTGGCTGAGGTTCCCTACGTGCCTCCAATGGCAGGGCAGCTTGCTACAGGTGAACCATCGGCCAATGCGAACGTCGCCTCTAACCTGACGCAGGGTGGAGGTGGTGCTGGTATGCCTGAGGTTCCAAGTGAACCGATCCCTGCAAAGCAGAGTAACAAGTGGCAACAGTTTTCCATTGCTGCAGGCAATGTTGGTGCTGCTATTATGGGAAGGTATCAAGATAGTTGGCAGGCTCAGATGGGCAAGGAAGCTGCATCTGCGGCACAGAATGAAATATTCGGCAGGGCGATGGGACGAGCAGTTGCAGGAGCCTCACTTAGTGAGGACGAGCTCAAGGGACTGTCCGCGGATCAGTCTGCGGCAATCCATAAGGCAGGACGCGAGTCACGGATGGAGAAGCTCGACATGGTTTCAAAGGCAGTTGGTAATCTGGTGAAGATACAGGAGCTTGGCCTTGGAAAGAGAGCAGCACAAGTTGCTGAGGATGCTCTTGTGGAGACTGCGTCCAACAATAAAGCAACGCAAGCTATTGATCGTCAGAAGATTGGTGCGATGAAGGAAGAAGGAGAGGCTAATAGAGCAAGTAATGAACGCATTGCAAAGATTCAAGCAGATGCAAGATCGAATAGTCCAAATGCCAAGGACGATATCGACAAAGCAATCTCTGATGGTCTTGGTATGATGCAGCTCCTTGGTAGCGAATCTTCTGCAGAAGAACGATACGCTGCCTTCGAACGAGGTGTTACTACCTCTTGGAGTGCAAGACATCCTGGAGAACCATTTCCAGCGAATCTCTCTGGATTCAAACCAGAGGAGAAACAATATCATTGGGATCCAGCGAAGAAGATGTCGGTAGATCAGTTTGGTAATCCATACAAGGGAGGTGGCACACCTCCGGGAAAGCCGGCAGCACCTCCCTCATCTCCCTCTGTCTATAGTACAGAGGGTGTTCCAGGACTTTTAAGTTCTGGAGAAGATCTTGCACTTGATGCAGGAGGTGCAGTAATGAGAGGATTAGGTACAACATTTCCTCAAGTTACAGCGGCAGAACTTGCAGCCAGGAACTTCGCAGGAGAACTCGTTCCTTCACTAACTAAGGCCGAGAAAAAAGTACGTAAATTCTTCGGGAGATAATATGCCTAAGATATTCCTTCCTGATAAAAATGTGTGGGCAACTTTTCCAGATGAGATGTCTGCAGAGGAGGTTAATTCCTCAATTATGAGGGACTTCTATGGACAAAAGGAAGAGCCAGTACTTACCGGATCATCCTCTGAAAGGTTCATGAAGGGTTTTAGACGAGGAGCGATTACAAGACCTCAGGAGGAGTACTCCGCAGCTGTAGGAAAACTTGGAGAGTCTCAAGTTCCATCTGAGCAAGAAAGCCTTGGGAAGGCAGGAACTGCGGGGGAAATCCTCGGAGGTGCAGTACCTCTTGTAGCTGCCTCGGTTGGATCTATCTTGGCGCCACCCTTGGCACCTGCACTTACATTAGGAATACTTGCACATTATGGTATGACAAGTATTGGACAAGGCCGACAAGCTGTTGGTTCCTATGAACAGCAGACAGGGAAAGATGTATCGAATACAGCGGAAGTTGTGACCTCAGCACTCTATGGACTTGCAAGTCTTGTCTCAATGAAATTTGGTTGGAAACTCAATATGAAAGCCTTGAATGATCTTGCACCCTCCGCACGGAAGTTATTTGAAGAGCAATTTAACAGTGGAGATGTTGCAGCCTTTACTAAGACATTCGCAACTCTTGGTGTTGTACAAGGTGGACAGTCACTTGTACAGCAAGCAGCATTTAATACAATATCAAGGATTGGATATGATGAGACAAGGTCATTTACTGAGGGACTTGGACAAGCAGCTGCGACTGGATTCGCTACCGGTCTCGTGATGGGACCTTTCGGTGCACTTGCTAATAAGGTTGTAGATCGAGGTGGATTGGCCCATCCAGGTCGACTGTACGATGAAAATGTTGCAGATCCTCTAAGTTTTGTAAAGTCTGAAAAGAGTCTTGGTGTACGCGCTCATGATGCAATAGCGAGAAATCTATCTGCTCTTAATAAAATGAGACAAGAGGGAAACTTCGATTCGGAGAATGCAAACAAACTTAAGAATGCTACACTAAGTCTGTGGGTAAAATATAATCCAAATGATCCAAAAGGAGATATACTCGCAAATACATTACTTGGAAGAAAAGAGTATGGATGGGACTTTCGTCCAAAAGCTACCGAAACTGCTCCTGTTGAAGGAACAACTACAGCAAAGACAGCCCCAGTTGAAAAGAAGCCCCTCACAAGTAAGCAGGCCAAAATACAGTCGTTCATGCAGGTCGCTGAGTGGGAGGATCCGGTTAAGTGGGACGCCGCGAGTACTGAGGTTGAGGGACTGGTCGGTCGTGTTAATATTACGAGTAAGGAGAGGAAGGCCCGGACTGCAACCGTTGGTGAAACGCAACTTGTGTTTGAACACTCCGAGATAACCGGTACTCAGGCCTCTCGTGCTAAGTCAGCACTCACCTTCCTTCAACGGGTTGATCCAGAACTGGCCTCGCACCTTGACGCCGTGCACCTCATAACGCCAGCTCAGGCAAAGCGTGAGGGATGGAAACGGGATCAGCTTGGTAACTGGAATATGAATAAGCCGAGGGAGATTGAACTCCTCGCTATGCCTCTCGAGAACAAGTGGGGACATAAGACGGCGATGTATGTACTCAACATGGCACACGAGGCAAGTCATGCGGTGGACTTTGCCAAGGGTGAGGGGACACCGATTGAGCGTGTAGCGGGGATGAATGAGGGTAATCCTAATATAAATGCACAGCGGGTCGTGGCATTGATGGGAACGGAGGGTGGAAAGGGGTTACAGTTTCAGCACTCCGACCATGTTGGTGAGGGTGTCTCCATCCCAAAGGAGCGTGTACGTGCTCAGGTTGAATATGCAAGGGAGGCTGGTATTCCAGTGACGGGTGGATTCTTCCTTCACAATGAACAGCTTCGTGATTACAACGGTCGTCCAGTCAATGCCTATTACGATCATAAGACAGACTCGATCCATTTCTCTAAGAACGTTGATATTGATACGGTTGGACATGAATTATGGGAACATATGGTTGCCAAACTTGGATTGGATCATCCTGTTGTCCAGCGTGGGATCGAAATGTTTGGAGATAAGGAATCTGCTGGAGATGCTGTAGGTCGATACTATGCGGGGAAGCTTGAGTCACAGGGACTTATTGATAAGGTACGTGCATGGATTTCAGAAGTATATCAGGCTGCTCGATTTGCAATGGGAAAGGATCTGACAGCAGAAGAACTCGTGCAGGTTATCAATCGTAACATGATGCGGCGTACGATGGCTGTGGCAGGTCTCAATCCTGACCTAACAACGGGTAAGCTTTCAAGCATGCCTTCCGTAACGATGCAGCCTAAGTACACGGATGAAATGGTCAGGGGCAAGAGGTACTTTTCCTCTCCAGAGGATAGGCAATATCAGCCAACCTTAGAACCCACTCCTCTTCCATCTTATCCTGGGATGAAGGTCAAGCTTGTACAAACAGGAATATTCAATGGACTGAAAAAACTTGCGGATAACTTTGATCATATTATTGAGCCATATGGCGGAAGTGGATTCTTTGGAAACAAACTGTTTCCAGGAAAGTCTCGAGTACTTAATGATACAGGAGATGTACAATTATTTCACGAAGTTACAAGGACTAAGGAAGGGGCAGATGCTGTTGCAAATAAGGTGAGAGAACTTGTAGCTCCGATGAAACGCGTGCAAGATAAGTATCCAAATGGAGGACCAGAAGCTGTATTAGCTGCACGAGAATGGTTACGCAACTTCAAGTCACTTTCACCGACGGATGATATCACTAAGGCAGCTGTTGTATGGCTCAAGAATTCATCATATACAAACATCAGAGCAGATGCACAACAATTTATAAACATTAAAGGTCAGTATTGGTTGATGAAACCAAGTAATCTTGAAGGACAGCTTAAAACGATCAGAAGAAATCCTGATCTTCTTAAGTCAACAACTTTAACAAAGGATGATGGATCAGTTACAATAAGGAAAGCAGGACAAAACGATCTGATACTTGATGACCATCCTTATCCTAAGTCTTCATCATCAAAATCATCTGGGACTGTCATAGGATATGGAGATAAGATTACGTCAGTTCAAGATGTAGTTGAGCATATTAGAAATGATCTTGCACCTGCAGCATCTGAAGGAAAGCATATTGTGTCAACAAATTATGCACATGCAGAGATTAGAGAGGCGTATGAAGATGCAGGATTTATAGTAAAGTCCGTTCTTAGAGAAACATCAAATTCAATGGAACCTCAACGAGAACTTGTAGCATATACAAGTAATCTTACTGATGCCTTTCCTCAAAAGCTTTCACTTTCTGAAATGAAGAGACGTATTGCTGATGGTACATTGAGAGAGGAGGATTTACAATATCAGTACAAACGACCAAAAGCCGAGCGCGTCTCCTCAACCAATGTAGCTGGACTTGAGCCCGAGGCCGAGGACCTTCTCCGTGTCGTCCTTGCCGACCACACGCCGGAACGTATCTCGTGGGATGCTACGGAGGACCTCGCCCATACCTTCCTGCAAGATCCGAAGAAGATGAGATCGATACTTGCAACGGTTGATAAGGGTGGAATACCAAATGCAGGGGAGATGAGAGCACTTGTTCTCTTTGCAAATGAGGCAAATAAACAACTCCGGCTCATGATGATACCGGATGCAGGAGATGTTGCAACAGACTACTTTGCTCTTGGCAATGCTGCACTGGCATATAAGGAGGTTGCCTTCGCAAGGGATAAGGCAGCGAATGACGTAGGACGAACCCTTCGTATCCTTGCTAAGGATTCGTGGAATATGATTAGGGAACTTGATTCCCTTGCAAGTCTATCTCCTGCAGCAAAGAAGGCACTGGAGAAACTGGATAAGACTGATCCTGTCGCTGTCAAGAAATGGCTAAAGGACTACTCTACCGTACCGACAGTGACGGACTATCTCAAGGCTGTCTGGTATAGTGACGTGCTCTCAGGTCCGCCTACGCAGCTCGTCAACATCGCAAGTAACTCGATCTGGGGCTTCCTACAACTTGGACATCGAGCCTTGCAAGCCACGGTTGATGCAGGTGTCTGTGAGCTGACAGGGGCTGAGAGGAAGTACTTCCTGGGTGAGGTCATTCCCATGTGGCTTGGGATGAAGGCAGGTGTTGCGAAGGGACGTGCTCGTGCGATGGAGGTGTTACGTACAGGGGAACTTAAGGAGGAAACGGATGAGAGCAAGTGGTTCTATGAGATAGGTGAATCCGCGGTTACGGCCTTCGAGCGGA
>Ga0172380_10005341_pt1 | contig 15638 bp, 13 predicted proteins | sample Leawe162metaG_FD_119747 | JGI IMG/M metagenome (GOLD analysis project Ga0172380, IMG submission 119747) | Leachate microbial communities from a municipal landfill in Southern Ontario, Canada - Leachate well 162 metaG | ecosystem: Engineered > Solid waste > Landfill > Unclassified | place...
CTGCAAGAAGCAGGCGAGCTTCACGTCGGCCGGGACGATCGCCACGGCCGCGTCGTCGTCGTAGTCCCAGACCTGCCCGCTGCGGATGGTCTTGCCGGCCGGCCACATCGCGATGTCGTCCGGCGCGAAGCGGGGGAACTGGCGGACCTGGTCTTCGTCGTACTTCTCCCCCGCCAGGCGGAGGGCGTCGATCTGGTCGGTCGCCTGATTGACCGCCGCCGACCGCTGGGACTCGCTCGCCCCCGTCCAGGCGGTGATGTCCGCCACGCGAAGCGCGTAGGCGTCGCACTCGGCCAGCGTGATGTAGCCGTCCGCCGAGCCGTCGCCCAGGCCGGTGACCGTGAAGACGTGCCGGATGGTTTGCCCGGCATAGATGATCTCCCAGGCGACCGTATACGAAAGACCCTCGGTGGCGGTGAACTCGATCTCGTAGACGCCTGTCGAGAGTTTTGTCAGGGCCGTGTTGTCGGCGACGATCACCGTGCCCGCCAGGGTTTCCTTGACGCCGTAGGCCGCGAGGGCGTCGCTGACCTTCCAGCTCGTGGGGTCCGTCGCGACGCCGGCAACCTCGAATGTGTCCTGGACCTTCACTGCGTTCTCCTATCGGATCGTCACCAGGTGCTCGCCCACTGAGACGTTGACCGGGGATCCGGGCGTCAGCGCGTTGATCTTCGCGTCGATCGATTCGGCCTCCGCCGCGCCGGCCGTGGGGGCTTTCGTCATCGCGTCGCGGACCTGTTGCTCCGTGAGCACCACGCCGGCCTCGACCAGCTCGGCCGCGATCAGGGCGGGGTCGGTCGGGTCCGCGACGGCCGCGACGGCCGCGACGGCGGCGGTCGGGGCCACGTCGGCGACAGCGGCGGTCGGGGCCACGGCCGCGACAGCGGCGGTCGGGGCGACGGCGGCGACATCGGCGGTCGGGGCGACGGCGGCGACATCGGCGGTCGGGGCTGTGGCCGCGACGGCCGCCGTAGGGGCCACGCCGGCGGTCGGCGCGGTGGCCGCCACGTCGGCGGTCGGCGCTGTGGCCGCGACATCGGCGGTCGGGGCGACGGCGGCAACATCCGCCACGGCCGCCACGGCGGCCACGGCGGCCACGGCGGCCACGTCGGCGACGGCGGCGGTGGCTGCCACGGCCGCTGTCGGGGCCATCTCGGCCGGGCGGTAGAGGACGTACGTGTCGTCGGCGTCGGGCGCGACGTTCCAGTCGGGTACGACGGTGCATTGCTGGTTGCTGGCGGTGCAGGCCTGAAGGACGCGGCACTCAACGGCGCCGTCGATCGTGGCCACGCACAGGTAGCCGTCGTATTGCCCGTTGACCGCGACGGCACCGGCCGCCAGCGTGATGTAGCCGGCCGCGCCGCCCTGGCTCGTGCCGGACGCCACGTTGACCAGGTGCTTGGGGTTCAGGACGAAGGCCGTCGACTTGATCCCGGCCGTGCTCGTCTTGAGCACGCCGGCGACGACCTCCGCCGTCATGTTCGCGGCGGTGAAGGCGATCGAGTACTGCCCGCCCCCGATCTCCCCTTCCGTGCCTCCATCCGCGATCGTGTCCCCGTTGAGCGAGATCTCGCTGTCCAGGTCGGCCGCCCCGGCCGTCGGGTCGCCGTCCGCGTCCAGCAGCGGGATGACGAGGATCCACGGCACGCCGTAGACGGGGTAGCCCAGTGCGTTGTTTCGCATGGCGGTGTTTTCAGCCATTTTTCACCATTACCAGATTCCCCTTCTGGGCGTCGCGCCCGGAACGCCGCCCATCCGCCGCATGGCGGGGTGGCCGGCGGCCGCCTCGTTGTACGCGACCGTCTCCATGGGCCGGTCGCCCGCGTCGGCGGCGGCGGACGAGTAGTAGTGGCTGGCCGTGCTGCCGGCCGAATCCGCGCTGTCCTGGCCGACCATGCCGTTGTTAGCCAACGTGCCGTCCACCCAACCCTGGACCACGTCCGTGTCCTGCGCCACGTCGTCGTACGTCGTTCCCGGCGTGTCCGTGCTCGCGATGCTCGCACTGCCCATCACGGCCGCCTGGCGGTCATTGCCGTCCGACCGGCAGCCTGCCGTTGTCCAGTTATTTCCAGTCGAGCGGATGTTCCACGTGGATTGGGACTCGACCCACGGTTGCAGGATGGCCCGCCAGTAAATCGTTCGCGATGCCGCCAGGCAGGCGATGCGGACCACCAGCCGCATGGTCGCGGAGGTGACGGTCGCGGTGGACGGGATGGAGGACAGGTCGAACTGGATCAGGTGGCCGTAGTGCGTGCCGCCGTACGAGCCGGTGTAGAGCTGGTCGGTCGTACTGTAGTTGGTCGTATTGAAGAACGCATCAATCCCCGTGTCTTTGCCGCTCGTCTCGTCGGGCTGTGTCACCAGCGGCGACGGATCGAGAATCCATCCATCCCAATCACCAGCCGGAATCGTCACAGTCAGGACCAGCTTGTCGCCCTGTCGGGTGATAACCCAGTTGAGCATGACTGGCACGGCGAACTTCGTCGGATGATATAAATGTGGCCTAGGGATCCGCCACGTGGGGGCGGCCAGCGTTTTCTCGTCGAGGCCGCTGTTTTCGTCGATGCGGAACGCGAACGACCGGGGCGAGCCCGTCCTCAGGTGAATGTTCTTCCGGAGAAAATGGAGGCCGTCAATCAATTCCAGGTCCGTCCCGCCCGCCCACGCGGAGGGAAAGCGGATCGACCTCGCGGCGAGGTTGATTACACCGTCAACGTTCGCGGTGCCCAGCGGAGTGAATTCGATGTGCGAACCGCCGTGGCCGAAACGTGCGACCGGGGCGGTGCCACTCAACTTGGGGCGGATGCGGACGGTGAGCAGCCCGCTCTTCCCGATCGTCAGGTTGGAGTCGCCCGTGGCGGCCCAGGGTCCGTCGAGCCGCCGCATGTGACCGCTGCCGATGTCGTACGCAATCGGCGCGACTGAGAACGTGGACCGATGGCTCCTCGGCCCGGTCTGCTCGTGCTCGTGATATGCGTACAGATCAACCATTCATTCTCTCTGCGTTCTCTGCGTCTCTGCGGCCCACGGCCGTCTCGGCCGTCCCGTCAAAATGCCCTTGCGGGCACACTACGAACGGGCACTACAAACAGAACTCTTTCTTCACTACCGCCAGGCGGACGCCGGTGACCTCGGGACCGACCCAGCGGGAGCGGACCTGGTTGCACAGGTTGTCCCCGTGCAGCGCGATGGCGTAGTAGCGGCCGTCGTCGATCCGCCGGGCGAACTCGTGGACCTTCCCGTGGTTTCCGCCCAGGTCGGGCGGGCCGCCCGCGAAGTCGGCCACGCGGCACACGCGGGCCAGGACGGCCGCCGAAAAATGGTTCCACTCGTAGATCCGCCCCGTTAGCGGGCGAGCTGGCTCGCCGTTCGTCGTCACTTCGATGCCGTACCCGTCGCCGAACTGGAGGAACTCCTGCCCGCGATCCAGCCGCGCGGCCTCGGCCTCCCAGCGGGCCAGGGCCTTGGGATGGAACATGTCGTCGCTGTCGATCCGGCCGTACAGGACCGGCTGGGCGTGGGGGAAGTACTCGCACACGTCGCGGGCGGCGACGGTCGTGTCGTAGACGATGCGGCACCGCACGTCGCCCGCGCAGGCGTCGGCCAGCGGGCCGTGCAGCGGCCACAGGTCCGGATCGCAACAGATCCACGCCCGCCAGTTGGGCATGGTCTGCCGGATCAGCGACGGCAGCGTGTACGTGGTGAATAGGTTCAGCCGGTGGGCCTGCCACTCGGGGCGAAGACGCTTGTCGTTCTTCGCGCAGGGGCCCGTGAGAAAGAGATCCCAGTTGATGCGCAGGATGGTCAGCATTTTTCCAATAGGTCCTTCGGCAAAAGGGGGCAAGAAGAAGGGACTAGGGATTAGGGACTAGGGATTAGGGGAGGAAGGGGAGCGTCTGTTTCCCTAGTCCCTAAACCCTAGTCCCTAGTCCCTGCCGCATTACATCCAAAACATCCCGTAGCCGGCCCACTCCTGGATCAGGAGCGAGCGGCGGTGGTTGGACCACTCCCGCCAGATCGGGTGCAGGCCGGACAGGACGGCGGCGGCGCAGGGGGCCAGGGCCTTGGCCGGGCAGGGCCCGCCGCAATCGTGCAGGATGACCAGGCCGCCCGGGCGCACCAGCGGGGCGTACATCGCCAGGTCCCGCCGGCAGCCGGCGGGCGAGTGGTCGCCGTCGATCAGGAGGACGTCCACGCTGGTATCGGCCATGGAGAGCCGCTCCCAGCTAAACAATGCATCCCTGACGATGCCCAGCGTGAGCTCGTCGTGGGAGTCGCCGGCGACCAGGTCCACGGAATAGCCTCTCGTCCGCATGGCGGCGGCCACGCGGGCCAGCTCGTCGCCGGCCCGGGCCAGGGGGCGGTCCACCGCGATCAGCAGCGAGCCGGCGGGCATGACCCCGCCGAAGGCCCACAGCGAGCCGCCCTGAAACGAGCCGATTTCCACATAGACCTTGCCCCCCTGGCGGGCGACCTGGTCGGCGACCTGGTCAACCTCCCACGCCGTGGCCGAGCAGACGTGCGGACTGATTTCAGATGGCGATTCAGTTTCCACGATTGGCTCCTTCCCGGCCGAGCATCGCGGCCAGCATCCGCCCGTCCGCCAGCTCGGCGTTGGAATACTGGCGACACGCCAGCGTGTACAAAAAATCGCGGACGGCGTCGGAGGGCGGGGCCCAGCCGTCCATCATTCGTTCGATGCCCGCCTTCAGCCCGGCGAGACATGTTTGGATCGCCAGCCCGGCGATGCACGCGAGGGCGGGGCCGAGGGCCAGCACGGGGCAACCCCAGGCCAGCGACTCCTGGATGGAGTTGGAGTTGATCGTGACGCAGAACCTCGCGCCGTCGACGTCCTCCCTCAGCGTTCGCTTGTGCCTCGAGCCGGCCGGCGTCAGCGGGTGCGGCCGGTAGAGGACATCAGTCCCCGCGGGGACGGCCGCCAGGACGGCCTTCAGGAGCTGCTCGCTGTCCTGGACCTCCGCGTCCTGGAGCTGCGCGTCCCGCGGGACCTGGCCCAACACGAGCACATAGCCCGTGTCGCGTGAGTTCATGGAAACGGGCTGGCAGCCGAAGGCGCCGACGAACCGGGCCGCCCCGTGCGGCGGGGCCGAGCGGGAGAGCTCCTCGCGGCACGCCCAGGATGCCGTGTGATTGAACCCGCAAGGGTCGACCTGGGCGTAGTGGTGTCGGTTGAAGAAGCCGCGCTCCAGGATGAACACGGGTACGCCGGCGTCTCGGAATCGCCGCGTGATGTCCTGCCGGACGTCCTTCGCCCCGTTCCATAAAAAGACCGCGCCGATCTGGCGGCTGGTCAGCGGCCAGCAGGGCGTCTGGCTGTGCGGCGGCGAGACGACCTCCAGCGGGATCGCCGCCGCCCGCAGCCCGGCCAGGCTCGCCGCCAGCGGATGCAGCGGGTTTTTCAGATCGCGGTGGTGGGCGACGACCAGGGCGTCGCCGGGCCGGCACCGCAGCACGGCCGGGCCATGGGCCGGGTGGCGGAGATCGCCGCGATCGCCGTAGTAGTCACGCAGCGACTTTTCGCCAGCGCCCCCGCCGCCGTCCAGCCACGCCTCCAGGTCCGCCTGGTAGCGATGGACCGTCCCGCCCCTGGAGTGTCGAGGGTGGCGGTGGTGGCAGACCGTCGCGTCGCAGGGGTTGGCCACCCAGGCGGCCACGCCGGCGAACGTCGCGGGCTCGGCCAGCAGCGTGCCGGCTGCCAGGTCGCTGCCGAGCGCCTGGAAGAACGACGCGACGGCCGGGCTGGACAGCGCGGGGTAGCCGCGCGGATGGTGCAGGTGCCAGGCCCGGCCGGCCGACAGCGGGACGCGGCGGACGACCGGGGCCAGGCCCCGCTCCTGGAGGCTGCGGTCGAGCACGCCCATGAGGTCGTAGACGTCCTGAAAAAACAGGTGCGGCCGGCCATGGTCCGTGAACCGCACGGCATCCATCCAGTCCACCCGCATGGCGAACAGGTCCTCGATCCACCGCTGGCTGGCCAGCGTCGCCTGCTCGTCGCGCGACGGCAGCCAGTGTACGTCGGGGATTTTTCCAAACTCGCTCGCGTCGCCGGGGACGGGGACCTCCCCTTTGTCCATGATGCGCCTGATCTCGTTTGAAAAAAACTCGGAGCACTGGCACTGGCCGTGCTGGCGGATGTCGTCCACCGAGCCGGGCCGTCGCAGGTTGCCCAGCAGCACGTGCGGCCAGCGGGCGGAGGCGGCGTAGTCGAGCATCCCGGCGATCATGCCGGGGCAGGCGATCTCTTCCTTGTGCATCAGCATCAGGTACCGCCCGCGAATCATTGGACGCATCGCCCGCAGCGAGGCCACCAGGTCCCACAGGACCCGGCCGGCGACGACGCGGCTGCCGGCGTCGACGAGCTCGAAGGGAGAGGGGAGAGGGGAGAGGGGAGACGCGGAGAGGAGCGGCTCCTCCTGCACGTTGGGATCCTGGTTCAGGACGATCACCTGGCAGCGGTCGCGGACGGCGTTGCCATTGAACCGATCGTCGAGCAGGCCCTGAAGGCAGTACCGAATGAGCGACGGGTCTTTTTCCGCGTCGTTCACCACCACGATCGTCAAGTCTTTTTCCATAGTGTTCCTCATTGTTGTTTGCCCCCTCTCCCCTCAGGCCGTGGGCACGGCCCGCAGCTCCGAGCCGTCCGACAGGTTGACCAGGCTGCCGCCCGCCGCCTGGACGCCGATCAGCGCGGCGGCAAATTGCTTTTCGATGGGGCCCGGCACCGGCCGGTCGTAGACGCCCCGCCAGCCGATCTCCGCTCCGCCGTACGGTGGGCGCATGTGGGCGAATGAGCCGCAGTAGTCGACGCCGAGCAACGCGATCTCACGGGCCCCGTGCAGAAACGACCAGTTCACGGCGGACAGGACGACGCTGCTGTTCTTCATCACGGCCATCTCGCCGTTGGCGTCGCGGCAATCGGCCGGCTGCCAGGACGCCACCTGGCGGACGAACTGGTCGCAGTCGGTGGTCCGGTCCTCGCTCGGCCCGACCCGCCAGCCGTCGAACGCCCGCCACAGCTCGTGGTAGGCATTGGCGTAGCGGGGCTCCAGGAAGAGGTTGTGATACGAGTCGCGGATGACGGCCGCGTCCAGGCGAATCGAGTGGGTGAACAGCGAGCTGAGCGCCAGGCAGCGGTTGGTGCCGACGATCATCAGCCTGCCGGCCGACTGCATCCCGCGGACGTGGTCCCAGAACGGCGGCATCATGCGGTCGATCGACGATCCGTTGCCCAGGATCAGCGCCCCCTCCGCGCACGGCGGCTTTTTCATCAGGCCCATTTTGAATGTTCTCCTCTGTGTCCTCTGTGACTCAGTGGCCCATGCGTAAAAAAAGCGGGCGGCTGGGCGTGCGAGATCGCCCAGCCGCCCTTGCCCGCATCGCCGTTGTGCGCTTACGCGGAGGCGTTGAAGACGCCCTTGACGATCTTGAGCTGGCGGTGGTCGTTGTAGTCCTCGTCCCAGTTGCCGGCCGTGGCGAGCTGGGCGTCGGTCGGGTTGGTCGTCGCGCTATTCCACTTCATCCCGTAGATCTCGAACTCCACGTCGAAGTCCTCGCGGACGTACGTCATGGAGCTTTCCTTGAGGATGTCGCGGGCGATCTCGACGCCCTGGTCGTAGACGACCGTGGCGGTCAGGGCCCCGACGCCAAGGCCCAGGATGCCGTACTGCGTGTAGTACGTGCTGGTCTGGGCGGCGATCAGGGCGGGGATGTCGGCGACCAGGACGGTGCGGTTGAGGGCCGCGATCACGTCGCGGGCGAACGTCTGGCCGGCGATCGAGTCGATCTTGTAGTTGCCGATCGAGTCGGCGATCAGGTCGGCGAAGATCATGCTCGGGATCACGAAGAGCTTGATGTCCTCGCGGGCGTCGGCCATCTTGTTCAGCAGCGTGTTCAGCCGGGCCAGCGTGCAGGTGACGCGGGCCCCGGCCGTCTTGGCCCGGGCCACGTTGAGGATATGCACGTCGGCGGCGGCCACGCCGGTGGCGGACGTGTCGGCCGAGTCGATCGCCGCGACGGCCGCCGCCAGCAGGTTGTTGCGGATCTTGAGGATCTTGGCGTCGGCGAACTGGGAGCCCAGGTTCGTCATCGCCGCGTTCATGTCGAAGCTCTTGCCGGCCTTGCGGGCCTGGATGTCGGTCACGCTGACCGGTCCGCAGCCGCAGGTGGTCCGGACGGCCTTGCCGCCGGTCATCTCCAGCTTGGCGATGTTGACCGCGTTGCCGGGGTTGGCGTTGTCGCGCCGGCTGACCAGGTCGCTGATCGGCTTGAAGCGGGCGGTCTCGGTGAAGTCGCCGCCCACGGCCGCCTGGCGGGCCGGGTCGCTGGCCAGGACGATGCAGCCGCCGCTGGCGGCGTTGAACACCTCCAGCCGCTCATTGGTCCGGCGGTACTCCTCGGCCCGCAGGAGGTCCTTGTAGACCATGTCGGTCGGGGCCCCATACTCGGTGGTCACGCGGAAGGTCAGGAGGGCCAGGGCCATCAGGCCCAGGGCCAGGAGGATCCCGCCGCTCGAATACACGCTCGCTGCTAACATGGTGCTTCCTTTCTAAATGAGGTCGTTCTCAGGATCGGTTCGGTCAATGGCCACTTCGGCAAACGCGCCGGGCGATGGGCCACAGAGGCACAGAGGACACGGGGCTTTAGAGGGTTGGAGTTTGTCCGTGCCTCATGTGCCCCTGTGGCCGCGCCGGCTATTTCCTGGCGGCCAGGGTCAGGTACGCCTGGATGCCGTTCTTCTGGATGAACTCGGCCTTCAGGGTCGGGTTCGCGTCGAGCTGGGCGATCGTCGCGGTCTGGGCGCCGGAGTTGGCGGCGGTCCCGCCCCCGGCCGCCGAGCCCACGTCGCCCAGCTTGAAGCCGTAGTCCTGCGCGTCCTTCTTGAGCCGCTCGAACGCGGCGGCGATCCCCGCGTCCAGCGCGGCCGGATCGTCGGTGTCCGGGATCTCGGCCCGGTAGGCGGGAGGCAGCTTGGCCGCCTTCTCCTTGAGGTACGCGTCGCGCTTCGTCTTCTTCTCGGCGGCAGCCGCCTTGTCCGCAGCCGCCTTGTCGGCAGCCGACTTGTCCGCAGCCGACTTGTCCGCAGCCGCCTTGTCCGCGACGGCCTTGTCGGCTGCGGCCTTCTCGCCGGCAGCCGCGCCGGCGGCCGCGTCGGCGACGACCTTGCCGGCCTTCAACTCCTCGACGATTTTTTCAAAGCTGATCACCTTGCCGGCCACGGCGTCCTCGACCAATTTCTGCACCGCCTGCGTGTCCTTCTCGTCCAACATGTTTTGTAAACCTGCCTTTCGTAATGCGCGTAATGGTTTGTCCCGTCACCGATCCCCTTCGGCAAACGCTCATGCGATGGGCCACAGAGGCACAGAGAGGGAAATAGACAAATACCTGTCCGGCCGTTCTCTGCGTTCTCTGTGGCTCTGTGGCCCTTTCATCAGTCCTTGCCCACCAGGCGTTTGAGGATCTTGCCCTCGGCGTCCATCAGCGCAATGGGGATCGGCTCGTCTCGGCCGCGACTCGGCCGCCCCCGCGCCTCGGAGGCCGTGACGTAGCGTTTGCCCGTGGGCTCCTGCCCGCCGCGCCGGCCCTTGTCGCGCCCGCCCGCGATGTACGGCGCGAGCGAGTGAGTGCAGTTCGGGTGAAATGGGGGGCCGCCTGAGATTTCCCCCAGGTCGGGGTACTCGCTGGATCGGCCGGAGATCGAGTAGATGTTGCCCACCAGGCCGTCGCAGACGGGACAGCCGTCCGTGATCCCCATCACCTGGACCAGGTCCAGCAGGTCCGGATCGCCCAGCTCCTCGCCCGCCGCCGTCAGGCGGTCCACCGTGGCGGCGGTGACCGCCTCTCTCAATTGCGAATCAGCAACCATCCAACAATATTCGCGGATGTCCATCCTCCGGCTGCCGGCCTGGATGTAGCCGCCCGCGAAGTCGGCGATGTCTTCAAGCTGCTTGGCCGTCATCTTCCCGCTGGCCAGCAGCTCCCGCCCGCCCTCGGCCAGGCGGGCCCGCAGCCCCGCCGCGATTTTTCTAACGGACCCGCCGCTGATGAGCCCCTTGGCTATGATCTCGCTGACCTGGTGGTCCTTCAGGACGAGCTGGCTGGTCTTGCGGATGATCCGCCTGCCGGCGTCGGCGATGGACTTGTTGGCCCCGGCCAGGTCGCGGGCCATCTGCCGGGCGATGGTCGATACCGCCCCCTCGTTGACGCGGAGGAAATCGGCCCGCATCGTCGCACTGCCGTCGCCCAGTTCCACGCCCGCCCGATCCAGGTCGCGGAATACGGCGACGGCCGACTTGTCGGCGATGTCGTCGATCCGCGAGCCCACCCACCGGTCGCTCTGGAGGCCCAGCCGCCTGGAGATCTGATCGACCTGGCGGAGGAGGATCGACGCCTTGCCCCGCTGAAAAGCGGTCGAGCCCAGCAGGCCAGCCAGGTCGCGGGCGGCCTTGCCGTAGATCCCGGCCAGGACGTTCAGCTCGGCGGATGATGGGGCGGGGGCGGCCATCGATTATTGCCTATTTACGACGGGCCGAGGACGGGCGTATGGTCCTGGATGCGGTTGACCAGTTTTGGGTTGTCCACGATGAACTGGTAGAGCCCAGCGCCCAGGGCGGTGATCGCCGCGTGGGGGAGACCGAGCTCCAGGATGGAGTTGATCGCCTCGACCACCTCGTGACAGAAGACGCCGTTGAGGTACTGCGTCTCGGTGGCAGGGTCCAGCGAGATCCGCGACGTGTAGGCATCGTGCTCCCCGTCGTGACCGTCCCGGACCATGGCCCGGTCGGCGACCAGACTGTACGTGATGCCCAGGATGCGGACGGTCTCCGCGTGGGGTTTTCTCTTTTCATTCATTTCGCCTGTCTCCGCGTCCTCTGTGCCTCTGTGGCCCACCCGCCACGATGGGGCGCTACGCCGTAGGAATGGCCCAGGATCAACTTTGCGCCCCCTCAGCGACCTTCCGGGCCTGTGCGGCGAACTCGGGGGGGATCGGAGGGTCGGCCGCCTCGCCGTTTTTGTCGCCGTTTGGCGGGGCGTCTCCCGTCTCCCCTCCCCCCTCTTCCTTCTTCTTCACGTCGTTGCCGGCCGAGCCCAGGATCTTGACCGCCTGGGCGGGCTTGAGATTGAACATGATCTCCAGCAGCCCCTGCCCGCTGTCCTTCGGGATAGAGCCGTCGTTGACGCCCTGAACGATGGCGACGGCCTGGGCGAGCTGGGCCCCGTTGGGGATGAAGGTCTCGCTGACCTTGATGTCCTGTCCGCTTCCCGGCTCCTCCACCGCCGCATCCTCCACCGCCGCCGCGCCGGTCGCGGCCGGCTCGGGCGGCTGCTCGGTCGCGGGCTTGTCCTGCAGATCCAGTCCGCCGTCCCGGAACGAGGTGGGCAGGCTGGCCTCGGCCTCCTCGCCCAGCCGGCCGATCTCCTCCTCGATCTCGGACTCGGACCAGTTCTTGTGGACCATCCGCAGGGCCACCCGCGTGGACATCAGCCCGCCGTCGTGATAGCCGGTGGTCGCGTCCTTGATCGCCTCCTCGTCGGCGGGCAGTCCGTCCGACCAGGTGGTCGTGATCTCGCCGGGGGTGAAGGTCGGCGCGGCGGCGAACTTCACGTCCAGCGCCAGCGCGATGCGGACGAGTTCGCGGACCTGGGGCTCGGCGTAGATCTGCTTGCGGTTCACGCGGGCCAGCGTCTGCGACGCGGCCAGCCGGAATTTTTTCCACGAGTCGGCCGACGTGTTGCCGCCGCCCAGCCCGACCAGGACGGGTGCCACCTCCATGTGGCCCAGGAAGGCGTTGGTGTCGCTGGTCAGGGCCGCGAGCTGGTGTTCGAGCTGCGACTCCCACGTGATGTAGCGGACGGCCGGCACGTTCATGTCGGGGTTGGTGATCGCCCGGCCGTTGACGATCACGTTTCCGCTGGCGTCCAGCAGCTTGGACGCCACCTCCATGCTGGGGTCGCCGTGGGTGTCCAACACCCTGGCGATCTGCGAGCGGCGGTTGTTGATCTCGTCGGCCAGGTCGCCCACGTCGTCGAACGGAAAAAAATCCGACGCGCCGACCCCGCCGGTGCTGTAGTTGGGTATCTCGACGATCGCCGGCTCGCTCAGCCCCGTCTCCTGCGCGGGCTGGATGTCCGGGCCCAGGGCCGAGAGGTCCAGTTGCGCCGCGACGGTCGAGGCGTCCTTGTCGTCCAGCCGCCAGAGCTCCTGGACAATGTAGCCCTTGCCGCCGACCACGCGGTGATCGATCACGCGGACGCACGGCTGGCCGTTGACGGCGAGGCGGTACTTGATGGTCGCCCCCAGGAGGATCCGCGTCCCGTGCTCGTAGCGCGGGAAGACGTTCTCGGGCGCGACGGTCTCGTAGGTCACCGCCCCGCCGCGAATGAGCGGCTGGATCCACGCGGTGCCGGACCACGATGACTCCACCGCCGACTGGTAGAGGGACTGATGGATCGTGCCGCCGGCCATCACACGGGCGAGGGCCGCCTTGAGCCCCTCGTTCTTGGTGTCCTGCGGCGCGACAGTGAGGGCCTCGCCGTAGAGCAGGTCGGCGTACTTGAGCACGCAGCGGCCGGGCCAGTTCTCCGTGAGATACAAAACGTTTCGCGGGTCCGGGCCGATCGCCTTATAGCTGTGCTTGGTCAGCCGCCCCTTGAAAAAAAGGTCCATGTGCCGGCCGTCGTACAGGCAGCGGTACCGCGCCAGCTCGGCCACGCGGCTCTTCTCTTCGTCGCTCAGCCAGGGCTTCTTCGCCGTCAGGATCGTCGTCGTGTCATCCGCCATGCGTTTTCTCCGTCCCTCGAATTTCGATCACCATCCGGCCGGCTTGTCCACGATCCGCATCCGCCCGGACAGCGAGGCCTCGCGGGCGGCGTCGATGGCCCACAGGCCCGACTCCAGGTAGTCATCCTTGATCCACGTGCTGACGCGGTTGCCGGACTCGTCGGCCAGGTCCACCGTCTTTCGCCGGCCCTCGTAGCTGGGCACGCTGCCGCTGGCGTCCTCGCTGTAGTTGGTCCACTCGGCGTGCAGGACGTAGTAATGCGCGGGGATCGTCAGCCGGCGCGTGACGACCAGGCCGTGTGCCTGCTCGACCAACTGCGTCTTCGCCTGCGCCGTCATGCTGCAGACGTGGACCTTGCCGCCCCACCACTGTTTGCCACACCACTCGCCCAGGTCGCTGGCCTGGTGGGATTCGAGATTGCACCCGCCGATGCCCCACGCGTCGGCGATCTGGTCGAGCTTGGCCGCGATGGGGTCCCTCAAGGCGAATCGATATTCCCACGCGCCGACCCACAGGTAAAAGGTTCCGTCGCACTCGGTGTGCTCGATCACGCGACCGTGGTCGTCGTAGACGGGGACAAGCTGTTTGTACATCTTGGGCAGGAAGTACTTCGCGACGGCGGTGACCACTGATCGATCAGGGTCTTTGGAAAAGGCCGACGCGCGGTCGAGCCCGACGCCGATCGCGTACGAGCCGTCTCCGCCCTGGCGGAGGATCCACTGGCGCAGATCGTCGGGGCCCATGACGGCCGGCAGCGGGACGAACAGCGGGTCGATCTGCTCGGCCGACCACAGCGTGTCCCCCGCCCCGCTGGGGAGATTGCAATGATTCCTCAAAAACTCCCCGCGGGTCATCTGCTTGAAGCGCCCGCGAATCCAGGCCGCGTCCAGCCACGGGTGGATCACCTGCGACGGGTCGTCCAGCCCGATCCCGCAGCCGCGACGCAGGACGTCGTCGATGTCCGCGAAGTGGATCCACACGGCCCCGATCGACGGGTCGCCCACGTCCGGATTTTGTGGACGGGACTCGACCGCAGCGGACGCGGCCTCCTGTTCGGCGTCCAGGGCGAGCTGGACGTAGCGGTAGACGGCGTTGTCCACCGAGCCCATATTGCTATCGACGATCGCCAAGCCGCACCAGGCGTCGCCGGTGGAGGACGCGCCGACCTGATAGACCGCGTCGCTGACCGCCTTGCACATCTCCGTGTTGTGGTACACGGAGATCCGCTGGCCATAGGTGGACGCTTCTTTGCACGGCTGGACCTTGATGATCGAGCCGTTGGCGAACGAGATGTCGCCGGCGGTGATGACGATGTCGCCGTCCGGATTGTCCGTGGTCCGCTCCCGCTTGCGGAGGGCTGGCGAGTTGCGGATGCAGTCGACGATGGTCTTGAAGACGGTGTCGCTGCCCTGATCCTCCGAGTTCGCCTGAATGACGATGACCTGGTCGTCGTACTCGCTGGCCCGGTGCAGGTCGTACATCCCGGTGACTTCCGACTTGCCGCATCGGCGGGGGAAGCACGGGGCGATGGTGCGGAACACGAGCTGGCCGGCGGCGTCTACCGCCCAGAGCTTGCGGATGGACCTGGCCTGCCAGGGGCCGTAGACCAGCGGGACCCAGCCCCGCCCCTTCTCGTCGCGGCAACAGTTGGCCTGCACCCACGCGATGTGCTCGTCGGGCGTGAAGTGCCGGCGCATGGAGGCGGCCTGCGCGGCCGCCGGCGCCTTGGGCCCGCCGCCCAGCAGCGACGCGATCGCGTCGGCCTGGCCGGCCGTCTTGGTTTTCCGCACTCGTTTGGCCATGATGCTACACAGCCCTTCGGCAAATGAAGGAAGGCACCGAGTCCCCTATAAAAAAGGATCAGCCAGGCGGGCATGTACGCCTGGCTGATGTGGATGCGGCGGTCGGAGAACCTGCCTGGGCCAATGGCCCGCCGCGTCCCGGCCTCGCATGGACTAAAGGTTAGCGGTCGAGCTTGCTCGACGTTCGTCGTTCGAACGGCGAACGGCGAGCGTAGCTCGACCGCTAACGGCCGTTAAACGAACTCCGCCTCCAGCTCGCTGCGGCAGTCGAGGATGGGCGAGCCGTAGCACGGGCGGCACGTGATGAACCGCGAGGCGGCGGCCGTCTCGGAGATCTCCAGCGCGAACTGCCCGGCGGCGTCGGTCAGGATCTTCATCTCGGCCGAGTCGTCGCCGGCCAGGATCGTCCCGATCGGGGTCGCGCCCGCCGACAAGGTCGCAGTGGCGGAGTCGGCCCCGCCCGCCGTGTCGGCCACGTGGATCTCCAGCGGGAGCGAGGCGGCCAGGTCGTTGCCCGCGATGTCGGTGAGCTGCAACAGGACCTCGATCTTGTTGCCGGCCTCGGCGTCGGGCGTGCCCCACGTCGCGACCACGAACAGGTCCTGGAGGTCCGCCTTGAGCTTGGCGGCCGAGACGGCCAGGGAGGCGATCGACGCCTCCAGCACGGAGCCGGCGATCGGCACGGCCGCGATCGCGGCCACCAGGTCGGCCAGGAACTGGGGCAGATCGCCCCCGTTGGCATAGAACGTCGGGGTGTCGCGACGCAGGGCGAGGATCAGGTCATCAGTCAACGTTTGCATGGTCTTCTCCGGGTCTTTCTTCTAAAGGGTTCGGTCTCTCTGTGTCTCTGTGGCCCATCGTTCAGGCCGGCGTCTGCGACGCCACCAGCTTGCGGAACTCTTCCAGGATGCGAGGCTCGACGGTCTCCCAGTTGGGGACGATCCGCCGGCACGCCTCGACCAGGTGGTCGATGGCGTCCTTGTGGCGGGCCTCTTCGGCCAGCCTGCTATCGAGCATTTTTTCCACGCGGCTGGTC
>Ga0172380_10005342_pt1 | contig 15637 bp, 23 predicted proteins | sample Leawe162metaG_FD_119747 | JGI IMG/M metagenome (GOLD analysis project Ga0172380, IMG submission 119747) | Leachate microbial communities from a municipal landfill in Southern Ontario, Canada - Leachate well 162 metaG | ecosystem: Engineered > Solid waste > Landfill > Unclassified | place...
CACGGCTCCCATAAACTTAATAATGTCATCCGAGTATCCAGAGATAATAATGAAGCCGGCACCATCTACCAGGTGCAATTTTGAATAGTCTTTCGGCAAAGGGACGCCGTGCAAAATGCGAATTAACCAATCCCTCATTTAACGGCCTCCATTTTGTTACCGTCTTTATCGACGAGGTAAATAGGTTTACAGGCACGTACACGGATTTTGTCAGGCATCTGGGCAAATGCGGGAAGATCGGCTATATCTTTAATAGCTACACGACATGCAAAATAACAACCACTATCATTGAATGCGATAGCCTGTTGAATAGTAGGGCTTAAGTGAAGTCCCTTGCCACATTCTTCCTTACTGCCAGGGTCCCAATCCGGCGCAACTGTCCATTCACCGATTACATACTTCGTTATACTGTCTCGGTGCGCCGTCCCATCGGGTTTTGTGGATTTATAGAGAATCGTATATTGGTTTTTTAGTTCAACGCCGCAGTCTTTCAGGTATTGGAAAGCCGGGATTTTGTCCTTTCCAACTGAGCGCCCGATACATTTGGCAGCAATGGATTTTAAAATGCCGCAGGCGTACGGGGAGCGGCATTGCGCATGGCTATTTCCCCAGAGTACAGCATGGCTATTTTCCCAGAGTTCAGCATGGCTATTTCCCCAGAGTTCAGCATGGCTATTTTCCCTGAGTACAGCATGGCTATTTTCCCAGAGTTCAGCATGGCTATTTCCCCTGAGTACAGCATGGCTATTTCCCCAGAGTTCAGCATGGCTATTTCCCCTGAGTACAGCATGGCTATTTCCCATGAGTTCAGCATGGCTATTTCCCCAGAGTTCAGCATGGCTATTTCCCATGAGTTCAGCATGGCTATTTTCCCTGAGTACAGCATGGCTATTTTCCCAGAGTTCAGCATGGCTATTTCCCCAGAGTACAGCGAATTGGTCGCCCTCGTACACCGTAAATTCCACATCCATGCCACAATGATTACAATACCTTTTCATTTACCCTAACCTCGTACTCGTTCTTTCAGTGGGCGTTATCAGTACGCCAGGCACCGGCAGCTTGTCGTATTTATGCTTGGCTTTTATCTTGGCTAAGTCCGGGGAACATAATTCTCTTGGCACTAAGTCCGGCTCAACGATCTCATATAGAAAACTTTGAATAACAGACGTGGTGCTCATGTTCCCGCGTACCGTCTGGCTAACCGGTTTGACTATGGCAGCCGGGGCCTCGTAGACCTCGCCCGTATGCTTTGACTCCTCGATCTTCTTGGCTTCCTCTTGCATCTGCATCAGTAAAAGAGCATCCGCTTCGGCCTTCTTCTTCTTGTGATAGGCCAAAACCGCCGCATCCAGGCGGCTGACGCCTAAGTGCACCCGGTTAATGACAGGTTTATACTCATCGTCGATACGCTTCGCCTCTGCCAATACAGGGGCTTTATCGGTGACTCTTTGCGCTTCGATGACCTTCTCTAACTTCTTACCGATCCCCAACATATCATTGGCGTTTTTGAGCTGGTCGTCGGTTTGGATGATTAGCTCATCGACTACCCAGGGAAAGAAATTTGTTTCAGCTTGTTTGACAAGGGCTAATAATGCGTCGCTCATATCTTTAGCCCCTCCATGTAATCCTTGACCTTCTGGAAAGCTGCATCAAAGTCGGTTATCGGGTCGGGGCCGAGCACCTTGTCCTGTGCTGCAGTGGTCTTTAAAGTTGGGTATTCTTTGCCGATGGCTAGACGTAACATGCCCATGTTCTTTATACCGACTGTTTCAACCGGGCCTGTAAGCGGTGCCGGGGCCGTAGTTGCCGGTTTGGTAGTATCGGTTTGTGCCTTGCTGACAGCCGCCGGGTCTTTAATCGCTGCCGCTGTTGCTTTGATTGCCTTGGCCATGATGATAAAATTGGCTTCATAGTCGGCCATCTTGACCGGGTTAATCTTTCCGGCAATTACCAAATCCTTGACTATTTTGGCGGCACACTCTGCGATGATTATGGAGTCGTCTTTCGGTTGCCAGTTGCCTTTGCCTCCCGCTTTTGGTGCAGACTTTAAAGTCCATTCACCCTCACGCTTGCCGGGGATGATGCGGGAATCCTCCACCATATCACCTGGATTGACAGCCTCAAAAGCAAATGCTCCGATCTGTGTTCCGTCTGCCTTTTCTAAGGCTACTGAGTAGTAGGTTTTCGTTCCGTCCTGTGACGGCCGGCCGATACATGAAAGTACCTTCATTCTTTTCTCCTTTTGACGGTTTGGGGCTTTTCCGTCTTGCCCTTATTTCGCTTATAATTTGGCTGTTATGACCGGCGGTAACTCAACTACCCTGTAATCCATAGCCTCAAGTACATAAAACTTTTTACCAGGGTGTTGCCTTGCAAGGTTGTCGGCATCTGAGGCAGCCTGTTCGTAGCTTGTGCGCCTTGTGCCTTGCATCCCGCAATTTGACCATGCTATCCAAAACTTTCTCGGCATTTTCCCTCCTTATTTCATTGATATTTCATCGCTAAAATGTTTTAGCGCTATGAACAGGCTCATATTTTTACAGGCTTTCATCATTTTCTTAGCTTCGAGATAAGCTCCCAATCTATGGGATAGCTCGCTCTTTACTGCCTGTTCACCGCCGGGATTCACATAACCGTACATTACTTTAACTCCGCCGGGCAACTATCTTTGTAATAGCACCGGTCACATACTGAAAATGGCGGGTGATCGCCCGGCCTGCAACCAGTTATGATCTTGGCAATAAACCTCTTAAACCTGCCCATGGTCTCTCCCCATAATGTGACAATTTTGATTCTTTGGGCATGAGGCGCAGGGGTCGCCATTAATCCGCTGCGTACACATCAAAGTTGCCAAACAATGTCCCTGTGGGCATTTCTGCTGACATACTCCGCCGTTGCATTTTCCTGTCGCTCGCATTGATCTTCTCCTTATCCTTTTATACATAGGATTTTATCACATCTATATAGCCGTGTCAATAGTTTTTATCAAAATATCCGTTGAAGTTTCTATCCGTTAGATAAATTACCAGACTCAATAATTGCGATGACATCCCGATTAAGGCAGCAGCCTGTACGCCTGTAATATGCAGGTTCTTTGCACGTTGCTTTAAATCCTTGCCGTATCTATACAAGAAATCAGAGTATATGAGATGATAAACTGCCGGATATGTTATGTTCGAGTTTTCAAGTTTTCTAGGTTCCACCCACTGCCTAACACATTTATTAATCCGGGCCTCATCCGTGATCTCTGGTACAGGAGATAGCAGGGCAGCCGTTTCCTGTTGCTTGATTTCGTATTTATCCATACGCTGTTCAAGCACTATCTGGTTGTCAATCAATAACTTTAACGCCTGAAGCGTGTCGATGGAACTGGTCCCCCCAGGTACTACATAACTACCAGTTTTACGGATGGCCGGGAGAACTGTACCAAATACCCATTCCTGATAACGTTTAGCTTCGGGTTTATTGCTACGCATTATCAGTTGATTTAATCCGGCTTCATCTATAAAAAACATATCACGGCTGGATTTCCTTCCGCTACTGTCCGTAATGTCCACTTTAACTTTTTTAATGTGGCACGATGGAATTGGCTTCAATGCGTTAGTAACATTCCCTAGCGTCAAAATACGGCAGGCATCCGGCGCACATATCCATTCTTTACCATCAACCACTTGTATTCTTTGATCGTCTTTGCCGAATTGATAGACTGTTAATTCCTGAGTTACCATACTACTCCATCAGCCTTAACCATAAATAATTTATAGGCTGTTTCTAGTAAATCCTTTGTGATACCTAGTTTACTGACAGCATCATAAAGACTGAGATGACGATTGAGCATTTCATCGTATAGAGTCCCACGTCCCTCATCATATTTATCGGCCAGCATCCCCCATACTTCCAGAAAACCCTTGCAATTCCTGAAAGCATATGCTTTTACAAGCGTGTCAAGTTGTCCCCAATAATAGGCATGATGTTTTTCTGTCACTACTTAACTTCTCCCTTCCTTGGTTTATCCCAATAAGGACTGTTACACTTGGCACAGAATTTCGGTTTCTTGTCGCTCCGGGGTATCCATGTATGTCCGCACCGTAAGCATGTAAAATGTTTCATTTAATCCTCCTGTTTACATATTAACAAATCTATATAGCTATGTCAAATTAAACGGACAATAAAAAGAGGCCCGCGCAAGCGGTCGAAACTCACGCGGGCAATCAGAAGGATTATATACTGTCTATAAATTTGATTACGTTTTGAGAAAGTTTTGTCTCGGGATAAAACCTGTCAACGAATTTGACACACGGATCTATGAAAGCTCTAAAAGCTGCTGCGTTTTTAAAAGTCAGATTATAGACCTTGCCGTATTGCTCAATATAAACCTGGATGCTTCCATCGTCCAGTGTCAAGGGCCATACGGTAAAGTCGTTGAACATTACATTTGCTTCTCATCTACAACCAAACTGTAATTCCATGTTACACCGCGTATCTTGTGTACGCCGAAGGTCCACTGAGACGGCACGGTTGAGTCTCCGATGACCTGCTCACAGAAAGGATCGTCTGTTACCAGTGACCCGTTAACAAACAATTTAGTCTTAGAACTTATCCTCAGAAAATCGTCCCGGTGCCAGTGTCCGCCGAGTACGTAATCGAATCCGCCATATGTGATATACCAGGCCCGTATCTTTCTTACCAGTGAGAACCAAGGTACACCCTGAGTCCCTTTGCATTGGTCTAAATGCGCCATGAAGAACCGATGTCCTTGAATCTCGAATAAATGATACCAGGAATCCGATATATCAACGTCTATCTTGTAAGGTTCGAGCTTGGTTTTTAGTTGATCGTAGAGCATCAAGTCCCAATTTGAACGGTCAGGAGCCGCCTTGTCATAACGACCATGGTTTCCGGGGACGGCCCGGACTCGGACATTTTGAAAATGCTGCTTGAATGATAATATAAGTTCAGCCAGTGCCGGGAGTGCAATTAAAACCTGTGACCGTGCGCCGCAACTCACACCCTCGACCTTGGCCCCCTGGTATGGATTTTCACCATGTACCATGTCTCCAACCAAACTTATTTCAAGATCGTTGACCGGATACATATGCCGATGCAGAGTCGTAATTTTTAACGTAGACTGAAAGACCATTTCGAGTCGTTGTTTAAAGACATCTACGTTATAAGTTGGAGTGATGAGGCCGACCTGATGATCTCCCAAAATTAAACCTTGACTTTCAGGATCGCCATCTTTCCCGATAGATTTAGATGAGTGATACTCTTTGAGTTTGACCGGGGGAAGGTTGATAATGGATGTTTCTATCTCGGTTGCCTCATCCGGGCTTGCTGCGGTCTCTTTTAAAGAGATCCCGGCCCTCCACATCATTGTCTGATACTGAGCACGGTTTTGATAACCGAGTTCCTTGGCCCGCTTATCCCTCCATGCCTTTGTAGATTTTAGATATAGTGTAACCTCCTTGTCCCATGCCTTCGTACCTTTTTTCGGTAACATCAGCCCGGACTTGCGCCCGTTGACTCCTTAAACCATTTCGTTAGACTGTCCATATCCAAAAAGACAGGTATCCACCTATCTATTGCTAATTTCATTTCGTAGTCGGCGCCCTTAGATTCACCCGGTATCCTTAGAACAGCGTCGCACCTTAAAAGAATTTCGGTATCAATCAGTATCCATGTTTCCCAATCATGCTCCTTATGAATGGTATGCCAGTAATGGGTCAGGTGAGGTATATGCGGTATCATCCCGGCGGCCAGCACCAGCTCGGCGGCGCCCACGGCGTTCTTAACATTCTGTTCAGGATTAGGGACTGTGTAGGGCCCGGCGATATAAACGAGGGTCATTCGTCGTCCTCTTCCAATTTTCTCAGGTGTTTAAGCAGACACTCAGTGCATACGGTTTCGTCACAGTCTCCCAGCGGTCTCCCACATTCAGTACATAAGCAAGGCATTATTTCAGCTCCTTTATTTCACGTACGCAACCCATAGGAATACAGGTTAGTTGCGCCATGTGAGTATTGGAGGACATCATGGAGGCCAGGATGATCTTTTTCTTTGTCTTGAATAAGCAGAAGCCGACGCTCTTGGTCAGCACCGGTGTCATATCCTTTGCAATTTGGATATTTGACCAGCTATCCTCCGTTACCGTATCCTCCCATATTACCAATACTATACTGTTTTTATTGTTCATGTTACAAATAATTGAGCACGTGTTCATTATTTGGGTTTGTTTACTTTGCACTAAACATGGATACAAAACTAAACACTTTGTTTCAGTTATCCGGCTTTTCCGGTGAACTGACAAAGGAATTTTGACAGTTCAAATGTAAAATTACAATGGAAAATTACGCTTAACGGACTTTCAACGATGCCCTGTTGCCCTTTTCATCCGTTGCCCATATGGTTAGGTCGTAATAGTCCGGCATAGTTATGGTGTGGAGCTTCCCCCACTCTGAGTCACCAGTCCAGTAGCATTTGCCGTTATAACAGTATTGAATAGTCCCCCGCGTATCGACATTGGTAGTCCAGGCCATGAACAGCGCATCGTCGCACTCGATTTCCTTGTACTCTGTGATGGCGACAGGTTGGGAACATGCCGGGAGAATAGTACAAATTAGTATCAATAGTGACACTATAAATACTTTTACCATGTGTTAGTGTCCCTTAATTTGTATTGATTGCAAAGGTTTTGGAGGATCTGTTTAACGGCTACAGCATCCCAGGTATTCTTACAGGCTTTGTCGAATGTGCCATAAAGCATGGCCGGGGAGTACACGTATTGAACGATGTCAAGTTTGCCGTCGCCATCCACGTCGGCCCGGATGGGCATTTTGAAGTCATCATATTTGAGAGGGCATTTCAGGTCAGTGTTTGCCGTGGCATCGGCCCAGGCGTTTTGAGTTACTTCGATGGCTTTGGTCAGCCATTTTTGCCGGCCGCCAATAGACAGACTTGACCAGATTTCCTTTGTGTGTGTCCAGAATTTTGCTGCGATAAGGTTGCTTTTATTAGTTGCTTCCATTAACTTATCCCCTTTAAATATTCGTCCGGGTCAGGGTCGGTCGGCACCGTTGCCGCCACAGTCGATCCGGTATTGACCGTTGTGGTAACAGCCGGGGTCAGCTTTTCCAGGATGGTATTGACCACAGGCGCAGGGGTTGAGTTTGCTAAGTCCTGTGATTGTGTGGCTACGGTTTGTATTAGGTCGGCCTTTTCGTTGCCGGTTACAATGGACTGTGTTTTGGTGTCCGCAAACAATCCGATGGTTTTACCAAACCAGAAAGCCACAACGCCGAGGGCCAGCCCGAATAGCTGGTCATAAGGAGCGCCGGTCTTACCGTAGATGAGGATAAACAATATAATGATAATTGATACTATTGTGATGGCCGGTTGCATAAGTCCTTTTATGAAGTTGATTAATTTGTCCGAAAGTTCGTCCATTATTTTCTCCTATAAAAAAAGCCGCCTGTTAAAATTCCAGACGGCTTGCCGGTACTTAGCTGGATAAAATTAAAATAATGCTGGGTATGTTTGAGATAATGGCGATAGCAATTCCGCCAATGATGGCGTTTCTTAAAGATATACTGCCCTTGACATGTTCCAAATGCTCGGCATGGACGTTTCCATTGCAATCTACTTTCCAATTTTTCAATTCTAGTAATACTGAGCCGTGTTCCTTGCATGGCATCTTGTCCAGGCGGTCAAAGATTTTGCCAATGCTGGAGCTTTGCTTTTCCTGTTCACCGAGGACCGCTTCCATTTGGCCGGATAGTTTGCCGAGTATCATAAATTCTTCATTCGTCATTGGAGGCCTCCATCTCTTTTAAAACTCTGTTTTCCCCGTCCAGGCGCAAGGCCTCCTGTAGCAGTTCCTGTTTTTCCTTGTCCATGTCGTTGATTCGCTGGACCACTCCAGCCAGTTTGTGGGCGTTGAGTTCAATCCGTTCCTTTATGTTCATGAGGTTAGAACCTCCTTCCATGCCCCTGATTTTCTGACTACCAGAATATTAAATGTAGAATCGTAATACAATGTTCCATTTGCCGAATTAGTTGGATAGGATGACTTTGCCAGGCTTATGCCGTTTTGGGCCACTATGTTGCTAGATGTTGATATGCCATACGCCCCGTATAAATACAGGTATCCGGCGGAACTCAATGAGATGTGTTTGCCGTAAACTGATGTTTCTATATATAGTGTATTGGTGAGAGCAGAATAACGGATACATCCCATTTCGTAACCATCTTTGAAAATAAGGGCTTTGTTAGTGCCGTTTATCCATGCTCCCTCTGTGTCTAGTTTGACAGGTCCACATGTTAAAGACCCGCCTACTGCCATCGATAGTGCCACACTTAATGACGATGTCTTGATAACATTTGCGTCCAGAGAGTTGGTGGTAATTTTACTACCTGATATAGTTGTGGCATACGTATTAACGTCTGCTGCAGCTCCCCCGACAGAGATCATCCCTGTAACAGAAAGCGTCGAGCCGTCCCATGATAATTTTGGCGCTGCGGACCCGCCTAGCTTAAACACACCAGCAACCAAATCAAAATAAGACCCTGCCGATGTTCCCCAATTATTAGACTGCAAAACCCCTGACCTGATATTATTGCCGGAAATTGTTGTCGTTCCAGCCGTGACCCAATCCTCTACCGTGAAAGTACCCAGAACTGTAACCTGGCCAGCGCCGATCTTTGTTGCTGTGGCATTGTTAAACTGCTGGACATCGTAAACCCCTGTTAAAGTGTCCGTAATATCCTTCCCAGGATTGGAGATTTCCACTTGAATGTTAAGGGGATCGGACAGGTCACGAACGATCTTGACTATCCTTGCGCTTATCTCTATCCCCAAATCTTCGTCAATAACTGTGACATACGAACCGAGTTCCAAATCCTCAAACGTCCATCCCATAGCAACAAGATTAACCATATCTACGGTATAGGATGTTAAAGGCGTAGCCATTTCGACAAGTTGCAAATCTGCCCATGATTTTAGAGTGTCTGGGTGTGTGATCGACTTATCGACAATTCTTTTAACGCACAGACCGTATGTGGTTTGGCTGCCTGTGTCCTCCACGTAGTCCAGGTCATACCCGGTAGCATCGGAGAGTTTGATTTTAGCTGTGCTTTCGCCTGCGCCGTAAGCGTATAAACGGTTGGCGAAGTTTGAGAAGTCGTACTCCCTGTGAAGGCCGACGATGTTTTTCTTGTATCTGATTTGCTGGCCTTTGTTTTCCCCGATGCTGTTGTACCAGTTTAAATGACGGTCAGTGTCAACCTCGATATATCCGCCTACCGTGTTTCTGAGCCCCATCAAGACAGAATAAATGGTGTCGTTCTCTACCTGTAAAGAGCGTGAGACAGTCGGCTCGATAGTTCCGATGGTGATAGGGTTAGCGTGGACCTGAAAAGCTAACAAAGCCGTGACGATCTGCGTGATCGTGTCACTGTCCGCCGTGTAATCTATTACTAACTCGCCCTTTAACTGAGCAAGGAAATCAAGAGCGTCGATTCTACTTTCGATCATCGTCTCTCCGTTCGAGTCTTGTCTTGGCTATGATAGTATTTTTCCGCATATCCCTGACCCATAACTCCGCAGCTCGTGTTATGTTTGATAGCTTCGCTTCGTCCGCGGGAGAAAAAAATGTCAGAATTTTAGGAGCGTTGATTGTCTCGGTTAAGGAAATCTTATAAGCATCCTTCAAGATCGCTAAGAGCAACCCGGCTGAGTCGTGTACCTCGATTGTATAATGATGGATACGTATTGAGGTAATGGCATTGAGAAGTCCGCCCAGCAAGTTTAAAGTCCCTGATAGAGACTTCTTAATCTTCCGGTTAAGGCCGCCGGACATGGCCAGGGTCCCGGCCAACGCTTGACGGAATAGCGGAAGCCCTTTGCCCAAAGCACCGGCTAAATTAAGAACACCGCTTAAAGCGTGATATATCTTTCTGCCCAATGACCCGGAGGAAGTCAGCACACCCGAGAGGTTCTTCTTCGCCTTTTTTATCAAGTAACCTGAGAGATTAAGCGTCCCTGCTAACGCTTTTGAAAACCTGTAGAGTGTGGCAAGCGCGCCGGACATACTCAGTTCCCCTGCTAGAGACTGAAAGAATTTTAGCGTTCCGCCTACTAAAGAACCGGTTAGGTTGAGCGTCCCTGCAAATGTCTTTTTAATGAGCCTGTTAAGTGCTCCTGACAGGTTCAATGTTCCTGAAAGAAGGACTTGACGAACACCGCTGAAAGCACCCGTTAGATTTAACGTGCCGTATAGTGTTTGGAGTATCCGTTTTACTGCTGTTAAAGCACCTGTGGGAGTCAGCGTACCAGCGAGTGAAGTCTTAATCTTCCTGCCCAGGCTCCCGGCGGCCCTCAAAGTCCCTGACAAAATCATGCTGATAGCGCCGAGCAGGCCCCAACCCGCTAACATTGAATAACCTGTCCCAGCGGTAAAGCCTGTCCCAGCAGGATCGGGGAAAGTAAAAGTTGAATACGTCACTGTCTTGAAACGATTATCAGTAGACGAACTATGAAAAGATATATTATCCGATATTACAGGGGCCGTCATTATATAAGTAGATGCCCCAATGGCTACTACAAATGTCGAATCCGAACTTTTATACCCACCCATTACAGATGGAATACTCGAAAATTTCTCTACACCAAATCTATGGCCTCCGTCAGTAGAGTATAAATAATTACTCCCGTTACAAAATACCCATTTATCACCCACGAATAGTGCTTTTTTCCGTCCTCCACCTTGAAAATAAAGAGCACCAAATATTTTAGCATTCGGCTCAGTGAAGTGCGGAACGAATTTAGACAGGTCTTCATATACTCCCCCAGACTCTGTATATTTTATCAGCACGCCGTACGTATCATAATAGCCATCAGCACTAAGGGTTTTATAAGACAGGATGAGTCGATAAGCTGAATCTTCGTGAGCATAAGGCCATAATGTACCGTATGGATTAGCTGCATCTTCCGCCCCAGTTATATAATTATTAGGAACCATCGATAGTACATTATTTCTAAGTTGGGCAAAAACAGAACCATCATATGATATCAATGTCCCTCGTGCCCCACCTTGCATAACCACCCCGGATTTGCTAGAAAAATTAACTAAATCATCAAACCACACTGCGGGACTGGGGAGGTCCGAGAATGTACTTCCGTTATAGGACTTGGAGTACGTTCCCCTCTGTGTATAGATATGCCATTCTGTACCAGTCCATACTATTCCCTGAATATGCCTAGCAAGATAGTCTGGTACGTCAGTTATCCCTAACCCAGCAGTAAGATCGGTAAATACCCCGCCAGAATACTTGTTCAGATACCCTGACGTCCTGTCACCAATTAACCAATAACTGCCATTGTGCTCAATGTGGTTGACCCCATTAAATGAACCTACGTTAAATCCTATCAGGCCGCTCGTGAGATTGGTTAATGTCACCCCGTCCCATTTATATAATATGGGACGGTAATACGGCGGCCCAGCTTGGCTGCCAAACAGGTAATACCCTTCCGCGTATCCTATCGCCCCCGGAGTAAAACCTAGTATTGAAGTTAAATCTTGAACTATCGCCATAATATTACCCTGAGTTAAATGCCATCCAGTAATCTGTACTTATAACAATCGACACGCTTGGTATTGTTATAGAGTTCCATCCAGCCACCAGCGCCGTAGAATCATTCACAACAGAAAGCAAGGAGGACGGTTCCCCTCCGACATCAGCGTATATTGCAACCTTCACATTGATACTTCCTGTAGCGTAGATTTTTACACTTGACACAATACCTGAAAAGTCGGCAGTGAACTTTGATAAATGAAAGGTATTTATACCTATATTACCATCTATAGATACATTTCCAGCACCCACTATTCTAGTCAGCCAGGCCATCGCACCGGTCAGATTAAGTGTGCCGGCCAGGGACTTGAATATCTTAAGTATTGTCGAGACAGCACCGGTGAGATTTAGAATACCTGATTGGTTTACTTTGGTTTTTCTATTCAGGGAGGAGGACGCACTCAATGTTCCAGCCAGTATAATAGCTGCTAACCTGGATACCAAACTGCCAGAAAAATTTAACACACCAGTCAAAGCCTTATAAAACTTCGTCTGGAAGGAGTCATTTTGGAAAGCGTCTACCTGGAAAGCTTTTGTCACGTTAAGTAGTCTCCAAATTTCCTAGCAATATTCCCAACGGATATATATTCAAGCTTTTGGCTACATTTTCGGTCGTCTTGATAAATATAGTCGGCTTCAGCAGTGAGCCTGTCGGAGCGTTTGTTGTAAGTGTATTTCTTAGTCCCCAAGCAGCACCAGCAATAGCAGTCCAGTAATAGACAGTAGTGCCAATCATGCGGATATACAAATCTATCCCTGTGTACTGCGCGAAATTTACGGTTGTGTCTTCTGTGTTGTTTGTAGCCCCATCCCCTTGCGTGGCAGAGATATCGCCATTGATGATTTTAAACCCTATATGTTTTTCTGTAGTCGTGGGCGCTGTGGGATTAGTAAACATTCCAACCCATATTTCATTTGCAGTTGTGGCCCTGGCATCAACAGTATGCAGCCGAATACGGAATTGAGGATAATATCCTGTGACATTAGCATAGACACCTAGTCCCGTAGGGGCATATATATAAGCAGTATTTCCACTAGTAGCACCAGTTGTCAATACTCCATTTTCCCAGCCTGCCGTGAACCCTGGTGACCCGTCAGCACTGGTTGTCCACGTTCCTTTGCTTTCCCAATTTTTAAACCAGAGTGGAGATACCTGTTGCATCCAAACGCTTCTATATGATGGCATATCAGAGCCAGCGGCGGCGCCTAGAACATGAACAGAGGAGTGCGCATCTGTTATCAAAATGGTTGAATTAGTGGTGTTGCCCGAATACTGTATATTAGTAGTGTTTAATACTCTACCCCCAAGGTATGCGCTTATACCGAGAGTCCATCCACGGATTTGCGCATATCCCCAGGATGTTTCCATATCCGGGTCAAATATAACTGTTCCATTTCCCCAGCATAATAAACCTGTTCCAGTAGGGCCAGAACTTTCCAGCACGCATCCACCAGAAATATACAGCACCGCCCCAGTTTTTACCTCAAAGCCCAACGTGCCAGAGGTTAGGATTATCTTGCACATCAATAGCTCTAAACCGGCTAAATCAGTAATGCGTGGGTAATAGGCTTGGGCCAAAAGTAAACATTCTTTCAGCCATGCTAATGTGCCGGAAGATTCGACTCCAACAAAACCATTGAACCTACACACTTCGTAAATAGGCTGGCCGCCGTAGTTCGAATATGAATCAAGAGTTGAGCCCTCGAACTCGATATATTCAAACACTATTTGAGGTTGCTCTTGATTTAATGTTGACCACGAACCAGTTATTTTTGTACCCCACTCATAAACTACATATGTCCCGCTTGGTGTTGCTGACCAGCATCCGACTATAGTTGCAACATCAGATGTGACAGAATCTATAATCCGATATTCCGAATTGGCATACAGAATTTTATTAGCGTAGCCAGTAAACGCTCCTGCCTTCGTGACACTTCCACGAGTAGCACCTGTTCCCTGAATGGCTGAGGTCAAAGTGTCTGTGGCTAGTTGAGTGAGCGTTCCGACTATATAGATTTTGTAATTACCAATCGGTGTCTTGCAGTATACCGCCAAATCCTCATTGTATGTTTCTGCCGACACATAAATTAAAACAGCTCCTCCGTATCGTGGAGGAACTACACTTATTGCATAGTTTATGGTAGCAAACGCATCGGTCCCAGCTGCAGTACCATGTTCTAGGTCGTCTGTTCCGGTTGAATCAACATAAACAGTCATTCCTCCATATGACCTGATAGATTGCCAATTTGCTCCATCATACTCATAGAGTATTTTTCTGCCTGTAACAGAATGGGTGAATAATTGACCATCAACAGGGCTAACAGGAAAAGTAGCCCCTAACTCTGTGCATATACCGACGTGATCCGCATTCCAGTCTGAGGGACGGACGATGTCGGCATTAGCCCCATCTGCTATTGCACTTACTTTAGAGTGTCTTATTGGCATGTATTATCTCCTTGTGACACACCCCCTAATATTAGAGGGTGTGTCCTATGTCTTAAGAATTAACCGCCGGCGGCAATAGTTAGCTCATAGGTCCATTCGATCTGATTAGTCGCGACCACATTGATCGCGGCAAACTTTGACCTATCCATTAATGTACCCCCAGTTACAGGAGGCCCGCCGGTGCCAGCTGTGTTAAACAACCCATGCTCAGTGATGGCATAGGTATCGGTATAAGTCGTGGTTGCTACTGATTTATAACCCACAGCCGAAGCGCCCTGAACTTGGGTGCCAACATCGCGGGCATCCTCTACGGGTGTCCCCAGAGCGGTATCAGCCACGTTCTCATTGCCTGTGCCGGTGCCTGAGTGATGGTATTTAAAATCCCCGAAATCCGACGTTTCAGTGATCAACTGCGCTGCCACAAACTCAGCAAACGCCGTGGTGACAACCTTGTCCTTCGTCTGTCTCCATACCGGCTTTAGAATGCCGAAAAGTCCCCTTTCTTTTACCGGGCGGTAAAGTTCGGGATAATTCGTTACCGGATGCGCCCGTAGAAATTCCACGTCCAGGGTCTTGTCTTTCGGTTCAAATAACCGTGCCGTGAGTAGTGTTTTCATTGGTAAAGTACCGATCATTTAATGCCTCCTTAAGCATATCTATTTCTATATGTGATATTCACCGTTCCAGTGAATCCGTAAACTTTGATGGTGTTCGCCCCAGGCGAAAGCAAGGGAAACTCATGTGCTGTTGATAAGAGCAGCATGGAAGCCGTACCGTTTAACGTCACAATCCAGGTTGAGCAGTCGATGATTAAGACGCCGCCTATCCCTATCGCTCCGGGCCCCCAGGTCATCTCCATATCTGTCGTTTCGTTTCTGATTCGTATACTGGCTGTTGCATCTAACACGGAAGAAGTGAACGTGTAGACAGGTTCGATTAACGCCGTTCCTCCCGCGGTTTCCGTGATCGTCTCCGGGTTTTCGTTGTCCGTGTACGTGTTCGATACTTCGGACGTCCCATAAGCGAACGGGTCAACACACGTGAAGTCTAACGAGCCTGAGAAAACCGTCGGACTCTTAAATTCCCCTGAGAAAGAGGAAAAGCGGGCGTTCCAGTACCTATCCGAAAGAGTGCTGAGGATGAGTTGTTTATCGGACGTGGTATTAAGAGCGGCTTTGATAGCATCGAGGTTTGTTTTTAAAGTTGCTGATGTGGCCCCGGTGACTGTTATATCGAATGAAATTGTCCGGGGAGGTTGCCTCGACTCCGAGCTATAAGATTTATTCTGGATTAAAACGGAGTCAGCCGAGAATTGCCAGGGTAAACTTGACTTCTTTAATGACAGGTTATACGTGCTTAAATCAATGCTATTAAAAGTTATACTGCTCATCTCAACACCTGCTGCCGATGGAGTTCCTTCGAAACAACTTCCGTGATCTGCTTACCGTCCAGATAGATGTGCGAATGTACTGTAATATCACCGCCCATCTGGTCTAAGGGAATGATGGCCTCCGGGCCTGCCTCGCCTACCATAGCGAGCTGGGGAGAGGTTACTATGCCGCC
>Ga0172380_10005343_pt1 | contig 15635 bp, 25 predicted proteins | sample Leawe162metaG_FD_119747 | JGI IMG/M metagenome (GOLD analysis project Ga0172380, IMG submission 119747) | Leachate microbial communities from a municipal landfill in Southern Ontario, Canada - Leachate well 162 metaG | ecosystem: Engineered > Solid waste > Landfill > Unclassified | place...
CCAGGTGAGCAGCAGCCGGTCGGCTTCCTCAGCGTGCGCTCGATACTCCAGGGCGTCGACGCGCCACGGGTTCGTCTGCTGGCACACGTCGCACGGGCAGACGCGGGCCTGGCGCTTCACCGGATGCGTACCGCCCAGGGGGATCAGCGGGCCGTGATACTCGCGGCCGTTCAGCCAGCGACGGCCCGACCACGACAGCCACGTGCGCTTGGCCAGGGGTCGGCGCTCGCCGGACAGCGCGTGCGGCTCGTACTCGTACCGGCGTGGCGACCAGCCACGAATGCGGCGCGAGACCGCCGGCCGCCGGATCGCTTGACCGTCCTCGTCGATCAGCACCACCTCGGGGACACCGCACGTCACCTTCGCCGGGTCGAGCGTGATGCGGTCAGTCCGCAGGACCTCGAACGGCGTCCGCCCGCAGCACGGCATGACCGCCTCGTCCGCCGGCGGACACTGGTGCACGGTCTCGTTCGTCATCGCTTCCTCCTCAATCCGTTCCACAGCTCGCGCAGCGCCGATCGGAACGCCGCGCGCAGATCGTCCAGGCCGTCGCTGACCTCGGCGTTCTGCCACGCCACGGTCGTCCGCAGCCACTCGTCGCTCTCGCCCTCTTCCAGCCACGCAGCGCGCAGCGCGTCGCGGTGGCGCGTGCTCTTCGGCTCACCCACGGCGGGGTTCTCGCCGGCACGTCGCACAGATATCACGATCGCCGTGACGCACCCACCCCAGGCCGCGCAACCGCCCGGCGACGCCACGCAGGTCGTAGCCGCGTCCCGCGATCGGGGTCAACTCGATCACCTCTGCCGCGTCGCACTCGTCCTCGTCGCACGTGACCGTCACAGAGGCGTCACTGACCGTCATGCTGTACCTCGTCTGCCAAGCGCCACCTCGTCCAGCGGGAGCGCCGGGTCCCCCGCGTTCATCGCCGCGATGATCATCTCCGCCCGCCGGCGTCCAGCCGGCGTGAGCACCAGGCCGCGCGACTTGCGCGAATCGATCGCGTCCGCCAGCGCGTCCAGGACGTACCCCTGTTCCTGGGCCGCCTCCAGCGCGTTCCACACCCACGTCTTGCTCTTCAGCCCCAACGCCTCGCACAGATCGAGGATGCTCGGCGCCACCCCGTGATGCGCGCTCGTGAAGCGATGGTGGGCCACCAGGACCCGATCCATGATCTCGCTCATCGGCTGTACCTCGGGATCATCACCACCTCCTCCACGTACTCGTCGTGTCCGGGCCGCGTCGTCAGTTCCCGTGTCGGGCCGCGGCAGTCAGGCACGTCCGTCACGATCGCCGGCAGGCCGGGACTCGTCACCACGTCGTGCCGGACCCGACGCACGTCCCTCGGAGACCGCCGCACCAGGTCGCCGATCACCAGCCCGCAGCCGCACCGGACGTGACTCATGGCAGGTCCGGCGTCGAAGTACGGATAGCACAGGTGGACTTCGCTCTTCCTTCTGTCCACCCATCCGTCGTCCGGGTGCGCTGCCTTCACACCAAGCGAGCGCAGCCACGCGACCCACGCATCCGTCTGGCGCTTGTAATCGCGATCGGTCTCGGCCATCGCGCGCGCGACCACGGCGCCCGCTTCGTCGTTTCCGGTCACTCGACCGCCCGAGAAGGGGAGCGTGAATGTCACTGGACGCACTGTGCAGCCTCGTCTCGAATCAGGAACCAGCACACGCCGTCCCCGAACCTGAAATGGGGGAACGCCCCCTCGTCCTCTGGCTCGTCGCGGCACTCGTCGCAACCCGCCGCGCCGTACCGATCGCCGCAGTAGCCGCATTCAGCGATGCCGAACTCCTCCTCGATCGCCGTGCATATCTCGTCCGAGTGGTCGTAGATGGTGTCGGGCTTGCCGTTGTTGTCGAGGCTCCACGACGAGTCCACGCACACGATCCAGTACGCCGGGCGCGTGTTGAGCGACTGGAACCCGATCACGCGTCGCCCATCGCCGAGTGGCGTAGTGACCTCCGCGCTGGTCTCAGTCATCATCATTGCCTCCTTCGCGCGTCGCTGCGCGCTGTCTACGCCTTCGTGTCGATGTTCTGGCCGATGCTACGGGCACGGGCTACCGCACGCTGAGCCATCACAGCGGCCTGCATCCAGTCGATGTGCCCCGGCTGCCCTGCGGGTGGCATGTTCATGCCAAGCACCGCCTCCAGCGCCGCCAGAAGGTCAGGGGCGGCAGAGATTAGGGCGAGGTTGGCTGCGTGGTGCGCGTTGGCCGCGTCCATCAGGTCGTCGTCGTCGGAGCGGTGGGCGGCCTCGTACTCCGCCTCTACCTCTCGGATGAGGTACGCCCACCCATTCAGGCGGTCGTTGTCGTCGTAACTCTCGACCGTCCACGGCCCGGGCGTGTGTTCAGTCGTCATGATGCTTGTTCCTCCCTCGTGTCGATCGTCCACGTGTCGTCTGTCCTCGTGAACGCGTGTCCGGTCCCGCACTGGTAGTGCACCGTCTGTCCCACGTAGGCGACACGCTCAGCGCGGAACAGGTAGCGGCCGCACGTCGGGCACACCCACACGGGATAGCGCCCGGTCTCGTTGCAGTGCTCGCACGGGTCCCCCGCGATCGAGCCTTTCGAGCCGCACGGGCGACAGCGCACCAGCGTGGTCTCGGGTGCGTTCATGACGCTGCCGCCACGATCGTCTGGAGCAGCCACGCGCCGTCCAGGTTCCAATCCCGGACCCACTCGGTGCCCTGGGGGCAGCGCGGGCAGCGGTACGTCTGGCGCGCACAGTCGGCGTTTTCGTCGTTCTCGCAACTGATCTGCGTCATGATCTCGCCGCAGGGGCACTTCACCAGGAAGCCCAGGGGGTGCTCAGGAGTCCGGTTCCGAATGACGGTCGGCGCCGTGTAGTAACTCAGGTTCATCGTCGCTGTTCCTCGATCTGCTCGCGCGTCGCGGGCTTGACTGGCCCGATGCACTCTTCTGGCGTGTGCCCCTTCAGCGGCAATCCGCAGCGGGGGCAGCCTGGCTCGTGCGGGTCGGCGTGAATCTTGCCGCAGTCCGTGCAGCGGATGGGCCGGCGCCACGACATCTTGTCTCGGCGCTTCGGCGATCGCTGCGCGTAGGCGTAGGGACTCAGCGGTTCGGTCAGCATCGCGCCCTACCCTCCTGGCCCGTGTGCGCTTGCTTGATGAATGAAGAATACTCGTTCTGTCGCAAGCGCGCAAGAGGGTACGCGGGAGATTTGACGGGTTTAGTTATGTCTCGTAGGAGTCGAGGATGCTCTGCGCTGAAGCGTGTAGGGCCAGAATGTCCCGCTGCACTTCTTCTAGGCCGTGCTTGATCTTCGTGTGCACGTCCTCGCCTCGGATGCCAGCTGCGGCCAGCGCGCCGATTGCCTCCAGGCGCTCCGCCGACTCCCACCCGCGGATCGCGAGCGAGTGCCCCAGGCCGCGGTTGATCGCGGCGATGTTCGTCTCCAGGCGGGCAGCGTGGTGCCGAGCGCTGTCTATCTCGCGCGCGTATGAGTCGCGCATGTTCGCCACGCGCGTCTCGATCGCCTCGGTCAGCATCTCCTGGACTTCGACCTGGCGCGCGCGCATGTCCACCTGGGCCGGCGACTGCTCGATGCTGCGCCGCAGGATCGCCGCCGTGAACGCCTCGGTCGGCTTCACCGCCTCGCGCGCCTTCGCCGTCGTCACGATCCCGAGACCGGTGCCGCGCGGCACCATCAGCCCCCACCCCGCCGGCAACTCGCCGTCCTGCACGATGTTCGGGCCGCTCACGACGATCCACCACTGATGGCAGAACTGCGCAATCGGGTCCGCCTTCGCCGGGTTCTTCAGCTCGCGCAGCCAGTCGGACCGGCTCACCTTGATCTCGAACCCGTGACGCGCAAACCCCCGGCTCGGGTACAGGTTGAATGAGAACGCATCCGCGTAGCGCGTGACGCCGGCGCCGGTCCCGGTGGCGTTCGCCACCTCCGTGAACGTCGCCCACTCCGGCGCCGCGTACTTCGTGCGGATGCGGACCTTCAGCGCCTCGGCGGACAGGTTGGCGGCCGGCGCCATCAGCGCGCGGCCTCGAACAGCGCATCCGATGCCCGTATCTCTTGCGTGCCGCTGATGAGTTCGAGCGTGCGCAGTTTGCCGAGGGCGTTGTTGAAGCCGCCGCCGGTCGCCACGTACCCGGCACGATCGGCGACCTCGGCCTTCGACAGCGACTTCGGCCACGCCTCGCACACGGCACGCAGCGCCAGCCCTTCGGCCTTCCCGAGTCGACCGACCCAATAGTCCTGGAGCGCGGCGCCGGTCGGCAGCGCCTCCCACTGGCCGTGGATCGCCTCGCGGCCGGCCGCCGTGATCACGATCGGGTCCCATCCTTCGATCAACTCGCGCTTGCGCAGCGAGCCAAGCGCGTTGTTGAACCCGCCGCCGTTGATCGCGTACCCCGCCAGCGTCGCGATCTGTTGCTTCGTGCGGACGCCGTGCTGCGCCAGGACGCTGAGGATGGAGCGGTCAGCCTTCGCCAGCCGCGTCTCAGATGGCGTGGACGACCGTCGGACATCTTCCTTCTTCGAGTCGAACGCCAGCGCCGACGTGCCGGCGGCCACGCGCTGCACCTTCGGCGTGTCGCGCGTACGCGGCCCGCTGGTGGCGCCTTCGATCTCCGAACGTATGCGGAAGCGCATCGAGCGGTGCCAGTCGGCGGTCTCGCTGTCGCGCTGAATCTTCGCGTCGATCTCCTCGTCCAGTTGCCGGATCAGCATCTCCTGGCGCGCGAGCCGGTCGCGCAGGCTCGTGATCTCCCTGCTCTGCGCCTCGACCGCGGCCGCCGAGACTGACGCCGGACCCGCCGCGACGGCCGCCTCCAGTTCAGCGACGCGAGCGCGCAGCCGTGCTGGGTCAGCGGCGGCGGTCTGCTCGCGGGTAGCGGCGATGCGCGCCCCCAGGGCGTCCAGGTCCAGCGCGGCGCGCATCCCCGGATCCTCGCGATGTTCGTCCGCCTTCGGCGTGTAGGACGAATCGAACGTCCAGGGCATCTCGATCTCGACGCGCTCGAACACGTCCAGCCAGCCCGGCGACCAGATGTAGGCGGTGCCGATCGGCAGGGACGGGAGCGCATCGGCGAACGCGCGCACCAGGCCGGCCTCGTCGTGTGCCGTGGCCCATTCCTCCAGCGCCCTGCGGTCGCGTGGATGCGTGACGCGCATGGCGATCAGCACTTCGCACTGCGTGAGCACGTCCTTATTGACGACGGCGGGCCGCTGAGAGATGAGCGTGCAGCCCAGGCCGCGCGCACGGCCACGCCGGACGATGCGGTCGATGGCGCCGAACAGCGCAGCCCCCGCCGGCGGAATGCGCTGCGGCGCGAACTCGTCCGCCTCGTCCAGGATCAGGTGCAGCGGGCGCCGGTCCCGCGCCTTGCGCTCGTACAGCCGGCGCGCGAAGTCCGTGAGGAACCGCCGCATCGCAGCCTCGCTCAGGTCGCTGAGGTCGAAGATCACGGACGCGCCGGACTCCAGCACCACGTCCGCCATCAGCGTGCCGGCCTGGTCGTCCAGAGGCAGGTCGCCGTGCGCTCCGCCGAAGATGTACACCGACAGCCCCGGCTTCTTGCCGTCAGCGCTCGAACGCAGGCCGTACCACACGCCCACGGGATCGATGGCGACGAACTGCGCCCCGATCGCGGCAAACCCCTCGGCCATCTTGCGTGCCGTGGTGCTCTTGCCCACGCCACGCTTGGCCAGGATCGCGAAAGTTTGTGTGATTGCGTCCACCGGCAGCACGAAGTTGGTCGCAAGGCGAATGCCGGATGTCATCGCACATGCCTCCATGCCTGACCGTTGACGATGCGAGTTACGAGAGACCGGGTGACTCCGAATGCATCGGCGGCGGCTGTGTGTGTCTCCCCCGCGGCCACTCGCGCTCGTATCTCCCGTACTCGTTGTGGGTTCAGCCGCGCATGCGCGCGATGTTCGCCGTGAGGGGCAAGCCCAGCGCGCACGCTGTGCATCACGTTCTCTCGTGGTGAGGCCCATTCCAGATTGGTGACGTGGTTGTTCGTCTTGTTCCCGTCGATGTGATTGATCTGCGCATCGGGAGTGGGTGGGTCGCCGATGAACACCAGCGCTACCAACCGATGCACCAACCAACGGCCTGCACGCGCGGCCGATCCTACCCGGACCTCCAGATAGCCCTGGTGATGCTGAGAGTGGGCGAGAACACGGCCCGCGCGGGCACCTCGGCCTGCCGAAACACGGCGCACATATCCGCGCTCACTGACCTCGTAGTCGCCTACGAAACCGGGCACGGGCCGCCACGTCATCGTTTGAGAGAGAGCCGGATGCCGTCGCTCCACCTACTGCACCTCCACAAGCGCGGGATCGTTATATCACATCCGCTCTTGGTCGCCATAGGTGATCATCCGCGCGGGCATGGGTGATCACTGTGCGGGTGATCCGATCTCAGAGATCGATCCTCTGATCTCACCGGAGATCCAGATCAAGATCTCGGAGATCAGATCGGGTGCACCATGTACACCCATGCCGGGCCGAATGATCACCCATGACATAGAGAGGCCCGGTCTCCCGCTCAGGAGCCGGGCCAGCGGAGGGAAAGGGTCGCCGCTTGTGGGAAGTCTACCCCATGCGCCGCTCGCGCTGGCAGCCCAGGCACGAACAGTCGGCGGCGCCGGTGCACGTCGTGGCGTCGTACGGACTCCGGCGGCGCATCGCTACCTCATCGAATCGCGCCTGGTGCGGCATCTGGAGCATGAGGCGGTAGGTCGCCGGGCGATACCGCCCCGCCGGCGAGGCCAGGGCGATCAGTCCGCGGTGGTTGCAGCGCGCGCGGCCGCAGGGCGTGGCGCATTCGAGACTGCGCAGCGCGAGTTGCACCGCGCGCTCGCCCATTGATGCTTCCCGGCCGATGGTCTCGATGCTCGGCCGGGAGTTCGCGCCGTCTGACCAGTTTGCGTGTCGCGCCAGCACGGTCAGGACCGCCTTCTCGCCGCGCGTGATGTCGAGCGATGCCACGGCGTCCCACCAGTCCTTGAAGCCTGACACGGGCGCGTCCTGTCCGGTCTGCTGCCGAGTCATTTGGAGTCGGCGGAGGGAATCGAACCCTCGCATCCTGCTTGGAAGGCAGGCGTTCTGGCCGCTGAACTACACCGACCCTGAAGGGGACGGGGGGACTCGAACCCCCACCGTGACGGCTTAGAACTCCGCTGCTCTGTCCATTGAGCTACGTCCCCGCTGGAGCCACGTCGGGCGGCCGCCGTTTTCGTGCGGCGTCCCGGCGTGGCTGCACGCGGGATGCTACCACAGGCATCGTGATAACACGCAAGCCCGTTGGCGATCCGTGCCGGTCCCGGTACTCGTTCTGGAAGGTGACGAGATGCCGCGTGCACACGGGTGCCGACACCACGTCCGACGGACGCACCAGTGCCGGGTCCAGGACGCGCTCGATGGTCCGCGTGGCGTCGCTGTCGCATCTGGTCAGCAGCATGGTCTCGGGGAAGGCGGGGTTGCCGGCGAGGAACGGTGCGACGCACTTCACGGCCTCCATCGGATCGCCTTCTCGATGATCTCGATGGTCTCGCCAATGTTCTCGTCACGCATCGCCGCCGGCGCGAAGCGCAGCACCCGCCAGCCATGCTGCGCTGCCATGTTCAGGCGCTCGTTGTCTTTCAGCACGCCGGCGACGCTGCCGTGGGCGCCGCGCCGTTCCTCGCCGTCGTCACGCACGAACGCGGCGATGCCGCCCTGCACCTCGATCAGCAGCCGCGGCCCCAGGAGCGCGAAGTCCGCAGCGAACCGCCGGCCGGGAACGTAGGGGAACTGGCGCTCGAACGGGGTGAACGGCTCGCCGAGCATGTTGAGCGTGGACGCCAGGATGTCCTCGGCAGAGGCCGGGTCGAATCGCCGCCGGCGCATCATGCGCCCTCGCGGCCTTCGCTACGTGCGCGCGCGCGGTCGGCAGTCCGCCAGTCACGGAAGGCGCGCAGCACCTGCGCTTGCTTCTCAGGCTCCATCGCGCCGGCGAGGAACTGGACAACGAACCCGTCCTGATCAGCCGACTCGGCTGCACTCAGCAGGTTCCACGCGAGCGCGCGCGCCTCGTGCGTGGAGATGACGGCGTGGCCGGCCGCCGCGATCGCCGGCGGGATCTCAATCTGGACGAGCGCTCGGTGCGAGTGCGCGCCGTAGAGGCTGAAGATTGTGAACGTCTCGCCGCTGGCCTGGTCTGGCATCAGGCGCGCTCCGGCATCCGACTCACTGGAGCAGATCGTCCATCGAGATGTTCAGCACCCGGCCGAGAGCTGATGCGATCTCGACGCGCGGCAGGCGCTTGGCGCCCTCGTACATCACGATCGCTTCCTGCGTACAGCCGGCCTGCCCGGCGAGCGCTTCCTGGGTCAGCCCTGCCTCACGGCGGGCGGTCCGCAGCCGCTCGGCGAACCGCTGCCGCATCTGGTCCGTCGTCGTCTTGTCAGGCTTGGCCACGCTATGCCCTCTCATACGATGCAAGCCTACCACGGACAACGTGATATGGGACGAACGTCATACCGTCTCGCCGAACAGGCCGGCTTCCATCTGGACGCCGTTCATGCGCACCTTCGCTTGCTGCACCAGGTACTCACTGGAGATGTCCAGGCCGATGTACGACCGGCCGTGGCGCACCGCTACGCGCCCCGTGGTGCCGCTGCCGTTGAACGGGTCCATCACCAGATCGCCCGGAGCGCTGGTGCTCAGAATGCACGGCGTCACCAGGTCCTCGGGGAACGTCGCGAAGTGAGCGCCGGGGTAGGGCCGCGTCGCGATGTTCCACACGCTGCGCCGGTTGCGGCCGCTGGCCACCATGCGCTCGCGCGCGTCGGGGTCGCTCCACACTCGGTTGCCCGATCTGTTCGGCCCGTAGTCCTTCGGTCCGCCGGTCTGCGTGTCGAATGTCGGCTGCGTCAGGCGAGTGATCGTCCCCTCGGCCAGCGCCTCGCGGCTCGCGTCGGCGTCGTAGTAGTAGTCGTAGCCGCCCCACAGGTTGATGCGCGTCCATCGCTTGTCACGATGGCCGCCATTCTCGAACGTCGCCGTCCGCCACTCGTCCGGTTCCTCGGCGACCTCGACCGTACGGGACGATGCCGTGGGGTCGGCCGCGCGGGCATCGCGCAGCGCTTCGTTGTCCCGCCATCGGTAGTCCGGCGCCGGCCGGGTGCGCGTCCAGGCGCGCGTGTCTCGATGCCGCCAGAGCAGCGTGTCGCCGCTCTTCACCAGCTGGAACACGTACTCGTGGCTCGGCGTGGTGCGATCGTCGGTGCTGTCCGGCATGGGGTTCGGCTTCGACCACACGTTGTCCATGCGGACGATCCAGCCGTCCTCCGCCAGCGCGATCGCCACGCGGTGCGGGATCAGCAGGCGCGACTTCGGGCGGATGTTGGCGATCGGCTCCCGGTTCGGCTGCGCGTGCGCGCCGTCACTGGCGACGCGCTTCGCCTGGAGACCGGCCTGCGATGGGAGATGGACGACGCGGTTAGTGCCGAGAGAAGTGGTGCGCCGCGGCGCGAGATGCGCGGCGGCCTCCTCGTTCTTCGTGCCGTGTCCGACGCCGCGTGGCCCCCGACCGCCGCGGCCGGTGTTGGACCCGCCGTCGGGTCCCGAGTAGAACGTGTCGCCGAGGTTCAGCCACACCACGCCGTCAGGGCGCAGCACGCGGCCGACCTCGCGCATCACCTGGACGATGTGCTCGATGTACAGCCACGGCGTCGGCTCCAGCCCGAGCGCGCCGTACCACGCGCCGCAGGCACAGAACGATCCCTGATCCAGCACCTGCGCGTCGGTGTCTCGCGCGTCCCGATACGCCTGCGCGTTGTTCAGCCCCTTGTTCTGACCGACGCCACCCTTCGTGCGAGTAGATCGATCGCCCCACTCGTGCGCGTGATCGGGCTTCCCGCCCCACACCATGCGCTGTTCGCCGGCGTAGGTCCTCAGTCCCCAGTACGGCGGCGACGTGATGACGCACTGCACGATCTCGTCGGCGAGGGGGATGGCATGCGAACTGGCCTGGAGCAGCGATGCCGAGATGCCGTCGGTCACAGGCCGAACACGGGAGGCCGGTGCGGGAAGCATGTCCGGGGGTCGTCAGCGAATGGCGCCATCTGTCGATGGGCAAAGGGCAGATCGTCCGGGTCGATGTCGCCCTCGTCAGCCACCGGGTAGTGCGTCGGCGGCGGCGCGTCGCCGTGGCCGCCACTGCCCAGGAACTTCACTTCCTCGGCGATTAGTTCCGTGCGGTAGCGCTTCTGGCCCTGCTGGTCGTCCCACGATCGCGTCTGCATGCGGCCCTCGATGTAGACCTGGCGGCCCTTCGTCAGGTACTGCGCGCAGATTTCGGCGAGCCGGTTCCACGTCACGACAGAGAACCATTCGGTCTCCTCGCGCCGCTCGCCGTCGCTGGTGTTCCAGGTGCGGCTGGTCGCCACACGGAACGTGCAGACCGCGCTGCCGTTGGCGGTGTATCGCATCTCAGGGTCGGCACCCAGGTGCCCGATGATCATGCACTTATTCAGCAACGGTGCCCCCTTCGACCGGCTCGTAGGTCGCCGCGAAGATGTCCGGCTTGCAGGGGTAGAACTCGCCCGCGACGCCCTTGATGATCCAGTCGCCGATCTGCGCCTTCATCTCACCTTCGAGCGTGTGGATGATGAGAACTGGAGCGGCAAACGGAACGTCAGCCTGCCCGCCGTTCGAGTTCACCCATCGAGCGACATCCGTGTGGTTACGAAGGTCGTCCTCTAACTGCATCGCCTCAATGACGACCGGCTTCTTGCGGTACTGACGTGCGCTCACTGCCGCGCCTTCTCGCCGGCGGCGACGTGCGCCTTCACCTTACTCGTGGCCGCGCTGAGGTCGGCGATCTCCTTCGAGTCCTTCACGTCCAGGATCTCGAGGACGGCCTGTCGGTTCAGACCGTGCTCCTTCCGACACCAGGTGAGGAAGTCCCCGATCGTCCGCTCCTTCTTCTTCTCGCCCGTGGTAGGACGGTCAGCCGGGAGCGCTGGCGGCGCCGCGCGGCCCTGGTCAGGCGCATCGTCACGCCGGCGGTTGCCGCCGCCTTGCAGCGTGCCGTCCTCGTTGAGCCAGCCGACCGTGTACGCGAACTCCTTCCCGTCCCGTCCAGGTTCCTTGCAGGACCCGAGACAGATCGCGGCGTCGTTCCGCATGCCGCCCGTGCGCGCCTTGCGCCCCACGGGACCGTCGCACTTGTCGCACTTCATGCCGTCGATGAGCGGGAACCGGTCAGCCCGGCTACTCCCGCGTCCGCCGTAGCCGCCGCCACTGGCGCGCGGCGTCACGTACATCACGTCCGCCCGGATGTCGTCGGGCATCCCGTTGAGCCAGCGCAGCGTGGCGTCCAGCGACTCGTGCAGCCGCCGCTCATCCTCGGCGGCATCGCCGGTGAGCCAGACGTTCACCTTCACGGCATCGCGGATGCCGTACATCACGTTGCCGGCAGCGTAGGGCGGGCGGGTGTTCTCAGTGTCTGCGGTCATACGTTCTCCACCTTCGCCGTGGTCGCGTCGTCGCCCCACTTCACGCCAGGGATGTCGCGCTCGCTCACGCCGTGCGCCTCCGCGATCACCTTCAGGTCTGCCAGCACCGCGCCGGCCTTCAGCCGGTCGGGCTGCGGCTCCAGGTAGCGCTCGCGCTCGTCGCCGTGGAGCCAGCGCGTGACCACCTCCGGCTCCGGGATGGACGGGCGCCCCGGACTGAACTTCGTGCTCACCTTGCCGATGTACGGCACGATGATGCTCTTCCGCTTCTCGTCCGCCGCGCGCGTCGCCAGCGCCATGCTCTTCAGCGCGTCGACCAGCGCCGCCTCGCGTTCGACCAGCCTGGCGATCGCGGCATCGTAGTCCGCCATGACTGCCGCGTAGGCGTCACGCGCCTGCGTGATCATGGCGCGCGTCGTGTGCAGTTGTCGCCCCATCGCGGCGATGAACCGCCCCTCGCGCGCCTCCATGCGGACGCGCCACTCTTCGATCGCGTCGGCCTCGCCGGCCTCCACGCGCTCCATCAGATCATCCAGCGGCTGCTCGTGCGTCAGGTCTAGGTTGGTCATTGTTGCCTCTCGCTCGGTCTCCGTGAGAGAGTGGCGGCGACGGCCGGTCCTGAAAAGGGCTGTTCTCCCAAACCGGCCGTCACCACCCTGGGGGGTCCCGCGCGATGGGACCCCCCTCTTTGTGAGCATACGTGATATCACGATGCATCGGCAAGTGCCTGGTGTCTGGACGCGTAAAGAGACCCGCCCAGGGGAGGGCGGGTCTCGGGCGGGGTGCCGCCTCGGATGATTGATGGCCCCGTAGTGGAGGGCCGGCCCGAGGGGGTTGCGCCGATGGTACGGGCGCGCCGCTACTCCGGCAAGTCCCGTGGTCGCAACTCGTCCACCGCCGGCATGCGCGTCCGACTCCGTACCTCTTCGACGCCGATCGCCGCGATGGAGCAGTTCAGCGCGTTGAGGAACAGGGTGCGGCTGACCGACTCGCCGGCGAGGAAGAGCACCACCAGCGCCGCCAGGTACACCAGCGCCCACACGCGCGCCGGCACCGCGGAGAACCACGCGGCGGCACGGCCCGGCAGCAGCGCGCGCACCACGCCGACGATGAACCAGATCACGACCGAGAAGCCCGCGAAGGCCGCGGCATCATCGAACGTCATAGCCATCTCCATTCCGCGCTGCGTCAGGACGCAGCATCGCTCCCGTGGACCTCAGTCAGCACCACGTCAGGGTTGAAGGACGCCTGGCCGAGTGACCGCGACAGCCCTGTCATCTGGACGAACCGCCGATCAGCCGCCTTCCCCATGCGGAGACACAGCAGCGATCCGGTACCGTCCGGCCCCTGCTCAGTCTGGAGCGCGCGCAGCCGCGTCCACAGATCGCCAACGCGGTACTGCGCTTCGAGCGCGCGGACCGATGTCACGACCCACTGAGCGCGGCCGACGAACAGTGTCGGCGCCGTGCGGCCGCGGGCCTGAAGCAACTCCGCGTCCTGCGGGCTGGACTGCCCCATGTCGAATGAGTACAGCGGGCACCAGACCGTCGGGTCGCTCATGGCGTGCAGGTACGCCCAGTTGAAACAGAGCACGGTGTCCACCGGCTCTTCTTCCGACTCCAGTTGCTCGCCGGCGATGTCGACCACCTGCGTGATCGCGTACTGGACTCCGCTGTTCGGCGGGCAGGCGTAGTCCACGTAGCGGAGCGTCGCCTGGTCGGTGATGACGCTCAGCGTGGTCCAGGTCATGGAGACCTGCGGGGTGCGGCGCTTGACGCGGTACTTCAGGAACGTGCCGGCGCCGGGGTCGGCTACGTCCCAGGAGACAAGGCAGTTCGGTAGGAACGGCAAGATGTCCATGGGGCGCGATCCTACCGTTCCGGCGATCGGGGCACTACGCGGAGACCCGTGATGGTCGGCGGTGGCGTCCAACTGGTAGTGAAGGAAGTGATGTCGCTGGTGGCCTGGAGCGCCGCGGCGTCGGTGGTGGTGACACGCCAGTAGTACGTCGTGTTGTTCAGTGGCGCCCCGCCAGTCCATGATCCAGGCACGTTCACGTGCGCCTCAGTGGCACTCACGATCTGGCCGCTGTCGTAGACCAGCGGGGTCATCGTCGGACTCGTGGATACCTCCACCTGGAAGTCATTCTGCGGCGCGGTGTAGCTGGCGTCCCCGTTGCTGTTCGTCCACTCGAACGTGAACACTGGGGACACCACGGTCCCCGCATCCGCAGGCGTGTCGTTGGTAACGACGTAGGTGCCGGTGAACCGGATGAACTGCACCGTACGGAAGGGCGGCTGGCTGTCCGATACCGCGTCGACTGTCTGCGCGGTCGAGCCGAATCCCACGCCAGCGCTCGACGTAGATGTGTGCGTGTGGCCGTTGGCCGCAGCGGTGGTGCCGCTGGAGTCCGACGGAGAAGAACCCGTGATACCACCGATAGTGATCGCGTGGGTATGACTGGCATGCGTGTGGCCCGCAGGGTCGGTGTGATCGTGGCCGGCGGCACCTCCCGTATCGCCGATCTCGCCTAGTGCGGCAACGCCCTTCGCGAACTGGCCCCGCATGTCGACCGTCGTGGCCGCGCCGTCCATGAGGTCCCATGCGTCCGGGATGTTGGCGAGCAGCCCGAGGAACGCACCGATCGTGCCCGCCTGAAGGTCGTCGCCTCCGGTGTCGTTCTGCATGACCGCGAGCTTCGTCCAGGGCGGCTCACCATTCCCGGTGCCCGTGTCGGCGGAGGTGGCGGAAGCAGATGCCGTGGTCGATGAGTAGGTGATGCTGCCGGCGGCGTGGGCGTGGTTGTTCGCCTGCAACGTGCCGCTGCCGACCGCGCCGGCGGCGCTGGAGGGAGACCCGATCCCCGTTGCGCTGGACGAGGTGTGCGTGTGGTTCGCGGTGTGCGTGTGGGCGTCCGCGGTGTGCGCGTGAGTGTCGGCCCCTCCGGTCGCTCCCGCGTCACCGCCTGGCGTAGCGCCTTTGAGGAACACATCCTGCGCAGCAGCCGGCAGGGACCAGTCGGTGGGGAGAGGATCCGCCTCCCACCACGCCCATGCACCGGCCGGGATACCTGCCGGACTGCCATCGCTCTCGATGAAGATCACACGAACAAAATCAGGGTCGTTGCTGAACGCCTGCCACGTAGCGACCGTGCCGCCGGAAGTGCCCGAGGTGGCATCACTGTCAGGAACCGTATGGGTGTGGGCCTGCGGGGTAACGGACGAGCTGGTGCCGGACGTGACGCCGGCGGACGCCGTGCTGGAGTTAGCGTTGCCAGTGTGCGAGTGACTGGCGATCGAGTGCGTGTGACTAGGCGACGTGTGTCCGTGGGTCGCGGAGCCGCCCGTCTGATCGGCTTCTGTGGCAGCAGCGGCGCCCTTGACGTAGCGATCGTCCAGCGAAGTAACGCGGGTCCACCCCACAAGCGCCGCAACTGCGGCGTTGGTGAATGGGGTGGGGAAGATGACGCCGGCCGGGACAGGCAAAGATGCCTCCTGAACGAATCAGGCGGGCTGTCCTCCGGCTCAGTCTATCGCAGGGTGGCGCTAGTGCGGTTCGTGCGGGGCGTCCGCGTCGATCTCCGTGATCTCGTGGATGTAGTACCAGTTGCGCTGTTCGAGCGCGCGCGCCTTCTTGACGGCCTCGATGCGACTCGACGCGATCACCGTCACGCGGCAGGCATCGGTGAAGTTGCCGTGCTCCGTGTCCAGCCCGCCGACCACTGAGATGGTGTAGCGCGCGCGCCACGTCCCCGCCGGTTCGGGGTAGGTGAGGGCGTCAACCTCCTCGGCTGCCAGGATCGATTTCACGATCCCCTTCTGCTTCTCCAGGAACGCCAGCAGCGCCTCGGGGGACATGGCGGCGGATGGAGTGACAGGCGGGTCGGCGGCGGGCCGCAGACGAGGGGGAGGGGTGGTGCGCTTGTTCGCCATCGGGGGGTGTCCTTCCCTGATAAGGTGATGTATCGTGATATTACCAGTGCATGAGCCGTCCGGCCAGTGACTGTGACAGTGAGGTGGAAGATGACCAGGATTCGTGTGATCGCGATGGTGAGTGCCGTCGTCGGGGCGATGCTCTTCGGCGGGGCGATGTTCAGCGTGGCGGACGCCGACGGCGACCGCATCATTTGCAGCGG
>Ga0172380_10005344_pt1 | contig 15633 bp, 25 predicted proteins | sample Leawe162metaG_FD_119747 | JGI IMG/M metagenome (GOLD analysis project Ga0172380, IMG submission 119747) | Leachate microbial communities from a municipal landfill in Southern Ontario, Canada - Leachate well 162 metaG | ecosystem: Engineered > Solid waste > Landfill > Unclassified | place...
GGGGTGTGGAATCAGCAGAGATCGACGCCGAGGTGTGCGACCTGCCAGCGAATTGGATCCCATGCGGCGAGGTGACCGAGGATCAATCTGCCGCGATCATGGACTCCGACGAGTGGGACTGGATCAACGCATAGTTCGCTCGCTCCTCAGTTCTGCCAGTTGAGAGGTAGACAATGGCCAGCCGAAACAAACGACCAATCAACCAATACCGCATCGACCAAGTATGCGACGATTTACCCGCCGGGCTGATATGCGGCTGGGCCGAAACGCTGGACGACGCCCGCGGCATAGCCGAACAATGGAAGCCCGCCCTGATCTGGGACACTTGGCACCGGCATGCGGGGCCAAACGGGAAGCGATACTACCACCCCATCCTTGTGGGATGGACGACGCCGGATGCGAGCTGAGTCCTCGCGATCCGTAGCACTCAAAGTTTCTCAAAATATATCCACAATAACCCGAGAGGTGAGACGATGAAGACGCGATACCACACGAAAGACGGGCTGGCCGTCTACGATCTGGATCCCCTGGCGGCTGAATTGTGGGTGATCGCTGGCCCTGACGATCTGGACGAGGTCGCCATTGACACCGACGACATCCCCGAGGGCTGCCGATGGGTGGACAGCAACGAGTGGGCCGCCATCCAGAGCCTCGCCAGACACCACTACGTACCCCACCACGAGATCGTGCGAGCCGTCCGAGACGCCCGAGGCCAGACTGACCGGGTGGAACAGCGAGCCCTGGCCCTGCTCCACGAACGGGGCCACATGGCCGGTCTCACTTGCGACCAGCAACGGGAGGTCGAGTGGGACGTGTGCAAAGAGTGCTCATTCCTGGAGGCCATGAGGGCCAATCAACGCATAGTCTAGGGTGTCCCATGCGTGATTAAAGCCGGTTCCGACTGGCTTTTTTCGTGCGCGGAAAACTGTTTGAACTATTATCACACCGATTGAACCATCAAGATAGGTGCGGCTGGTGAAATATCTCAGTTCCAATTGAGATTTTGCGTCAATCTTGGAAAGAGCGAAAACTGATATTGCAATCATCCGAGAACATGGATAGGCTCGGTGTCGTTGCTGAATTCATCGAGGGACCACATGATACTCAAGCCTATACCACTGCCGCCTCTTGGTTGGTCCCTTTTTGCGGCGGAGGTTGTCCCCAGCGTCTTGGCGTGGCCGGGCGCTGGGGATCTTTTTTCCCGCATGAGGCCGGAAATGAAAATCCAATCCTTCGGAGATCTACTCGGCCACTTTGGCTATTCCGACGAGAAGCCGAGCAAGGTCGTCTGCATCGAGATCTCCAAGCTTACGGAACAGCTCCGCTCAGCCTGGAATTTCGGCCATTCCATTGGACAACGGGAGGAGATGGATGAACACCATCGTGAAGAGGCAGCGGAGGCAGCGAGCATGTCTCCCGAGTCCTGGGTTCGTATGGGTGCCCGCGGAGCCAAAAAGAAGCCGGGCGGAAGGGGAACTTGACGCCTCCATCGTGCTGGGCGGGTGCTTGATTGGGATGGCACTGATTCTGGTTGTGTGTTGGATCTTTTGAAACATGGAGGTGAATCATGTTGTGCTTGGGTAGGAAGAAAAACGAGTCGATCCTGATTCCCGAACTCGGTATCAAGATCATGGTCGTGCGAATCAAGCCGGGCGGACTGGTCGAGATCGGAATCGAAGCCGACAAGTCGGTGAAGATCTATCGGGAAGAGGTCTGGAACGACATCCAGCACTTTGGCCACCGGGAGGGCAAGCGATGAAACTGATTGTCGCAATCTCCCTGGTGTGCCTGGTGATCGTCGCACACGACAGGCTCTGCGAATGGAGGGAGAGATGAGCCGTTTTCGCGAAAACGAGGAATACGAGCGATCCCAAGCCGAATTCGCCGAGTGGCAAGATCGGGTGGAGCGTGAAACGCTGGGGCTCACGGCAGACGAGTGCCGGGAGATCGCGGGTCGAAACGCTACTGCCCGCCTCCATCGCGTCGAGCGGCAGGAGCGGATTGAAGCCGGACTTCGCGACATGCTTCTCTGTCGGCCGCTCTATGGGGATGCGGCTTGTGAACGGATCGGGAAACTTCTGGAGGAGACATGAAACTATCTAAGCTATCTGAGCCGTTTCCGATCGATGACATCGAGTGGCGTGTATCTCGCTCGGGCCGAGGAGCCAAGGGAATTTTCTGCATGGTTCTTGCCTACGTCACTGCTAGGGCGATTCAGAAACGGCTCGACGACGTTTGCGGGCCTGACGGGTGGAAGTTGGAGCCACCACTGATTCTCGACGTGAACGGAAAGACGGCATTCGCCTGCGGAATCTCCATCCGAATCGATTCCGAGTGGGTGACGAAGTGGGACGTTGCCGAGCCAACGAATGTGGAACCAGCCAAGGGCGGATTCAGCGGCGCCATGAAACGGGCCGGGGCTCAGTGGGGAATCGGGAGATACCTCTACCGCCTCGACGAGACATTCGCCGAAGTTTCCGAAACGCAAGCCGGTCGCCAATGGCAGTACGCGAAGCTGCCCGAGAAACACGGCGGCGGGGCGTACTACTGGAAAGCGCCAGGACTTCCCGCGTGGGCCACTCCGATGGAGCCCGAGCATGGAATTGAGGAGAAAGAACTTGCAGCACTGAAGCGGGCGTGGCGAGATAAATTTGCCGAAGGCGTGAAGAATCCAGCTGAACTTCGGGACGGATTCACGCGATTTGTCAACAGTGTGATCGGAGAGATTCCTGTTTCCGATGCAGCGTGTTGGACACGCGACGGGCTGGAGCGTTGCCAGAAACGAATCGAAGCGACGACGGATGCAAACGGGCCGGATTCTGACATCCCATTTGACAAGTAGAAAGCGAGGTAGATATGGGCGAGTTTGAGACAGTGGATTCCGGAAAACAGTTGGCCAAATTTTCGCCAACGGACGGAGCTATCGCGAAGCTGGCAAATGAATATTTGCCACTCACAATTCGGGATGTGAACGACGACAAAGGTTACGCACTAGTGCATCGGGCTCGCATGGACATCAGAAACAAGCGAGTCAGCGTCGAGAAAGTGCGAAAGGAATTGAAGGCCGATGCTCTGGAGTACGGCCGCAAGGTCGACGCGGAAGCCAAGCGACTGACCGCTCTGCTCTCGCCGATCGAGGAACATTTGGAGTCCGAAGAGGATTCCTACAATCAAGCAAAAGAGGCTATTCGCAACGCGGCTCGTCTGAAAGCAGAGGCCGAGGAACAGGCCAAACGCGATGCGGAAGCCGCCAGGATCAAGGCCGAACAGGACGCAGAGGCCGCGAGAATCAAAGCTGCACAGTACGCGGAAAACGAAAGGCTGCGAATCGAGCGCGAGAAGCTGGAAGCCCAACGACGTGCCCAAGAGGCTGAGTTGGCCGAACAGCGCCGACTGATCGCCGAGCAACAGGCAAAGGCCGAAGCCGAGCGGGCCGCGAAAGAGAAAGCAGAGCGAGAACGCCAAGAGGCAGTCGAAGCAAAGCAACTAGAGGCACAAGCGAAGATCGACGCTGAACGCCGTGCCATCGAAGCCGAACAGAAGCGGCTTGCGGACATCGAGGCCGCGAGAATTCGCGCTGAGGAGATTGCCAAGGCGAAGGCTGAAGCCGCCGAACAGGCGAAGAAGGAAGCTGAATCCAGACTCGCGAGAGAGGCCGCCGAAGCGAAGGCAAAGGCCGACCAGGAAGAGGCAGAGAGGAAGCGTGAAGAGGCCCTCAGGCCAGACAGGGAGAAGCTGCTTGCAGTCGCCGATGCCGTTTCCGAAGTCAGCGTTCCTGAAGTATCCGAGGACGCAAAAAAGGCAAGAGCCAAGGTGATCGTCGTTTTGTCTCGGGCTGCCCAGTCCATTCGCAAGATTGCGGGCGAAATGACAAAGGACGAGTCAGATGTCGGAGTCGACTCATGAGCGGTCTGAAACTCGACTTACCCAACGACCTGGAACAACTTCAGCAACACGCCCAATTCTGGGCGGACGCACAACGACTGTGTAACTGGGCGCTCGGGGACATCGCCCGCAAGGCGGAATCCATATCGAACGACGCATTGCAACAGGTGTTTCCCGAGTGGGTATCACCAGGACTGATTGCCAGGTGCAAAGCGGTGGCGTTGGCGTACCCGGAGGAATCGGACAGGAATCCTCTGGCTACGTGGAGTCAGCACATGCAGGCATCCAGTCGTAGCGACCGGAAGGAATTCATCGAGGAACTCGTCACGAAGGGACTCACCACGGACGAGTCACGAAAGGCGGCGCAGGAAAGCCGCGAGGCTCGGACGGACGCACCGGCGGCAAGGTGGCTGCTGGCTGTCGACGTTTCATATCACCTGCACCGGCACTGGTTTTCCGGGGCCGGTGTGGAAGCGGCAAGACGAGTCACCGACTGGATCTGCCGAACTGTGGAGCGACTGAAGGCGAAGGGGCTCACGGATGTTGTCTGCTGCTTCGAGTCGAAGAGGAATTTCCGCAAGGAACTCACCAAGGACTGGGAGGACCGTTACAAGGAACGACCGCCCAAACCAGACGAGCTGTCTCAGCAACTCCATCTCGTTGCTCAACTGTTGGAGCAGGCGAATTTCCGTTGCGTGTCCGTCGATGGATTTGAGTCGGATGATCTGCTGGCATCCTATGCCGTCCAATTCGAGGGCCGCGTGACGATTCTTACCCAAGACAAGGACTTGCGGCAGTGCCTATCGGACAAGTGCAACATGCTAACCGATGTTGCGTGGACCGAAGATCCAACCAGCGGGGAAATGCTTCCTGACTACAAGTGGCTGTCTGCAAAACAGCACACAGAGACAACGGGCCTTCGACCGGAGCAATGGGCGGACTACCAAGCCATCTGCGGAGACAACGTGGATGGAATCAAGGGGGCAGCCGGGATCGGTGAGAAGGGTGCCACGGATCTCATCATGGAATTCGGATCTCTCGACGCGGTGATTGAAGCAGCCCGAAACGAGCACGAATCCATCAAGCCGAAGAAACGCGAGGCTCTCTTGGCACTGGCTGAGCGGGTGGACGTGGTTCGCCAGCTCGTCGGAATGCGAACGGACGTGGAAATTCCCATGGATACGCGAATATGAAACCAGCAGCGGCAGTGTGGCTACTTCGCAGACGGTGCAATCAGCGTGCAAGTTCCGCCAGGCGTACGCAAGCACGAACCAAGGTCTACGCGAACACGGAACGGGCACGAGGCCGCGCAGAGGCTTACGAGAACGTGGCGATTGACTTGACGATCATTCTCGAAGATTTGAAGCGACAGGAATCAGTCTGATGGCGAAAGCTACAACGACTCCGCGAGAACGGATGCTGGAGAAAGCCCGGCAATACCAGATCGGCACCTACATCAACAAGTTCGTCGCGAAAGAATTTCAACAAATGATTCGCGCCGAAGCTGGTGCGAAACCAGATGGCCATGTGTTCGCTGTCGTCAACGGAGCAATCGCCACTGTCTTCCGGCAACGTGGGCAATGCGTCTGTATCACATGCGGGACAACACGGCCTTGGAGTGGAGGACTTGGCGGAATGCACACGGGGCATTTTTTGGGCTCTCGTCGGTTCTCAATTCTGTTTGAGGAAGAGAACGTGGCTCCACAGTGTTCGGCGTGCAACCGATACCGCAGTGGAATGCCACAGGAGTTTCGTCTGTGGATGGAATTCGTTCGTGGTAGAGAAACAGTGGAACGCCTGGAGAAGCTCAAGACGACCTCGCGAACATTCAGCCGGGACGAGTTGGTGGACATGCGGTTGGAATTCCGGCGACGACTGCGAGAGGCCGATGCGGAAATGATTCGGTAAGCCTGAAAATTCGTATTGACACCCCGCAGAGACGGATTACACTGTGGGCTGTAGGGAGTCGCACCCCAAGGAAACAGCAAGGTTCATTATGCACGCAATTCATCCCGCGGCTTGGTCCTGCAACGACTCCGAAACCGTCTTCATCGGTTTCGCGACGAGCGGGAAGCGGCTTCTTGCTGCCGTTATGCGACCCAGGCCGTGGGATCAATTGCGTTCTGGAGACTCTGATGCCTAAGACGGACATACAGATTCAAGCGATGTTTGACCAGATCAATGCTGGCCACAGAGAAGCGGTCGCCGCAGCGAAACGCGCTCGCTTGGGATTAGCTCTCATGTCAGAAGAGGAACAACGTGCTTTTATTGACAGCCTCGACCCGTCCCTTGTCGAGCTTCTGAACGAACTCGCGCCGGAAGAAGAAACGCCATGAAAACCACTTCTCTGCAAATCACAACAACCGGATTCGACTATTCCAAGCTGGACAAGGACACGGCGTCCAAGCTGAAATACTACGCCAAAAACGGCCATTCCCTCGTCCGCAAAAGCATGATTCGGTTTATCGCAGAATTTGGGGAGGTTCTCAGCGAAGGCAGAAAATTGCTTGCCAACCACGGCGACGGAACCTTCTGCAAGTGGGCGAATGAAGAATTCGATTTAGGGAAGCAGACGATCTACAACTACGTCAACGCATGGGACAGATGTTTGTCCAACGGTTGGACAAACTTTGCAAATGTGACGCCGACTGCGCTCTATCTATTGACGAAAGATGACATATCTAAGTCAGTTTGTGACAAGGTGTTGAGTATCGCCGCCCGGAAAGACATAGTCACGAAATCTGACATAGAAAACTTACTCACTATGGGTGGTAAAGGCAAAAGCCTGTCACACCACCAGAATGAGGAGGAGAGCGTTACCCGGGTAACGCTTTCAGACGACGAAGAACAGGCCCGCATCCTATCCAAACTACCCAAACAAGAGCAGAAAGCGGCGTTGGCCGAGGCCGTCGATTTGGCGGACGGGAAGACTCCGACGAAGGAGCAGCTTGAAGCGGTAGTCGAGATGCGGATCGAGGAAGCACCTGGAGAGGACGCCGATTCGGAACGGATTCCCGAGGAACCTTCCAGCCGGCCGCCGAGGAATGGCAAGGAAAAGCCGGCTGATTCTTTGGACCCGAAAGCTGCTGCACGGGACCAAATTGGAATCTGGCAGGAAGCCGTCAGGAAGTGGCTCACGTCCATCGATTCGTGCCGGGAACTGTTTCCGGGGCCGTTGGGTGACAGGACCATCGATGCGGCCAAGGAATTGTTCGAGGCTCTCACGGCGTGGAAGAAAGGGCTGAAATGACACCATTTGGAAGCATAGACGTTGGCGCTGAAATGGCGGCAAGCATGGGCATGGACCCGCGACCGTATCTAACTGATGAACAGATTCAAGAGCAACTTCGCATTTCCCGCATGACGCGAGAGGAATGGGATGCGGAGTGGGAGCGTCGGCTTGGTGTACCATTCTGAGGAAACTGATTCCATGTACGTCCTTCGCCCCCAACAGATCGAATTCGAGATCGCCATCCGCGATGCGTTCCGAACGAATCGCTGTGTGTTGGCCACTGCCCCGACCGGATTCGGCAAGGGCGTCGTGATCGCCGACATGGGATTCAAATCGGCTGCCAAAGGGAAGCGGGTACTGATCGCCACGAACCGCCGACAGATCGTGAAACAGCTCACCGAACACTGCGAGAACGTCGGCCTCCACGTTGGCGTGATCATGGGCGACCACGAACCAGATCTGGAAGCGCCTGTTCAGGTGGCGTCGATTCAAACGCTGAAACGGCGGCAGTTCGACGGGGTTCCGGATCCGGGCTTCATCATCCTGGACGAATGCGTTGCCGGAGATTCGATTGTTGACACAGAATTCGGTATGGTTACAATTTATAATGCGTCACGGTGCAAGTGGGTTCGGTCAATGGGTCCATCGGGTATTCGCTATCAACGAATTCTTCGGTGGCTTCCTCGTGGGAAGAAGAAAACTTGTCTATTGACATTCGCCTCCGGGCGAACAATCCGCGTTACCGAAAACCATAAATTCGCCACTGCCGAAGGATGGGTCGAAGCACGATGCCTAACACAACACCACAAAATCGTCTGTGTGAATGTGGATGCGGAGGGCCAGTCGCTCCAGGGAAGCGATTCCGCAAAGGTCACTGGGGAAAGCTCGATTCTCAGCGAAGGAACAAGGAGCGAGAAGAACGACAACTCAAAGCGCCACTGTGTAAGTGCGGATGTGGCCAACAAGTCAGTGTTCGAGGACTCTCAGGATACAGCGAATACATTCACGGCCACTCGTCGCGTCTCAAACGCAGCAAATACAACAAGGTCACGCTTACGGAATTGCAGCGGTGTGCGATTTTCGGCACGCTCCTCGGAGACAGTTCAATCGGAATTCCTCACAGCCGAAGCTCAGCGCCTAGGCTGTATGGCACGCACGGCGCGTGTCAATGGGACTGGGTGCGACACAAGTGCCGAATCCTTGACTCACTTGGAACGACATGGGACATATGCGATTCCGCTGGGTATGGAGAGCGATCATGCCGATGGAGAACTCGCACTCTGCATTGCTTGCAGGAGATATACTCCACTGTCGCACTTGACGGGAAGAAAACTATATCACGTCGGTGGCTCGATCAGATTGGGGACATCGGACTTGCTTGGTGGCTTTGCGACGACGGCAGCGGTGGTAAAGCTGGAAATTTCTCAATTCACACAGAAGGCTATTCAGCCGAAGAGCATTCCATCATCGTCGAGTGGTTCCGGGACAATTACGGCGAGATTGCACTGCAAAGGACAAGAAGAGGACACATTTTCTGTCGGCTTCCAGGAAAGACACAGGATGCCGTCTTCGCAGCCGTCGGAAAACACGTTCCAAAATGTATGCAGTACAAGTTTCGATACATTATTGAGCATAGCCGACGATGCGGAAATAGACGTTTTCGATCTTGACGTAGAAAACGACCATTGCTTCTTCGCGAACGGGCTACTGGTTCACAACTGCCACCAGGAACATGACGCCTACGCCAAACTGCTGAAGGATCGCTTCCCGACTATCCCGGCATTGGGCCTCACCGCAACGCCTGTGGGGCCAGGAGGAAGCCGGATCGACCATTTCGACATAGTAGTCGAACCGATTCGGAACACGCAGGTAATCGACGCAGGGCACCTTCTGAGGGTCCATCCGTACTTGGCACCGAGCGAGCCAGACCTGGGAGGAATCAACCTGAAGGCCGTTTCCAAAGACGAACTCGGACAGCGGGTGGAATCCTGCACGATCTACGGCGACGTTTTCAAGATTTGGGAGCCCTACAGCCACATGCAAACGATGGTTGTCCTGCCGTCCAGAGCGGTGTGCAACCAATTCCACAAGATCGCCGTTGCTCGTGGAATCACCGCCCAGATTGTGGACGGGACCACGGCCCAGAGCGACAGGAATTCCACCTTCTCAGACTTCAAGGCGACAGATTGTCAGATGCTTCTCGGGGTGGACGTCGTCCGCGAGGGGCTCGACCTTCCGATAGCCCAATGTCTGATCGATCTCCAGCCGACGCACCAATTCCGTGTGTACTGGCAGAAGCTAGGACGTGTGAAACGGCCCCACACCGGCCAGGAATCAGCCGTTGTGATCGACCTTGCCGGGAATCTCTGGCGTCATTGGGTACACCCCGATCAGGATCCGCCGTGGGAAGAACTCACGAAGGACAACACCATTGAGGAAGTGATCGAGAAGAAGGCGGGAATTCGTTGCCCCGAGTGTGGCAGTAAGGATTACTTCGGCCCGAACGGTGGGCTCTACAAGTGCGAAGATTGCGGCCATACCTGGGCGAAGAAAAACCCATGGGTGTGCCCGCACTGCAAGCAACGATTAGCTCCCCATCAGAAAGTCATCGGAGGAATCTGCCCAAACTGCTCGCAGAAAGTCGGCACGAAACAGACCCGGCAGATTCGGATGGCGGACGGATCGATTCGTTCCGTTCCGGCTGATGAGATCAAACGTCGGAAGAAGAGCAAGGCGGACGGGGAAGAGGCTGCCTGGCTGAAATGGGTATTCATCGCGAATGGCTGGAACTCCAAGCCAGCGAATCGCAGCAAGCCACCGAAGACTCTGACGTGGTGTAAGGCGATGTTTCAGCGGGAGCAAGGCCATTGGCCTCGTGAAGGACTCAGATACATGCCGGCGAGGGAGTCGGCAGATTGGAAACGGGCACCGGCTTCGGTGTTTCCACATCTCAGAAAGTGAAGCAGCAAGAGCCTACTATGGCACCATACTGAACGAAATGGAACCTCCGGCCGGAATAGCCGGCCAACATTTCCCGAAAGGAGAACTTATGTCCAACCAGCTTGAGTTGACCCTGTCGACGAGCGCGGAGTTGAGCCACGGCGCTGTTGGCGTGGCCGTCGACCGACTTATCAGACAGGCCGTACGCGATTGCATCGATCGCCCGTCCGACAAACGCCCCCGTACAGTGACGTTGGGGCTGTTTATCACACCGACCCCTCGCATCGAGGGCCAGAGCGTAACTTGCGAGGGCGCCAAGGGAGTGGCGAAGGCCAAGTTGAAGATTCCTGATTATGAGACATCCGAGATCGACTTCGGTGTCAGGAATAACGGGTCGGCCGTCTTCGCGCCGCACAGTCCCGAGAATCACATGCAGGTCTCGTTTCTGGATGACGAGGACAACGAATAACCTCGACCTTCCCGATCGGCGACAACCCCCCAATTCCTATCCCACAGCAGAGGAAACCCCATGCTCGAACAAGCCCTGAGACTGATTCAAGAGACCGCCAACCAGGCGGCCAACGCCCAAATCCTGGAGATTGACGATCCGCGAGTGGTCCATGTGCGTCTGGGAGATGCACTGACCATGATCGCAAAAACGCCCCCGCTCCGCGCCCACCAAGCCAACTCGGTTGAGTCGTTTTGTGCGATTGTCGCAGCCCTGCCGCTCGACGGAGACGGCCGGAACCCGACCGTCTGGCACTCACCCGAAAAGCTCCACGCTGCCATGGATGACTCCGATCGACGCGACACCGTCACATGCAAGCTGGTTCAGAGCCGGGAGTATGAGACGCTCAAGCGGATCGACCGAGATCCGCTGCTGCAAAAAGAGTTTTGCAAACTGCTGAAGCTTGATCTGGGCGTGCCTGAGACGTTCATAGGACAATTCCGCCGGCTCGATTGGGCCTCCGGAAACGACGCGTCCGGAGAGACTCGGCGCGGCGTGGACAAAATGGGGGTCTCAATCCGATCCGAGGTGGCGGGGATCGACCAATTGCCGGATACGCTCGTCTTGCAGATCCCACTCTACAGCACGGACGGGGCTAGGATGTTCGTGCCGATCGAGTGCATGATCGAAATCGACCCCGACCCCAACCGCCGGTCACTCACTCTGGCGACCAAGCCGGGTGCAACGGAGGCCGCGTTACATGCCGTTCACAGACAAATTGCCGACACCCTGGCGGAAAACCTGCCCGATACGCCGGTGTTCTACGGGTCCATGTGATCCTGGAGGACTTACCGCCACACCTGCCCGGCTTGTCCTTCGTCAGTGACGGGCAGGATCTATCAACAAGCGATTCAACAAAAGGGACGACGACATGCAGATTCGAGTGAACAAAGGCGACATCGAAGTGAAGCCCACGAAATTGGAGCTGAAACGGCTCAATGACGCCTACGAATTCGCTTCTTCCATGCCGCATGGAATCGGATTCGACGAGGAGTTGGAAGCGGCGGCGGAAGGAATTCGCAAGCTGATCGCAGCGTTGTGCCCACCAGAGGACGCGCCGAAGGAATAGGGGAAACTATGAAGAAACGACGGCGAAAGAAGCGACAGTCTCGTGTCACGTTGTCGAGCAACTATTCCTACAATGACTACCTAAATAGTCAGCACTGGAAAGGAATCAGGAAACGTCTACTCCCATCGCCGTGTGTCGCTTGCAGTAGAGAGAAGGCAAGAGTTTTGCATCACCTCAGTTACGAAAAACTCGGGAATGAGACACCTTCAGACCTCATTCCGTTGTGTCACAACTGCCACGATATTATTCATGACTATCTGAAAGAGACGTTTCCTCAGATGCATGTCACAGCATCCACTAAGCTCACGTCAAGAGAGTGGGTAAACATCTTCTCAACAGAACCACTTGATGTGATGTTGAAACGGATCGGGTGGGGACTGAGGTTCTACGAACAAAAAACGAAGAAAAAACACAGCAAACATAAGCGTCAAACAAATTCCGCATCGGAACTTGGCCCAGTTACCGGTAAGTGCTACGTGTGTGGATGGACAGCCAAGAAAGGCAAGAGGCTGTGCCCAGAGTGCGAGTTCTACTACAGAAAGAAGTCGAGAAAAATTCCGGCATGAATGAACTTGGCCGGTTTCCACTTCCCGGCTTACACGCCTTGTTGCGAATCAGAAAAGCGGATAGGCGTTTTCCCGGGGAGCGACTGGCAGAGACCCCCGTGGCCCAAAACCATTAGAAAACGCTGAAAAGTGCTGTTTTTGGTCTCTGCCGAAAAGGGTTGAAGTAGCAGGGAGTTTGAATTCAAGTCGTTGAAGCTGCTGTTTCCAAGGAGGATGGGCCTGTGAGAATTCGAGCTGGGGAAGACACGCTGACTCTGAGAGCGAAATTCATAGAACTGGAGTCGCAGAGCTACCCAGACGAGCAGGTGTTGACAGTGCTTCTCGACGCGATTCGGACGCGGAAGACGGTGCGAGTCATGCTGAGCGACACCGAGGAATACGAATTCCACGTTGATCTGAAAGGACGCTGACGGATGACACGCCATGAAGAAACACACAACGAGCGAGATACTCGACAGTCTTCCGCCGTCAGATACGGAAGCGGAGAGGTGTGTGTTATGCTCGATAATACTGGCCCCGGAAGTGAGGCCACAACTCGGATTTCTGAAGGCTGGCGATTTCTATTCAGCGGCAAATGCGACGCTATTCGAGGTGTTGATGGGAATGGAAGCCATCGACGGCGTGTTGTTGGTGGCTACGCTCAGGGCGTCTGGAAAACTCGACGCGATAGGCGGGTTGGCATACGTGGCGGAAGTGATTGGATCGGTCGCTGTGGCGGCCCACGCGGTTTACTACGGACGAATCGTTCGCGAATTGGCGTTGAAACGGCGGATGATTTACCTGAACTGCGACGTATTGAAAGCGTTGTATTCTGGACGCTGGAGTGCTGCGAAGATTGCGGAGAAACAGCGTCGGCGGCTGAATGAGATATTCTCCGATGGGGACGACAGAAAAGGCATTCACTGAGGGATCGACTCCATGATCTACTACATGAGAGACAACAATGATTCGATCAACCTTATCAGACCAGATGACGCTTGGGGACTTTTACCACGCCTATGTACTCCCGATTCACAGGCGAGCCAGACAGGCAGACCCCAAGACGATTGCGTTGGACGAGGTTGCCCTGAAACACTGGGAGCGTTTGACCAGGAATCCTCCACTGGCAGAAATAACCGAATACGACATGGCAGATTTTGTGATGGCAGCAATGGAACTGGACGGCCGGCATGGGGAGAAGATTTCCCCAAACACCGTCATCAAGAACTGCATCCATCTTCAGTTTGTGTTGGACCGTGCCGGGCCACGATCGCGGACGCTTCGGAATGCTGCCAACCTGATTTCGCAACCGCCAGGATTCGAGAAACCGAAGGCGCGGAGGAGAGCAACGCCGATGCTGCTTTCGCTGGAAGACATCGGGAAGTGGCTGGCCGCTTGCAACACGGCGGACGACTCGGAGTGGTGGAGATCGCTGATAATCTTCCTCTACAACACGGGCTTGCGGATAGATTGCACCATGAAGCTCGAATGGTCGATGGTCGGAGACGACGGATGGTTGACGATTCCAGCGACGATCTACAAAGGACACGAGCATGGCGGCGCGTTCTTCGCCAATCGCTTTGCGGTGCAGGCGTTGGCCGGAATGAAGCGATTCGGTTCGGGTCGGTTGTTCCCGTGGGCAGGCTGGCCGGAATCCGCATCTTGGCTTCAAGAGCAGCGGAGACGGATTTGGCGCGAGGCCGGAATCGACCAACCGGGCAACGGTTTCCACGGATTGAGGCGAGCGCTTCTGACGTGGCTGTCGGGCCGGAACGATTTGGTAGCGAGACTTGTGGCCGGTCATGCGGCCGGCGGCGATATGCTACGTGGGCATTATGTCGACATCAAGAAGGTCATCCCGGAGCTGTTGGAGCAAGTACCCCAGCCCATAGTTTGATCGAAACTCAGCACTGCCAGTTGATAGGTGGCATATCGGAAAGGCGACCATGACCATTGACGAGTGGCTGACACTGAAACACGGTGACATGATCGTCGGGCCATGCGGGCGAGCCAGAATGGTTGAGTATACCGGATGGAAAGGGACCGTTGCTGTCCGCAAGATTCGGAAGTCGTGGGCAATCGGTTCGCCAAACACATACCTGCACAAGGAACAGGCGAGACTTTACGAGCGTTGGAATTCAAGTGAGCAACCTTTTATTGGAGATGGAATCTGATGTCAGAATCACAAGCTGAAATGCCGCGTTACCAGAGTCACAAGATCGTCCATGCCCTGAAGATCAAGGAAGTGGTAGTCCACGATCCACCGTCAGGCGTGGATTTTGCCGGTGCCCACCTCATGCCAGAGGATACGCGATATGCACCGCTCCCCGTCGACGCCGCGTGGTATCTGAAACACGATCCGAGTGGACCTGGATACTACGTCGTCTACCCGGATGGCTACAAATCGTGGTCGCCTGTCGAGGCGTTCGAGGAAGGCTATACCAAGGTTCTGTGATGGGAAAAGACGACGAGTACATGGCCGAAATAAACCGCCTCGAAGGCGAGCGAGACCACTACAAGCGACGATCGCAGATGCTTTCCGATTTGCTGGACGTTGACTTGGAGATTCGTGCGTCGGCGTGTCAGTGGTACGACGCATGGAAAGGCAGGAGTGTCACGGCGATGAAGGATGCTAACTTGCGGTTACGCAAAGCGGTCGAATCATGGAACAGAACATAGTCTAAGTGCTCCGTAGCTGGGGCCACCCGTTGGTAGTAACCATTTTTATGATTGGAGAGAAAATGATTGGACGAAAAGTCGTTGTGACAACTGAATTTCGTGGTGTCTTTTTTGGTGTGCTTACCACCTACGATCAGATTGCACGTACAGCCACGCTTGTGGGATGTCGGAACTGCGTGTACTGGCCGCAGGAAAACCACGGATTCGTCGGGCTGGCTGTGGATGGTCCGAAGGACGGTGCCAGGATTGGTCCGGCCGCGGAATCGATGGATCTCGTCGGGATTACATCGTTGACCCCATGCACCGACCAGGCATCAGAGGCGTGGGAGGCCGGAATATGGTCGTGATCACAAAACAGCACATCGCCCGGGCGAAGCTCCACGGTGCCTGCGATAGTGGTTTGCGGTCAGTGCGTTCCGGCATGGCATTGGAGTCGCTGCCGATTGAACATCTCGCCTGGATTGATTCCGTCGGTTTGTGGACGGTCAAGGACAGTGCAGTGGCGGCTGGAGCCGGAACTGTAGTGCTTGGCAAGGTGCCGTTAGTGTTATTCGGCGACGGCTACGGCTACGGCGACGGCTACGGCTACGGCGACGGCTACGGCTCCGGCCACGGCGACGGCGACGGCGACGGCGACGGCTACGGCTACGGCGACGGCTCCGGCTACGGCTACGGCTACGGCTACGGCGACGGCTACGGCTACGGCTACGGCGACGGCTCCTACTGGCAAGCCACTATTCCTCACTTCGCCGTCAAATGGACCGAACCGCAGCGA
>Ga0172380_10005345_pt1 | contig 15630 bp, 33 predicted proteins | sample Leawe162metaG_FD_119747 | JGI IMG/M metagenome (GOLD analysis project Ga0172380, IMG submission 119747) | Leachate microbial communities from a municipal landfill in Southern Ontario, Canada - Leachate well 162 metaG | ecosystem: Engineered > Solid waste > Landfill > Unclassified | place...
ATACCTCTTTCCATTTTTTGTTAAATTCTTCATCGTGCTTCCCCGGATATACCTTATGTTTCAATAATATATGAGCCGTCTCATGTGCTAAAGCGTTTTGAACCATGAAAAGAGATTTAATTTCATACGCATTCAAAAGAAAGTTTGCACTTTTTTTATTGTAAACACAAGCTGACATGCTTACTTCATCAGGAGAAGTGCTAGTAAAAGAATGTGTAGTAAGAGTAATATCTATTTTTCTTTTACATAGTCTTTCCAGAATGATTTGGAGTCTATGCCATTTTATTTTAATAGGTGCTTGTTCATTCATATCAAGCTATCCTTTGATCTTCCCCCCCAGCGATTGGTTATAGGAATAACCGCAGAACCACCCCCGCTACTTCCTCTTGCTGTTACAGGTAGGTCTGCTTTTTCTGATTCTTCCTTTTTGTAATCACTTCCATAATTGCACCCATAATCAGAATCATAGTCATAATATTTGTATGATCTGCCATACCCATATTTTTTATAACTGTTATTTGAAAAGAGGATGCCGTCACATACTTCAAAGTCCTTCGGAGACCTTACCCAGACTTTATCAGGAGAAAAAATTATGAACTTTCCTGAAAGCTTTGTGAGAACCTTTAGCCCCAGTTGTGACACAAGCATTGCCGCCATTCGGGAATCACTCATTTCTCCTTCAGGGAAAAACTTGTTGGCTATAAAGAAGGGCATTTCATAGTCTTCCCAACGTGTAATACATCCATTATGGAATAGAACTGAAGACCTCCCACTATAAGAAAGTTTAAGGGGGCTTTTGGTTGAAACAAGAAATGGGTGTGTAAGTTCCTGAGTTTTCCCACCCGCTGTTCCTATACGGAAGTGAACAACATGCAGATGACCTTCCAACTTAAGCTTTTGATATGTATCCCATGCTGTCTCAACTTTCATTAAACCTTTTATGTAATGAAGATTACCGGATTTCTGGTACGCAATTCCTACCCCATCACGGTTTCTGTCAAAACAATTTTCGAATTCGTCTTTTGTAAGACACCTTCCTGTTTGGCTATATGCAATCACACACATAATATTATCCTCCGTTATTTTATATTAAAGAGCTTCGTGAATTTTTCTTTCGATAAAGGCTACTACTGTTGATGTAACAATTTCCCTGTCTGCTGAAGAAAGTTCACCTGCTCTGTAAGGACGAGCAAGCCCAAGATACACAGTACGCCCGTTACCATTTTCTGAATTGGGATGAAGAATCTGTTCAAAACCGGGAATAGCCATTCCTGCTACAGACCTTCCACGTTTTCCACTGAGACCATAAATCGTAACGGAAATGGGGTTTTCTTTATTTTCTATTTTGATTTCCCGAATCCGTCTTTCAAGATCAGAACGGACATCTTCGTTCCAATCATCATGGATTTCCAAGATGAATTTAGGTGCATGTGCGGGTTTTTTGGCCTTAGAGGTTTTTATGTTCTTGGCCACTGTACGATTCCACGCTACAGCAACATTCATACTGTAATCCATAGTACGGCGAAAGTCGTTGATGTACCCCATATAATACTGAGCTTGCTGTTCAGTGAGACCAATCTGAGTAATCAATTCTTCCTGAGTGGTCTCATTCCTGTTATCAGCAATGTTAAACTCAAAACCACTGAGATAACGGGTAACAAGATTCTGAACAATCTTTGCCGTTACGAACAGCATTTTGGGATGTGCAAAAACTGCCGCAGGAGGAGTCCTGTATTCAAACCCATAGGATTTGTTTTCCAGATTCCCCGGATGATTATATCCCCCCCTCGCTTTTCCTGACATTTTCATTGTGGGGATTCCAACAAAGTAATCAAGAAGTTTAATAAGTTGAGGAGTCACATTGACCCTTTTTCCAAAACCAATGTGGATGTGGCCACCTATCGGGTGATGATCACCAATTGCACTAAAGACTGCATTGGCATCCACTTCCCTAAACAGAATCGCCATGTTCTTTACAAGTTCAGCGGGAGAGTTTGCTTTGTCGGGACGAAATTCAACCTGACAACGATTCCCATCAAGGCCAACTTTTTTGTCCCTTGAAGTTGCGGAACTTCCTACTTCAATTCCTTTGTAAGGGCAAGTGGTGGAATCACGGAAAGTAAGAACATTACCTTTATGGTCAAGAAGTTCAAACTCAGGGTCAGCACCGAGGGTCACAGAAATTTTGGGCATTTTCGGTTTCACTTCTTTTTTCTTTTTCTTGTCTACAGAGGTATCCCTTCTGTGAAGAAGATTGTTCTCCACCAAATTTTCAAGAACGGATTTCAGAATACGGCAACCGGCAGACGAGTGTGTAAGATCACAAAGGACCACCGTATTAAGTTCAGGAAGAACATAACCAAGATGTTTGGTCGGCACATCCTTACGATTATACTTTATCCGTAACTCTATAATCTGTACCGGCGCATCAGAGTTCAAAGTCACATTGGACAGTGTTGACCTATCAAACAGGCTATCCCTTTGATATTCGTATGCGATTGTTTCTGATTCCTTTTCTTCCGGTGTATCCTTAAAAGAAATAAAGTGTTTCTTTCCGTTACGAACCGGATGCGGAATTGTAAGCATGGCATACAAGTACAGCATGTTTGGCTCGATGGGAACCGGAGAGGGTGTGTTTATCAGATGGTTTTTAATCTCACGGAAATAGGGAGTTGCCCATTCCGCACCATAGTTTTGTAGAAATTCAGGAAGATGCTCCTGAGAATCCCTTCCACCCGTATCGGGATTTGAAAAGAATTTTTTTGATTGGTCGATGTCAAGTTTAATCTTCATTTGTTTTCTCCCTTTTTATAAATATTATAGTTATAATCTCTAGAAAGTTCATCAACTTAAAAAAATTAATTTAAAAGCTGATGAACCATGTACAGGTTATAGTTCTACAATGTGATACGATTAGCTCTTTTTGCCCTTCTTCGCATCTTTTGTGACCATCTGCCGGGAGTCTTTCTTGACTACCTGCTTCGAGTCCTTTTTGACGATCTTCTTTTCCGATGCTTTCTTTACAGGCTTTTTGTTGGCTTTCTTGACATCCTGATATTCTTTCAGGTTGTCAGCTTTTTCCAGCCGGGATTTAATATCAGCAACAAGGGCATCCACCATTGCCACCGACATTGCGTTCTTTACTGAATACGGAAGACCGTAGTAAAGAGCCGACCGGGTGTTAATAGAGCCACGCTTGGGGTGATTGATCTGCTTGAAGCCATCACAATCAAACCCGGAAACGACCGCACCCCTTGAATTTTTCAGTGAGTAGAACACCACACGCACAGGGGTCTTAAGGCCGAATCTTTTAACCATATTCATGAGAACTTCCCGAACCTGTTTCGGGAGCAGGGCTTTACCATGAAACGTCGGGTAAATGGAGGCGATATTGTTCTCAACCCTCCGTATAGCCTCTACCTTATCGGACACTTTTTTGGACAGAGAATCTTCTTTGTCCAGATTTGATGCAACCACATCAGCCAGAGATTCAAACTCTTTGCGGGTGTAGCTCATTTCAACATGTTTTACCATAGACACCACCTTCCTTTTATTTAATCGGCATACGCCGTAGAACACTATATTATCTTTATCGTCCTATTCTCTAAAAACTTTAGCATTTTTTTATTTAAAATCTTTTATTTTTAATTTTTTCAATCCTGTGATTTTGAATATCTCATATGGAAAATTTGACAATTCAGCATGTTTTATCTGATCTATAAAAGTCAATATATCAGAGAATGCCAAATGAATAACCCCACCTGCTGACCCATTTTTTTTCCCAAACATTAAAATATATTTTGGTGTGTTACTATTCTCTTTCGAAGATAAGGTTTGTTCGTCCATACTCGGTTCCTTTATTATCTATTTTTTCAAAATCCCAACAAGTAATTTCTCTACTTTTTGATACAGGAATATTAAATTGTGTTCCATGTATACAATTATAATTTCTGCCTTTATTAGTACGAAGTGCTCTGTCAAAATTGTCGTAAACAGAAACCATTTCTTTTTCGAATAAGGTTTTATCTTCCATTGAATTTCGGCAACAAGTATAAAGCATAAGAACATACTTTCCCCGTTCAAGATTATTATTTCGAAAAATGGAATTTAATCTATCTCTAGTATTAGGTATTCTACCAAAGTTCATTTAAAATTCTTTTCCTTTTTATATCTTTTATATTTTGTTATTCCCTTATGTGACAAAAGTAATATTAAGAACATAAATCCTCCCGGCACAATAGTGGCTATCATAAGTAATGTAATTAAATTTCTATGAATTGTTTCCTTTTTCATATTTATACTTGGGCTTGTGTTGCTTTATCTATTTCTGATTCAACATAGCTTTTCAATTCATCGTAATCTTTCCCCCCAATATATATCCCTTTCCCATATTCTATAGCCCAAAATGTTTTTCGGATTACATCATCCGATGTTAATTCTGTTCGTAATGAAGCATGAAAACTTCTATTGTTAAAATCTACATCAAATATTAAAACTTCACTTTTAAGTTTAATGCTCATTGCAAGCTCCTTTTCTTTCTTCTCCAATTCTTTTTTAAAAGAATCTATAATATCCTTACTAATAGTTGGATTAGTTAAGGGATAACAATAAGCCCCTGATATACTCTTAAAAGAAACCGTATACTCTTCTTTTATAACATCAGGTTCATTTATTCTTATTTCCCTGAGTTTAACCACAGAGTAGTTACTTACTTTATAATGGAAATCAAAGTCCAGTCGTTCTCTTTTTATAACTATTTTATCCTCTTTCATATTGATTCTCCTGAATTTTTTAAGAGGAATGAGTTTGAATAATTCCACCCCAAATGAATAGATGTAATTATGGTATGCCTCCCCCATATAATACTTAATACCCATTTATCAAACACTTTGTGTTTATAAAAGAATACTGCTATATTAGCATCACTACTCTTACAAGGATAAAAAGGTATTGAAACAATATAAAACCAATAGCAAGGTGAATGGTTTCCTTTTTCTCTTTTAAGAAACTTCCATTTATTCATACCTAAATCCTTACATTCTTTTTGTTGTGTTGGCATCCTCTTCCAAACTGGGATAATCTTCTGCCCAATTTGAGATATACTTTTCTTTCCTATGATAAATCTTTTTTGGATTTACTATATGGAAATTAAAAGTGTCATATTGATAACGCTTTTTAGATGATATGGGATGTTTTTTTTCTTTTTCCATTATTGTCTTACCTCTTTGTTGCAATCAAGGCAAAAATACTTATCCTTTTGTTCATTTAAATAAAGAAAAGGTTCTTTGCATTTACAAAACTTTCCTTTTTTTTTATTCTTTTTATTTTTTTTTCCAGTATTCTCAAAAAAGAAGTCTTCCAATTCCTGTTCTGTCATTGATTCCAAATCAGGTTCTTCGTCGTCTGAATTTTTTGTTGAAGAGGAAGTGCTACCATTTGTGTCTTTTTTTTTATAGTTGTACACATAGGCAGTTCTGTATGTAGTATTACTAAAGAATACCCCCTTTTCTTCTTCAAAATGTCCATACAATATAGCTTTATCAGCCCTCCAGAGAATAAATCTTCCCGCCATAAACTGTAATGCTTTTTCACCAAGACGAGCAATAAGCATTGCCGCCACTCGCGTGTCATTAATTTCACCTTCCGGTACTTTCCCTGATTGGAGTGAAAGCGACATTAAGTAGCTTTCCCATCCCACAATAGTGCCATTGTGAAACAGAAGAGGTTTTTCACCCCTGTACTTTGTCTGAATATTGCTGTTATTTTCAACAATAAAGGGGTGCGTGAGGTCGGGAGTTTTCTTTCCAGTAGAGGTCAAGCGAAAATGAACAGCATGGGGAAGAACGGTTACTTTCTGGTATGCATCCCATGCATCCTTAAGCGTCATAAGACCTTTGATATAAACATTCTGACCTTTTTCACGATATGCTATACCCACACCATCATCATTTGCTGTCCAGCAATTTTCAAACTCAGTTCTTGTGAGTTTTCTATCCTCTGCATAACATAATATACACACGATTTTTACCTCTTTGTTTTATTATTTTTATCGGTTACTTTCTGGAAAAACTTTAGCTTTTTTTTGTTTTATTTTTTATAAATTTTTCCAGTGCTGAAATCATTCCTTGTATAATAATCTTCTCGTCTTTAGCCTTTCCTGTCCTAAAGGTATAGGGAAGACCAAAACGATGGGATACATGTTTACGATTCACCGGATGTTGGATTGTTTCATACCCTTCACATGACAACCCCGCAACCTTTTTTCCTCTTTTTTTATTGAGTCCATACAAACCCAAATGGGTTTCCATAATACCATGAGTGTCTATACTTTCCAGAGCCTTCTCAATTTTTTTCTGTATTGTTTTTGCAAACATATCTCCCTCAGAGTAATAATAAATAAACTTACTGGGCTTAAGATCAATATCATCTTTGGTTCCAGATATTGATTTTGTCCAATTTACAACGGGATGATTTTTGCTGTAAGATGCATCTTTCCACGATGAAATAAAATTTCTCAGATACTTTATCTGTGATGCAGTAAGTTGAGCATAAGTCTTTAAGTCTTCATCTGTTGCCCCACTGCCAGTTAAGCTTAATTTAAAAGGTTTCTCTTCCAAATATCTTTTTGTGATATTCCATGCTATCTTATAAAAGATAAAAGCAATCTTCGGATTGTCCATGATGGCAGAGGGACAAGGACGATATTCAAACCCATGAGGTTGGGGACGATACCCCCCTCTGCCAGCCCCCGCCAATTCTTTATATCCACCCCTTGCTTTACCATTAAGTGGAAATGCAATCCTTCCCAAAAAGTGATTCAGGACATCAAGAAATTGTTGTGATGGGCTGGAAAGACAAGCCTTTTCTCCATTTGCATCTTTAAACCCCAAGTGGATGTGCGCTCCCACTCCCCTCTTATTACCCAATGTAGAAAGAGGAACATCCTTTGCTTTATCGAAAAGTTTTTTGAGTTGAAACACTGCTTTCATGGGGCTATTTGCTGGAGAGGGACGAAATTCTGCAATGCCCCCAGCGTCAGAACCTATTTTTTGGCCTGTTTGTATTTCCCTATATTTTTGGCCTGTTTGTATTTCCCTATATTTTTGGCAGTTGTGTACATCCACAACATTATCATCATAAAAATCCCTTGCTTCAAATTCAGGGTCTGCTCCTAAAGATACAATCTTGATAGGATATTTGGACCCACTATGGTCAAACATCCTTTTTATTTCCGATGCTTTTGCTTTTATTATTGTTTCCATACAACAATCTCCTTTTGTTTATTACTTACTTATCGGTAACTACTCAAAAAACTTTAATCTTTTTTTATACTTCTAAAAATTTTGTTACTGTCTTAAGTTCCAGAAGTTGATTTAGTTTTTCAATAGATTGTTTCTTGTCTTTTTCTAAACTATCTATCACTGATTGGTATCTATTTCGTAGCAAGACTTCATCCTCACTAGAGATACGACATGCGCACTCACGTAAGTCCTCTCTTATTAAGGATAAGAGTCTCACATTTTTTTCTATTTGTTTCTCAGCTTGTATAATTTCACAGTCGAGAAGTCCCATGTTGCAACCTCATTAAATATTTTGTATATCTGTTATAATACACACTTCGTTTTTCTTCACGTTTAGGATTAATCAATCCTCTTGCCCCAACATTATATGCTATATAGTGAGCAAGAGTTTTATACTTTTTTGGTATTTTATCTTTATAAGAAGTATCTCTCAATTCAGTTTTGAATTCATGTAGTGTCACAGCCCCCGCCATAACATTTACAAGAATATCAAATCTGTCTTTTGAATACTTAAGGTTCATTGACTTTAATATTTTTCTAGCTTTAGCATATCTCTTTTTTATATAAAAAGAATTCTGCTGGGATAGACCATAATCAATACTCTTGTTTTTATTCCTTCGTTTTGGCACACAATATATATCCATTTCTGACTCTGTTAAAATTGTAGCCAGCAGGAACTTGTGATCAATATCAGAATAGGTATCTTCTACTGCAATAAGAGCAGTAGTTAATTTATCTATTTGTTTTTTTCGCCATTGTTTTCTAATATGAGGTTCAGCCATTTTTATAGACCGGATAACATCGTGGCGAATATTTTCCCTATAGGGATTATAAAATGAATATAGATTACTATCAGTTATCATTATAAATATAACTGATAGTAATATAAATATAAAAATCAATTTGCGTATCATTTCATTCTCTCCTTTTTTCAAGAGGGCAAAAATTTGGGAAATTTATTGTAATTATTTTTTTATTTCCCAGTCTTCTTTCGTGCTCTATTTTGTTCTCTATTTCACACGTAATACAGCTATCAGTATTATGACAAAAGGTATGTGTTCTTGTATTTGTGTCACCACGTTGATGCCTTAATTCTCCTCCTGTCATATAATAATGACACAAAGGTCCACATCTTTGTAAAACTATTAGTTTATTCATTTATTATAAAGATGTATCCATCTTAAATTATCTACTTTATCAAATCTTACAGTCAATTTTCGTGCCATACGTTGTCCTCCTTCTTGACAAGGAAGATGCACATTATGTAGTCTTGATTTAACTTTTATATCTCTCATAGCAATTTCCGATAATTTAGGATTAATATCCGGTAAAGGAAATGTATGCTCATTAAGTTTACTATTTTTTTTCATAGTTATTAATTAATAAAGTGTATGTTTTTTTTACTTACAGAATATATGTTATTATTAAAGTCACATCTTACGAGTATTTTTATAAAAGGTTTATGCCCAAATCCTAGTACTGATTTTCTACGATCAACTTGTTCTATTCTTCCGTTATGCCAAACTGAATAATTGTGATTATCACGTAAAAAGACACTATAAAAACGTACTCTCGCTCCTATTTTATATCTTGTTGCTGACATTATTTTTCCTTTTATTCAAAAAACCCATCTGATTTTTTTACTGTAGTTATACAACTTTCAAGAAAAGACCATCTTAAAAATTCTGGTTGAGTATCATCATTACTCATACAATGATTATTACCATATTCACAGATACATTGTGCTAGTTTTAAAGGAACTTCTTTACCAAGAAAATTATCCATTGCCCCAGACGAATTCCAGTCAGGAGGTCTAACTGCACCAAATTTTTCTATGCATTCTTCTCTTGTAAGAAATCTATATCTTTCTTCTTTTTTCATATTGTGTGTAACTCACAAAAGAAAGGAAAATCTTGAATCTTTTTAGCACAATTAATGCAAAGATGCCCCACTTTTTTCATACACATAAAATGCTTTTCGTTTAAATGTATTCTATTATCTGGCACATTTTGTCCTGTATGTTCAAGATGAACTTTTCTAAATGGACATTTATTATTGCATCTATATAATTTAATTATTTTCATACAATATTATATTGAGGAGTGGGCTGTCTCTTTATAAAGCAACTACCGTATTAAACCGGGATCGGCCAACAAAGAGACAGCCACCTAGAACATTCCCCAACTACTGCATATGATACCACAATATCACACCTTTCCGGTAGCTGTTAGAAGGTTGTTTTTCGGTTACTCCTGAGAATTAAATACAATTAATGGCTTGCATTAAAAACACTAATTGTACAGAACCTCCTTAATAAGAATCCTGATCTTTTAGTAAAACTATTTCATTTGGACAAAATGTCCACGGAGTTGATATACTTCCACCACGACAAAAGTTTGGTTGTCTTACAGAACTTTCTTCTTCACAAGATAATTTAGCCACAAGACTTTGGGGTACTTCTTGCCCTAAAAAACAAGTCATAAGTTCGTTCCAACTGGGAGGAATTGGAGTACCCCATTTTCTTAAACACTCCCGTCTTGTTAAGAATCTATATCTTTTATTTGGGTTTATCTTTCTGAACATATTTATATATCGGTATATTCCTTATAAAACTTTAGCAAATTTTTTAGTCCTCTTCTTCTATTGACTTTAAGTTAAAAATTGGTTTCATTATAAAATGAATATCAACAGATTCCTCAATGGCATTTACAATTTGATTACTATCCTTATAAACCTCTGGAGATTCATCAAGAGTAGATTTACAAATACTTTTGCTCCATATGCCTTGCATATCCTCTTTCATTTTTTCTAATGATAATGTATTCTTTGCTTTCTTCCTGCTTAATACACGCCCCGCCCCATGAGGAGCAGAGAAGTTCCATTTTGGATTTCCTTTTCCTTCCCCGACAATAACACCATCACGCATATTTAAAGGGATAAGAACTTTTTCACCTTTATGTGCAGAGATTGCACCCTTTCTTATGATATTATCATTAAAGTTAATATAGTTATGGGCGCATTTTATAATTTCTATAGGTTGCGCATGAAAGAAATCAATAATTGTATTAGCAATACTTTTCCTGTTCAATTCAGCATAGCTTTGTGCTATCTTCATACTGTTTAAATATTCGGTTCCTCCGTAGTTTATTGGTAAAAATTCCAATCCTTTATAAATATCACCAATAAACATTTCATGCATCAGTTTTTTTGCTTTGTCCTGATAGTATTCACATATGGTCTTGCCAAAGTTTCGACTCCCCGTATGAATGGTTAACCACACATTACTATCAGGGTCTATATTCAGTTCAATAAAATGATTGCCACCACCCAAACTACCTATACCAAGAATAACACGATTAACATCAACCCCTATCTTTTCAGCCAGACCTATGATCTGATCTTTGTAAGGTTGAGCTAATGATAGAAACTCAGAAGACGGTTTATTTCTCACATGAAAACCATCAGGTATATTAGTTCGTATATAATTTTCCAATGACTCAAAAAAAGAATCAGTCATTGATACTTTCCCAAGATTATAAGACTCAATACTGCAATGTATATCAACACCTATAACATTAGGGATAATATACTGATTTGATTGTTTGGTAAAACCAATACAAATTCCTTTGCCAGCATGACAATCAGGCATAACAGCAATATATCCGTGTTCAAATGCAGGATGATTTAATATTGATTGTAGTTGTTCTTTCAATTCGTCTTCAATATTATCAATCATTACATTTGCGGTATTGTATTTGCCTTTAAAGGTAATCATTTTTTATCCTTGTTATCTTATTCATACTTACTTATCGGTAAGTTCTTTATAAAACTTTAGCATTTTTTATAGTAAGAAAAGCTTTTTTACAAGGCTTTTCGTTTTTAGCTTTATCTAACCCATGAATACGATGTGTTGGGTTTTCTAACCAAAAATTACAACATGTAGATTCATTAAAGCAAAGAGCTTCATCTGCTGTACCTTGCTGTCTATCTATACTTCCATATGGTCTAAACCGTGGGCAATTTGGCCCACACTCTTTTATTTCTATGATCTTTGACATAAATTTATATTTTAAGAATAGCTATCCTTCTATAAAAACAACAGTCAATAGGAAATGAATTTTTCATTATAGCAGTTGTTTCAGAATGAGAACCACTAGAATGAGACCAGAAAGGTGAACGAGAGGGTGAACGAAATCTTTTTATCCAAAAATTATTTCCACCACCACTTATACTAGTTTCACTAAAACAAGCAATACCTTCTGGGGAAGATTGATTTACTATGTACCCGTATGGTTTAAAAAAAGGACAAAATGGCCCACATTCTTTTATTTCTATGATCTTTGACATATCTTAGTTAAACTTTGACTCCGGTGGACGAGGCAAAGACTTTGCACTTCTTTTTTTGGGATGTTGCGGCGACCCCGGTGGTAAACACGGTTTGGAAAAATATTCTTCTTTAGGTTTATGCATACATAAACCCTCAGTTAAATTTGGAAGATCAGAAAAAGGTAACGCACTTTTTTGTTTGGGTAAATAAGATTTACGATTATCCAGTTTTCCTCCTTTTAACTTATCAGATTGTATTGGTTTAATATAATAAGCCAATGGGGGATATATTGCGTTCCCGGTTCGGCTATCAAAAGCACGACCCCCTGTTAACCAAATAATCTTATACTGTTTTCCAGTATTGACATCATACTTATATGTTGTATGAGTAATTTTTTCATAAGATGGTGTGCAAAAACCAGAATCACCAGTACAGCGTACAGTATCACCTTTTATTAGTTTTTGTAATTTCATATTACCTCTTTATATTATAAAATTAATACGATTATGGAGCCATAAACGTATTAATTTTATTTACATTCCCCATCCTTTTGTGTGTTTCTTCCACAAAGATTTTTTTCTTTTTAACATTCTTGCTAATTGAAAGAAGTCCTCATACTTAAAAGTCTTTGGGGCTTTCCAAATAGTTTTCCATTTTTCATTACTCCCTAACAAGTTACTTCTTGTTTCTACTTTGGTTATACTCCCCATATGAATTATATGTATGTTATTTCCAGAATAAATTCTTGTATTCCCTGTCCACAAACCAACAGGAGAACACAAAACTATACTTCCTATTCCTCCACATTCATTGGGGCAGTCAATAGACATAATAGCATCAGGGATAATAGACCCTTTTCCAAATTCTATTATTGCGTACATGTTGCTCCCTCTCCTGTTGTGGGTTCTGGTAGTAAACTTATATAACCTATACTTACAAGATACAGGTTATTATCTGAATCACATTTTACAAGAACCTTTGCAAATCTACGAGAAAGTCTAGGCACATAACCAAATCTTTCTTTTAAAGACTGTCTATCAATGCATATTTGTTCGACTCTTCCCATATGATTGAATCCACCACCCGCATTTTCTATACCAGTATAGAAAAAACTAATATGTTGACCCACCTTTAAATTTTTTCGTGATTTCATTTTATTTTATTCTTATGATTACTTATCGTCATGTTTCATGAAAAACTTTAGTACTTTTTTATTTTGTTAATATTTTTAAATGACAGCCCAAAGGAAAGCCATATCTGTTTCTTAAAACACCAACTCTAGGATTATGTATCCAAAAATCTTCAATTAAGCTATTTTGATAATAGCAAACTAATACATTATTATGGTGGTGGTCTTGACTCCACATTCCCCCCGCAGGGGTGAATCTTGGGCATAAGTTACAGCAATTATTTAATAAGATTATTTTACTCATGCTTTTAAAAAACAATTATGTTGGAATCTTTTCTCTCTATTAGAAAGACGAGACATATTATCTATATACATTCCTGAAAATCCATAAGTATCCCGTACCAAACAAGCTATTCTTGTTATACCATGACTTACATCTTCGTTCCCATCATTATATCTTGTACTATATGGGCATAGAGGAGAGCATTCTTTTAATAAGATTATTTTACTCATTACTTTAATGTAAAGGTAATGGTATGCTTAAGTACAGCCCTATAAATTTTACCATTAACATTAACTATCCCAATGTCAGGGTTATCATCCTCTATTTCTACTTTATCATTACAAAACTGTTGCATGGAATTAAAAAGTTCGGTTTTATTTTTAGCAGTAACAATATCATACCACCAATTATCATTACCAAAAGTAGTATACCAATAAGGTTGTTTAAGCAATTCTTCAAGTTCTTCATTCTTAAAATACTCAGCTTCTACAATTTGTATAAGAAATGGCATAAGATCATTGTTCTTTTGTAATTTTGCAGGAAGGATTGGTATTAGTCTTTTGACTATAAAACAAGGTCGTTCGTGTTGTTTAATTTCAGTAAGAGACTCAGATGTAAAGCCACAGTAATCACACTGATAGAAAGTCTTTAATGTGGTTTTTGTAATTTTTTTCAATTGTCTTTTCCTGTTATTAATAGTTTAATAAGTCCCACTTTCTTTACTTATCGGTAAACATGTTATAAAACTTTAATTATTTCCTTATTTGGCTTAAAATATTTCTCTGGTTTGCAGGTAAGCCATATTATATGATCAGGGGAATATAGTTTAAAAAATGTTCCTGCTATCCAAAACCCTATTGTGCCATCAGGTAGTATTGCAATTCTTGCTTTAACAGTTTTATAATAATAGAAACTATATTGGATGTAATCAAACCCAAATAATCTATGCAAAATTTTATACATATTGATTGGTTTCCTTTTACTATATATATTTAATTATGCTCATTATTTCTTCATCAGTGGGTTTACGGAACAAGGAAATAGTTTGTGTCATATTATTTCCCTCTGTCCCATCATGCCTAATATGAAATTTTGGGATACATGGTTTGCCAAGAGTATAATCATGTCCATTATCTGTTTTATCCACAGGAACAACCACAACAAAGTTTGGGAATTCCTTGATACGTGCTGGTTCTGGTGATGGAATAGTTGAAGGGAGAATAATTTTTTCATCTATAGCCAGACTGAAAATTTCAGCCAATATTTTTCTGTTATGGGGGTCAGAGGTTCTATCTATAAGAGCCGCCATTTTTTTTGCTTTTCCTGACCTTTGCATACCAAGAGTTTTTTCTTTTTCTTTTTGAAAAAGTTCCCCGTTAAAAAATTCCTCGGTTCGTTGTTTGCATATATCAAATACATTGATTTTATTTTGTTTCTTAGTTATCATATTATCTCCCCTTTATTTTACTTATCGGAATAACTGGTGAAAACTTTAATCATTTTTTATTAATAATTTTTTTAAATGGCAATCGAATGGGAAGTATTCATATGTAGAATCATCAAACCAAAAGTTTATTTTATTATCTAGTATACTATAACAAAGATTCCTTAAGGTATAACGTACCCCTTGTGGCCACACCACTCCCGGAGAGGAGAAACGTGGGCATAATGGGCAACATTTATTTATCTTTATTATCTTTCCCATATGCCTTTAAGAAACAACCCACATATCTGGCCTCTTCAAATCTCTGTTGTTTATTTACTCCTCTATCACCAGAATCTATACTACCACGTAAAAATGTTCCATCATAAAGATTTTCTCCTTTAAGTCTCAGACAAGCTAATTGTGTTACTCCATGTCTCATTCCTTCAAGAAGTAAATTATGCCTTAAGTAATGAGGACAAAGGGCAGAACATTCTCTTATTAAGAGTATCTTACTCATATGCTTTTAAGAAACAACTAGTTTCAAACATCCGTTGTTTATTTATGCCTCTGCTAGTCCAAATTCTGCCACTTAAGTATGTCCCATCATAAGGAGCGTTTCCCTTAAGTCTTAGACAGGCTAATTGTGTTGTCCCATGAATTGTCCCTTCAAAGAGTAAGTTATGCCTTAAGCAATGAGGACAAAGAGGGCCGCACTCATTTATTAAAAGTATCTTGCCCATTTATAATTCTCTTATTATATTATCTATTGGTGTTATAGTACCTCTTACTGCATACAATATGCCTTTCAAAGATGAAATCTTATTCAGGTCTTCAAGATAGCAATCTATCCTTTTGATAGAGGAATATGTTTCATAATTAAGATTACCTATATGGTTTTCAAACTCTTCTTTAAATGAAGCAAGGTCTTTTGTAAACATTATAGTTCTCCTTTTATATTACTTGTATGGTATTACCATATATATGTATGGTATAATATTATGAGAATATTTCATACAGGCAAAAAATGACCAGTATAATTGCCACAATCGTTGTAAGCATATCATATTCCTTTTATACTTTTTATATCGGTAGAGAACACAGAAAACTTTAGTACTTTATTTAATAGGAGTACAATTTCTTATTATGGATGCACAAAAACAATAA
>Ga0172380_10005346_pt1 | contig 15628 bp, 29 predicted proteins | sample Leawe162metaG_FD_119747 | JGI IMG/M metagenome (GOLD analysis project Ga0172380, IMG submission 119747) | Leachate microbial communities from a municipal landfill in Southern Ontario, Canada - Leachate well 162 metaG | ecosystem: Engineered > Solid waste > Landfill > Unclassified | place...
CATATTCTTCCGGGGTCATGGCTCCCACTCCGAATCAATGACTAATTCCGACTGTCCCTTAGGGATCTGTCCGCCTTCAATCGTCCGTTTCCAGTGACCGACCGGGCAGGTTTTCATGCAGACAAAAGGTACTGCTTCGGGTTCTTCCCTTTCTTGATCTTTTCGTATCTCTGCATCCGAAACCCCGGGATAACATGGTCGAAGTTTAATTATATCCTCGTCTGTTAGTACGATTTTCGGTTTGTTTGGATCGTAATCTTCTCTCTGTTTGGCCGCGTCCGGGTGTCTGCAACACCAGTACCCATCAGGATCAAAATACCGGGCACCCTTTGCAGGGCACCCTTTGCAGAGTTTGAATTCATCGAATGCCATCATGCACCCTCCTGCCCGGCCTTCTCGTAATCATCCAATGCGGCGCTCAATGCATCGCGGAGGGCATACGCGGTCCCGGGGGTAATGCTTATTATAGTATCCCGGTAGAGACCGTTAATGTCAATCGTTGGTTTCGATCCCATGCACCGGTATCTTGCTTTTATGAAGGTCATGCCACCAACCTCCGCGCACGATCAAACTTTTTTGCCTTGAAAAATGTCGGGGCTGTCCGGACAACTTCGGGAAAGAAATTTGCTGCGCATTCGCGGCACCAAGGGCCACGCGATCCGACATACACCCGATATCTGTTCGTGAGATCTTTTGCGCAGAATTGGCAGGATTCTGAGGGGGTCATGCCGGCACCATCCACGATGGCCTGATCCCATGCGGCTGCCTTTGGTCCTGAATCCACTTGTCCGATGCTGCGATCCATTCATACGTGGGAGCGTTGTAATCACAGGGGAATAGCCCTTCGAGGTGCCAGAGCCGGATGTATTCCCACTGCTGCCGGCACCCTTCAGACGTTTCGCACATACCGCAGAATCTCACCGGACCTTCGGCGCAATAGTCGCAGGCGCTCATGGTACTGTACCATCCCATACCAGACTGCCGGTATTGATGTCGATATAGCCAAGATGATGACTATATCGGTATCCGGTCACTGCGCCGATCTCCGGCTTTGTCAGGTGCATCCGGCCCTGTTCGTCCTGTGCTGAGATCATCACGCCTTCACCGTGCTTTTTGGTGACGATTTTTTCCAAGGCACAGAATTCATCCACCGTGATACCGGGGCTGCCTGCGCCGATTGACAATGTTATTTTCATCTTTTCGTCACCCCCTCCTTCAATCATCCGGTTCGCTTTTCATCAGTTCATTCGTCAGATCGCCGATTTTCTTATTCCATTTTCGTAATGCTGATTCGAGACACCATGTCTTCCGGTACTCGTGCAGGAGATCCCGCAGGGCCTCCTCCAGCTTGTCCTCGTAATAGTGTTCAGAGCACATTGTTGTTTTCACCTCACTCCTTCTTTCTGTCCTGCTCCTGTTGCTCTCCTGCTTTCATTTCCACCAGCGATCCTGTGATGCTCTCCGCACTGGATGGGGGGCAACTGAATGGCGTGCATACGCCGTATGCCAACACATTCCCTCCTGAAAGCAGCCATGCCAATCCTCGCCCATCGGGTGATTTTAATTTACATCGGAATCTTGGAGCCCCGATTTCTACATTTAATCCATTGTTGGGGCGCCGTTGGGTCTCCGGTGTAAGTCGATATTGACACGACTCTGCGACATTGCCGGTCATCATGCCACCATCCCGACTAGTTCCAGCATATACTCACTTGTCAGCGCCTCCGCCATCTTCGGGCAGACTGCATTGCCGATCTGCTTGACGATCTCGCCCCGGTTACCGGTGAAGATGTAATTTTTCGGGAACGATTGCGCCGCTGCCAGTTCGTGCGGCTTCAGCATCCGGAACCCGATGCGGACGTTCTCCGGGGTAACTCTTTCGGGAGTAATCAGCGCAAACCGATCCCGGGTAGGGATAACAGGGATTGTTTCAGAGATCTTGTGACAGCCCCCGTTGCCGTAATATTCCAGGATGAGAGGTTCCACGACCCCGATCCAGCCGAACGTTACGAGCGTCGGTATCGGTGACTCTGACGCGGGCCGGACCTTGCTTTGCGATCGATACGGCATGATCAACGGCTCAACGATGCCGATCGCGCCTTTCGTTGCGACCGTGGAGAGGGGACCGTTGGTCGGGCGCACTTCCCCGCACGAGTGCTGAGGGATAAACAGCGGTTCGATCAGGCACGCCTCTTCCTTCGTTACGACCGTTGCCAGCGGTTCGTTGATGCTCCGGGTCCGACCCTTGCTACTGGTCTGCCCGATGTGCATCACGAGGGGCTGCACGAGGGGCTGCACGAGGCCGTACCGGTTCGATGTGTCGAGGACAGGGATCGGTTCGTTGAGCGAGTGGACCCGGTTCTCCCCGCCATTGTACCGCACCAGGAACGGCTCTGCATACGGCCCCCAGTATTTCTGAATGCCCCGGAGGATGCGCTTCATGGTGTTTTCGACCAGAGGCTTTTTGCGTTCGTCGATGATCTGCGTTGGCAGGGACCAGTCGATGATATCCCGGGCTGGCACCCATGACGGCAGGCGTTCGGTAAGCGTGCTGTTGGGGCCGACCTGTGCATGGGACGGCTCCGGCCAGAGGATCGACTTCCCGCTCCCGGTCCGGACGGCCTGGATGAAGAGGCGGCGGCGGGTCGTTGGTGCTCCGAAGTCGGCGGCGTTCATCACGTTCCAGTCCACCACGTAGCCCATCGCCCGGATCATGCCGATGAAGGCATCGAAGGTCTCGCCCTTTCGTTCCGGTATTGGCCGGTGCGTCGTTTCATCCAGCGGCCCCCATGACTGGAACTCCGGGACATTCTCGATGATGACCCGGTCCACGGTCAGTTTGTCGAGCCAGTCCAGGACCGTGAACGGGGTGGCGCGGCTCTGGTCGTCGCAGGGTTTCCCACCACGGGCAACACTGAAATGGGTACAGGCCGGCGAGGCCCAAAGCAGGGCGACCTTCCGGCCGTCCATCAGCGAAGAGGGATCGATATCCCGCACGTCCCGGCAGATATGCTCCGCAGTCGGGAAATTGGCCTGATGCGTTTTGATCGCCCGCTGCCAATGGTTGATCGCGAACATCTCGATCTTGATCCCGGCTTTCCGGGCCGACCAGTCGATCCCCTGGCTCTCTCCACCGGACCCGCAGAACATATCAACGACCACGGGGCGGTCGGTGAGGGTGGAAGCGGTCATGCGGGCACCCCATGTTCAAGCCACCAGAACAACGCTTGGTTCCGCTCAAATTCCGGCTCTTCTGGTAGGAGTGGATCTGGTCCCCCACACCCCATATAGACATCGCGATAGATTTCAAGATCTGGTTTCATGTGGGCACCTTCTCAAAGCGATATTTCACGACGCCGGTATCAAGCTGGGAATCCGAATGCAGCCTCTTCTTGATGATCTTGATATACTCCGGGTTCAGCTCGCAACCGATAGATGAGCGGTTCAATTCGCGGGCAACGACCGCCACGGTTCCACTACCCATGAAGGGATCGAGAACAACACAGGGAACGGGCATTGCCGCCTCTGGTGGGCCTTCAATGATGCAATCGCAGCCGGGTTTCCAGCCTTTGAACTTCCGCTTATACCCGGCAGTAGGCATCCCTCCAATTTTGCCGGTTACTCCATCATCCGCATGAGGGTGCCAGCTCTTGCCGGTGGTGCCTCCACTTGCCTCTACGATGCGCCGATACGGTGCTCCGCATTTCGGGCAGCAGCCATATTCAGAGGTGCCGGCTTTGATGCACGTTGCCGCGAGCAGATCCGGAAAGGTAGCGAAGTGGAGCTCCGGCCGGCTCTGCGGATTGATGACGAAAGCCAGCGGGTTCCCGCCCTCGGAATACAATCCCTGCCATGATTCAAAGAATGGGTCGGAGTTGCGATAGTTGCGGGTTTGACCGTCGCACATTGGAGTACCGTCTGCTTTTAGGAGTCCGGAATGCCCTTTGATGTTCGTCCCGTTCCGCGCCATTTTCGCGTTATACCGCTCATTGAATCCGGTGTATGTCGGGTTGCCGGTCTGGTCCTGCTTCTTGAACTGCCCTTCGTTGGGGTACTTGGATCGCTTGTTGACCTTCTGCCTGAGTACTCCCTGCGGGCGGGCGTCGTTCTGGTAGGATTCGCTGGACGGAACCCGGATCGCCTCACTGTCATAGAAATACTTCGCGCTCTTAGTCATCAGGAAGATATACTCTATCGCTGATGTGGGCCGATCCGTGGTGCTTTCGGGCATACAATTCCTCTTGATCCACGGCATCGCGGAACGGAGATACCATCCGCCGGCTTGGAGAGCAAAAGCAACCCGCCACGGAACGCCCATGAGATCCTTTGATTTGTAGCCGGGCAATTTACTTTTGTTAATTCCCCCACTCGTGGCATGTCCTGACATATCACGTCCTTTAAAAATATCAGAACCGCCATTAAATGATCCGGTGGAAGATGCAACGTACGAATCTCCGAGATTCAACCACAGAACGCCATCGTCGCGGGTTACGCGCCGAACCTCCCGGAATATATCAACCATCTTCTGAATGAACTGCTCGGGGGTTTCTTCAAGCCCGATCTGCCCATCAACTCCATAATTTCTGAGGCCGTAATATGGCGGGCTGGTCGCGGTGCATTGAACGCACCCATCCGGCAGGGTCCGGAGACCGTCAAGCACATCACCTTCAATAATGCGGTGTTCCGTCACATCTTCACCTTCCGGGGTCGTTCGATTGTCGGGCCTATCCTGGGTATATCTGCGATAATTTGTCCGGGGATATCACTCACGCGCCATCGGGATTTATCGAAGATCACCACGCACGAAGAGAACGTCGGAGAATTGGCGATCTGCTTGCTCTCATCATCATAGCCGACGAACCGGATCCGACCCTTGATGAACCGGATCTCCTGTGCTTTCATGGCGTGGTTATGCCACCATCGGGTATCAGTGGCGCATGGTACGAGGCAGACCACGATCGCGCCCTTCAGAGATTCCTCGTAGGCTTTCTGCATGAATTTGTCGATGTTTCCGGCGCTGTAAGGGGGATTGAGATAGAAAACCTTTGGCAGCCAAATATGGTTAGGTGTTGGATCAACCCAGTCTATTTTAAGACTGTCCATTGGTGGGAATGGCCCAAAATAATTATCGCATTTTGGATTACCACGATTCGCTGCCGCATCGCAATTAAAATGAAATTCCTGATCCAGCAGATCAAACAACCATTGCGGTGTTTCCCATTCATCCTTTGGCGTCACGATCTTGGATTTTCGTTGATGGCTCATGCATTCATCCCCGGTGTCCCCTTCCGGGCCATGAAATAATCCGGGTCGCAACGGTCCGCCGCATCCCTCGATGAGTACGGGCAGATGCGATCGCGCCTGAGGGGATTGCCGCACCGCTGGCTACTACCATGCCAATCGCAGGCGTGCCATACGCGATGACTGTTGTATTTCCGATGCTGGAGTTTTCGATACGCATCCTGTTCCCTCTTTTTCATCTCGCGGATCTCGCGCCGGGTCCTGACCACAACACCGGGTTCGCAGAAGTAACAGACCTCTTTTCCCTGTCCAATATAGTGGATCTTGTGCGCCGGATCGTCCTGGTGCTTCCCGACACACTCCGGGCACGGGTGCCGGCCCTTGGATTCGTTACGGTTGCACTGCGAGCAGAGCGGCGGTACCTGATCGTCCCGAACCTTCTGGATATAGGTCGACATGTCCTTGTAGTCCTCATCGCAGTGACCGGGAACGATCTTACCTTCACGGCCGCACCTGGAGCAGACCGGGGGATGCCGGGCCTTGTACGCGGTGGATGCTTCGATCCATTCGGGGGATCTCCAGACGCACCTGAGAACGTTGCGGCGGTTCTCCGTTCGGATCTCTTGGGGGCAGGTACAATGATACGGTGTGATTATATCCATATTCTCTCCCAGACTGGTTTTGGATTTTTCATAAGGACGCGCGTTCTGATGTTTTCTGGCAGTTCTTTTATGGCGGGCAGTTTCGAATTTTTCAGAAGGCACCCCGTTGGTGTGCCTGGAATTCCATGTTGCATTTTGAAATAGCACGGGCCTTTGTGGCATCCATTACACTCAAAAGTTTTCATCGTTTCCTCCTGGCGAAATGATGCCGAGAATCGCGTGAGGGCGAGCGTTTGGGGGTCATAATCTTTTCTCACGTGAACATTCCGGCGGCTCCTTGATGCGGAGGGACTTCAAATTTTTAATGCAATTCAAAACATCCCCACCACATGTTGCGTACCCTGCATCCCACGCCTCGGATTTATCACAAGAATTTAACCCATCCTTAATGTACGTCTCGATATCTTTCAGCACTGCGAGCATAGTAATCCGGGCAACCTCGGCGTCGTGCTCCTTCAGATAATGGCATGACTGTTCTTCGGGGCATTTTGTGACTGTGCACGGGCATGAGGATATACAATGTTCCGGTGCCTTGGCAAGATCCCGGGCCTGCCGGATCAACGCCAATCCTTCCGGGGTGTGGTCAGGGGATCTGATATACTCGGTGAATCGTTTTGCATCATCCCCGGTAAGGATGGGGCAGTCGGGGCAATCGCCGGGTTTTGCCTTGGCAAGCGGGCGTGAGAAAATATCCGCTTTTGTTTTCATCCGAACTTTACAAGCGAGTTCAAATTCTGGCGTTCCCGGTTCATACACACCAGTATCGATAGATGTGCAGCATAACCAATCGATCTCCTCTCCTGTGATGGCATAATATTTCTGCTCTGGTTCCATATCCAGCGCCAATGCCTGCGGATCGTCCGCATCTCGGATTCGGGTCATCTCTTCACCTTCGTTACCGATGCTTCTTCTCGCATCGTTTCTCATTCTTCTTTTCGTCTGCTGTCATCCTAGGAATCCTCCTGGTTCCGCTTGTATATCATCACACATCGCAATGATCGTCTTGCATTCCTTATTACCCGCCTCGTCGCATTCGTTCTGGTGAATGCAAGCCGGATGTGAAGCTCGTCATCATTCATATGATGTCACCCCCGGCACTCTCCACCGGACCCGCAGAACATATCGACAATGACGGGGCGGTCATTGGTGAGGGTGGAGGCGGTCATCATGCGGGCACCTTCCTTTCCACCGTCACGATAGTATCATTATGATGCTGGCCATGAGCCACGAGCAGGATCTCGACGATCGCAAAGCCCCGGTTCGGTCCGAAGGCGTTACTGTTCCATCCGCAGGAGATCGCATAGCCACCGGGCCGGACCTTATCGCAGATGGCATTCATCACCCGGTTATAGTAATTCGCGCTGGTGTCGATGCTTCGGGCCTTCATGCCGATACTCTTGTAGTGCTCGCTGACCTGCCGATATGAGTACGGGGGATCGAAGATCACACCATTGAGCGGACCGGAGAGCGCCTTACAGAACTCTTCTGCGTCCATGTGCGATGTTGCGCGCCGGTCGGGGTGCTGATCGTTGGTGAACTCTGCCGGGGAGTTGTTGCCAGCGAAGGGATCGGCCCACCCGATACCGTCACCGACATACCGGGTGATGATTTCCCGGATCGGTTTGATCGTGAAGGTCCACGCTGAAGGGGCGGCACGGGCGCGGGCGATCTGGGCGTCGTGCTCCTCTATTGATTTTTCCAGCAACTGACAGAATGGAGAGTCACGGTTTTCTGGTGTCTGCCAATATAGACAGCCATCCGTCTTGACAAGAGGACAGGAACGGATTGTTGCCACAAAGAGTTCAACATCCGGATTAAGTCCATACTTTTCAAGGCGATCGAGTTGTTTTCCCGTGATGATGTATGCCCTCTCTGATTCCTGGGTCATGATTGCCTCACACTCCACAGAAAATGATATCCGTTCCGGGACCGGGCAACCGGTACTTTCTCGCGCTTGATCCGGCCCCGGGTTGCCAGCCGGTGCAGGTTGTTCGTGACGGTCGAGCGGTACAGGCCTGTTTTTTCCATAACCGCAACGGTCCCCTGCGGATCGGTGGTGAGCGCCCGGAGAACGGCCTGCTCGTGATCGATGTTAAGGCGGCCGGTCATGGTTTTATCCCCTTCGCGGCCCTGATCTTCCGGACCTTATCATTTGACCACGTCAGGAAATTCCTAGCATGTGAACCTGCTTCAATATCCTGAATGGTCCGCAGCAGAAAATGAAAAGACAGGAATTTACAGCGCCTTGCACGGACCCGGTCCGGTTGGATGCATACAACCGCGCTCACGGGCACTCCCCGGAGCTCCACCGGCTTGATCCTGTGGCCAATAATGACCCAGCGTGCATGATTGCATCCCACACGCATGAAAAAGTCGAAATCGACTTCTGCCGCGATGCAACCACAGACCGGGATGCTGGGATCTTTTTCAGTTGGCATTTTCACTCCCAACAGGAGAGGCTGTCTTCAAATTCGTGGATGTTCTTGATGCCCAGCATCTTAGCTTTCTCACGCAATTCAATGACATCACGATTGAGCCGGGCGATCTCTTTTTTGGATTCCCGCAATCGGATGGCGATGGCCTTGAGATCGTTAGGATGATCCTTTTCGAGGCACATGCGCAGTGCGCGATTGATCGTATAGGAGACGCTGCAATTTGGTCTTTTGACAGCATTGAGAAGCGCACCATCGATCCGGGTATGGATGTCGATCTCTCCAGTGGTCTCAACTCGCCTGGGTCGTCCGCGTGGTTTTGGAGGTTGCTGATCATTCATCCTTCACCGGCTCTCCAAAAATATATAATCCGCAAACGGCACACTGGTACCGCTGGACCCGTCCTTTTTTTCTTCGAATGACCGTACCGGCTTTCACCAAGTCTGTTGATCCACACTCCGGACATTTCATAATCATACGATAAGAGATAGGAGGAGGAGATATTTATATTTATTTATCATGGGTTTTTAAATCCATTATTGGGATTTTTTAATCCCAGTATATCCAGACTCTTATGACGGTACTATTTTTTGGGATTTTAAATCCCACTTTCACGGCGTCCATCATCATCATCATCATCATCATCATAGAGAAAAAGTCGTAGCTAGTAGTAGTACAGCGTGGGATCGAAAATCCCATTAAATCCCTGTTCGACGTGAGAGAATTATTTATTGGGATTTTTTAATCCCATGAAAACACAATCTCTTTGGATTGGGTTTCAAATTTTTATTATATAAAAAGAAATTCGGAGAAATTGGATTAAAATATTAATCAGATTTGTGATATTTTGCCGGATTTCATTATGATTTCCGAGTAATCCAGCAATAAATCGGGTACCCGGCCAAGCAAACGCACCCGATCGTGATGCACATCGTTTTGAAGAGGACAATACCGGGATCTCGGTCATGAACTCTCCGGTTTAGGCATTCGATCATACCGATAAAAAGGGGTTGCTTTTTGTGCAGTAACCCGGTTCCCCCACCGAGCAAGCGCTCTTATAAGTGGTGTTCCCCCATCATACGGCATTACGTACGGCATGGCACCCATCTCGATTAGACGATTGCATCGGTACACATCTTCACAGAATGGTTCTGGGAGATCTCCAGGTTTGTGATATCCACACAAGACAAAAAATCTGACGTTGCGGTGTGTTTTTATCCCATGATCTTTAAGCATTTCGATCCCGGATTTCACACGATCTTCGAGATCGATGCGGTCCCACGCAAACCTCATTTGGTCATTAATAAATTTTATCTGGTGGAGTTGTTCCGCGATTTCATCCGTGAGGAAACGAATATCCATCCCTTGCGTGATGTCAATTTTTACCTTATTTTCAATCGCCCAATTTGTGTTCTCGAAGAACCAATCCCGGTCTGCAAGGATATTATTATCCAGGAGTTTGCAGAATTTGAATCGTGAATCATGAAATTCTCTCATGTGTTGAACACGGCGAAACTTCCCCTCCTTTTCCGGAACGACACACCATTCACATTTTCGAGGGCAACCACGGGATGTGAATCCCATAGACGTATGAAAATGACGAGAGTCTTTCCATGGACCAGACTGATATAGGTCATAATCCGGTTTCAGGAGGTCTATCATCGGAGGAAGCGCAAAATCAAGCGATATGCCAGATCCACCGAAAGTAATTCCTTTTTTGACATCGCAGCATTCCTTAATTGCATGAAGACGGTTCCGGGTGAACACACAGGAAATGTAAGTTTTATCCGGATTTTCGATATCGAATCCAACTTCGTTCCCCAAAGTTTTCTCATATGCCGATATTTTCATCAGGGCAAGATTTGGAAACCGTTTTCCTCGGCGTTTACTCTCGCGGTATTTGTTATCAATATCAATGAGTTTTACTCTCATCACTTCTTCCCCGTCAGCGCCTCTTTCGGGTTCGTCACGCAGAAATAGATCACGGTACCCGGGTTTTTCCAGGAGGGGTGATACTGCATCTTCTCATCAATTTCCTGCCGGAAGTCGGGTTTTCCGTGCTTATATGCCTGCACGCAGGCGTCCATGAACAGCTCTTTCTCGGTCTTCACCGTGGGTGATGCCGGCATGACTTCCACGGTCGCCGGGGGGAACATCTGATCCACACCCAGCGGATCCGCTTCATGCGCTTTGAGCTGCGCGGCGGTCTGGAATGCTGATGGTTTTGGTGCATCATTTGGAACATTTCCCATATTCCGCCCATTGGATTGGGAAGGCACCACTTTCGCGGCTTCCAGCAACTGAGCAAGAGATGGTTGCGGCGGGGCGTCGGTTACCGGCACGGTACCGGGCTGCGGGCAGAACTGCCCGTGGTTCGGGTGATGCGGGCGGGTCATCAGAACCCCCCGGATCCAGAGAGATCATCCTTTAGCCGTCGTTCTGCCATCTTCGCACGGGCATTCCCGTAACTCATCGTTAAGTTGGGGTCGGCCGCGATCGTTTCTTCGAGCAGCCTGATCCTATTCTCAAGAGCAGATATCCTCCGATTTGCACGGGAAATATCACTTGTATGAGTGGATTCCGATACTCCGTCGTCGTTTGAAAAGAAACCCATTTTAACACCAGACCCCAGTCGCGGTCCCGCACGTCTTGCATTCCCACCGGCGATTATCCGGGCCGATCCCCCGGATGACGATATCCCGGGATCCGCACTCCGGGCAGATCACCGCGCCGAATGTGATCTGGATGCGCCAGTAGAGCCGGCGAGCGGATTGTAAGAGGGGCATCAAGACGCCCCCGGATAATACCGTTGCCAACCAAACTGCCAGCGCCATTCCTCGGTCAGATCTTTCCGGACCCAATCATACGTACCGTGCATCATGGAGCAGACCCGCTCAACGATCTCTCCCTGGTCATTCAGAAGGAGGAACGACTGTTCACACCGTCCACCGAGGGCAAAATTCAATTTTGAATTAAACTCATGGCAGAGGTGGATATTTGATACGCCCGGGGATTGATCGCCACAAAGACAACCATCATTGTCGTCGGTGAAAGGACAGCAATACCAGCAGAAATCACCAGCATCCGCGCGCGCATCATCCCGGCATGCCTTCACGACAGAGGGCCACGTTGGTTTCATCGCGACGCCACAATATCCCGTCTGCTTCTGGCCACGCCTGCTAAACTCTTCACATCCCCAGCATTCAACCGTGATCATCGGTTTTTTGGTTGCTTGTCCCATCACGCACCCCCACGATACGGAATTGATCGCAGGATTTCGATCATTTCTGCTTTGCCGAACTCGCAGCAGTTCTTCCGCTTTTCTTTCCCGACGTAGGGACAGCCAATGCAGTTATTGACGCTCTGCTGTCGTTTTCCGGCTTTGTAGCATTCCTCATTAATCATGTTGATCATATCGTCAGAGATGATGTAGTGCGCCATCAGGACCACCCCAGATCTTCCAGAGAGAGTAAATCCGATTCCTTCAATTCTGGATCATTCATTTTTGGTATTTCGCGTTCTTGATCCAAGATTATTTCACTAGAGAATACGCCTCTACAATGCCAACAAAAATAATACCTCTCTCCACGAGCCCTCGCATCGGCCGGGGTATCGGTATCGTCTGTAGTTCTTGATCCACATTCCGGGCATTCAGGACATGATCTCATCACGCACCACCCCCAGCCCGGGCTGGCAGCGCCATCTGGTCATCAGGGGTCTCCCGTCTCAGTCCTGAGGCAACAAGGATCGATTCCCGCCACGCGAGCCGGACCTCCCGGTGTCCACTCGGAGCCTCGAACCAGTATTCCCGGCCGTGATCCATTGCCTGCGGCTGAAGACGCCACACCCGGCCCTGCGCGGCATCGCGGTAGATCCAGCCGCGGTTGTGCAGGTAGTTGTTGACGTATTCTGCCCGGTCAATCCCACACATCTCTGCGAGCTGGGAAGCGTTGTACCATCCGCGCTCACCATGGATCAGAGATGGGACGGCCGGTACCTGCAGGGCATCGGCCAGCTCGGGCTTGCCATACTTGCGGAGGATTGCAGCCTGGAACGCCTCGGGAGACTTACCGCAGGTCTCCGCGAGGGTCCTGGCTTCCCGCAACTCTGCGTTGAGGTCGGGGGCCACGATCTCCTTTTTGGCCTCTGCCAATCTTCCAAAGGCATTTGTCCGGAACGCCTCCACTTTCTCGAATATCTCCTTGCGGTTCTTTGCGGGTTTCAGCAGGAGCAGGAGTCGGTCCGCCCCGGTGCTATTCACGCAGAGGAACCGCTGCGGTCCGCCGGTTGTCTGAAGGGTTTCATAGATTGTGAAGCCCTCAAAAAGTTCGGTGTTCTTGTCGATGATGTTCGACAGGCTGCTCCTGCCGTATCCGATCTTGTCAGCGAGATCGATCACGGGTATGACCGGGCCGATATCGGTATGGATCAGCCGCGTGACGATGCCGTGAGAGGTGGCGGGGGGTTCGGTCATGGTTCCTCCCGCGTTTCAATGCGAGTCCATTCCTGCACAAACCCGTTGGCAAATACGCACGGAACATTGCTCGGGTTCAATCTTGCGCCGAATATCCGGATTCGGCACTTTTCCGGTTTGCTGCACTTGCGGCATTCATATAGGTACGATTTGCGTTTCCCGGTCATGCAATCCTCCCGACATAATCAAACAGGATCCGGGTTATTTCTGTATCCGGCTCGCAGTTGTTCACCTCGCAGAACATCTCGACGAACTCCTTAGATGTCATCAGTGGAAAACCCTCAAGGATCATCTCTGTTACAAATGGGTCAGAGATATGTTTCGCCCGGATAGAGGGGGGAATTATCCGCAGATTCGCTGCAATAATATCGCTAAGTGGTTCCGTGTAGACTTTCTGCGAAATCATTTCACCACCTCATCCAAGAGGCTTGTTCCTACCATCAGTTTCCTCGGGCAATTTTCGAGAGTGCATTTGTCGTTCGGTTCTGCCAAAAGCTTACAGCATTCGACGATCCCGCACTCGTGGACAAATTCGCAGGCATCGGAATGAACAGCAATAAGCCACAATCGTTCATCTCTCTGAATTGGGGGGATCATCACTCCACCGCCTGCATCTCGCGCCATACGGCGATCACATTTTTGTGACCTGGGCTATACCGTGGGCAATCCTCGCAACACTCGAACTCCGGATCCATATTCATGAGGGTGCAGGGGCCGGTGGGGCAACCGTTGCACTGGAATATGGGCATGATCAGACCCCCGCCGGCTCTGGCATCTCCTCGGGGCAATACAGGCCGCTCACCGAGAATGCCCGGCGCAGACAGGAGGATTCTGCGACCTTCTGAAGCATGATGCGCGGCATTGTCTGCCATAGACCGGGTTTTCCTGAGAACGGAACCGGCTTTTGGTATTCCTTCAGGTACACCTCGATTTTGAATGGATGCGACATGTCCTTGCGATAGACTGTGCACCACCCGACAACCTCATCCCCATCAATCCGGGTACCGCTCTCCATTCCGTCGAATACCCCGGACCTGTGCGCGATCTCTAGGAATCCATCACGACCGCAGAAGATCGCGGCCGGCGCATCCTTGTATTTGACCGCCCAGATCTGCCGGACCAGCGGATCGAGTTTGTACTTATCTGCCATGTAGAGGAGCAGCTGGAATTCCGTGGCGGTGCAATTTGGGGCACATTTTGCCCGGATCAATGCGATCTGTTCTGCGTTGAATGTTGCGCGATCCGGCGGGACCGGATCTAATACCTGAACCGGGGCCGCCATCAAATCGTCCGAATGCTCACTTTCATATCGTGCTGCGGGCGTCTGGCTAGGCTCTCCGAACCCGGCCGCTTTCCTCTTCTCGACCTCTTCATCTGCCTTGGCGTTGTATTCGGCTTGATCCTGGGCAATCTGCTCTTTGGTCCGGGCATCGTCTTTCTTTGCCTCCGGTGCGCCTTTCGCGCGCACGATCTTGCTGATGTGCCCTTTGATGTTCAGCGTGACTTCGACGTGCTCGCTTTTCGAGAGCCGGAGGAGATGCGCATCTACGTGGTGCATCACGACATACGGCGTATCGTCGATGCGGGCGCCGTAATGCCCGGTAAATTCACCCTCTTCGATACGGGCGTAATCGGTGAGGATCCCGGAGATTTGGGTCATTTCTTCACCACCGAAAAGGATTCGGATTCCTTGACCGAGATAACCCCCTGCGCGGCTTCCAGCACCGGCTTCTTGACGAGGCGATCCACGAGCGTGAGGTTGATCTTCTCCCCGATATGGTTTAGGGCATCCTCCTTGTCCTTGCGCTCGATATCGCAGGCGGTCATGTACTCTTCCGGGAAGACCTCGCGGAACCGTTCGACGTTCAGGGATCGGATACGCCGGACCTTGCGATCCAGCCGGCAATTCTCATCTTCGGCAATCTGCTCTTTGATGGCGTATTCCAGCGCCTCTGTCCGCTGCTGCTGGAGATCGTTGATCTTCTCCTGAAGTGCGGCAATCTGGCCGTCGATATTCCAGACGCGGGTGAGCGGTTCGACGATTACGACCGGCGGTAGCGGATCGTCTTTCAGGCTTGCCTGTTCTGCGCGGGCATCCATCACGCATCACCCGCCACCATGAACCACTCCGGGTCGAACTCCTCATCGTCGCTGCTGCCGAACGCAGTTTCCCGCAGGGCCGCAGGGTACGGGCGTTGCTGGTTGAGCTCCTGGACGCTGGCGATGAACTCGCGCCGGGCTTTGGAGATGTTGTCGGGCGCCATCATGCCACCCGCCCCCGCACGCGATCGGCCAGGGCAAGGGCTGCGTTGCTCTCGTCGCTATCGATAATCGGCGCGATTACCCTCTCTGGAAGGTACCGCGTGTGCGTGAACACCTGCCCGTCCTGCACGTCCGTGATAATCAGGAACCGCCGGCCCCGGTCGTCGCACGGCTCGCACACCGGCCCGTGGAAGCAGTGCCCCTTGTTCTCGGAGATGCACTTGCAGGGTGCATATGGGCATACCTTGATGTTCTCCTGCGATCCACTCTCTTTTGCATCATCGTTTTTTGTCGGCATCACTCCACCGCCTTTAACTCCTTGGTCCCCTTGATGATCCAGTTGTGGATCTTCCTCTTCATTGCGTTTCGTGCTTTGCTAGTATCCGCCGACATCGCCGCCGACTCCGCCGACTCCGCCGCCGACCACGCCGCCGACCACAACTCATCCGCGGCGACACTCGACGCCTCCATCACGTATTCCGCGACAATCGCCTCGCACTCCCTGACTCGACCCTCGTCCAGACATTGCTGGTCGAAAATCGCTTTAACGACCCCCG
>Ga0172380_10005347_pt1 | contig 15621 bp, 16 predicted proteins | sample Leawe162metaG_FD_119747 | JGI IMG/M metagenome (GOLD analysis project Ga0172380, IMG submission 119747) | Leachate microbial communities from a municipal landfill in Southern Ontario, Canada - Leachate well 162 metaG | ecosystem: Engineered > Solid waste > Landfill > Unclassified | place...
ACAAGCGTACGGGAGGGCAAGGAGCATTCAGCTATAATTTTGCCTGGGCCGGCATAGCTCAGTTGGTAGAGCAGCTGATTTGTAATCAGAAGGTCGCGGGTTCGATTCCTGCTGCCGGCACCAGTCATAACAACAGTTTACCAACTGTTCGCAGTTCTCTTACTGGGCCAAACCGGGTTTTTGCCACAAATTTGTCACACTCGTTTGGAGGTGGCATGGCAACAATCCGGAAGCGCGGCGACTATCAGTGGCAGGCCCAGATCCGCAAGCGCGGTTATCCCGAGCAGGTATGTACTTTCTCAACAAAGGCCGAGGCAGAGGCCTGGGCCCGGCACATCGAAAGCCAGATGGACCGCGGAGCCTTTGCTGTCGGCCTCGCCGAGGCCGACAGGACGACGCTGGAAGAAGCCCTTGAACGGTACTGGGTTGAGGTGGCCAGCAAGAAACGCTACCCGGAAAAGGAGCGCTGGCAGATCAACCGCTGGATCAAGCACCCCTATTCAAAGTGCTTCCTTGGGCGTCTGCGGGGGGCCGACTTTGCCAAATATCGGGACGACCGACGGGCGCAGGGGAAGGCCGAGAACACGATCCGGATCGAGCTTGCTGTCATCTCGCACCTCTATGAAATCGCCAGAAAGGAGTGGGGTATGGAAGGGCTACCGAACCCCATCAAGAATATCCGAATGCCCCGGGGCTCACGAGAGCGCGATCGCCGACTTGAGGCTGGGGAATACGAGCGCATTGCTGCCGCCTTGGAGGGGTCAGAAAATATCTGGGCGCGGCCGATTTTCGACTTCGCCATTGAGACAGCCTTGCGGCAGGGCATGCTGTTCAAGCTCAGATGGTCGTGGGTGGATCTCGAACGGAGATTGATCCATGTGCCGCCTGCGTACAGGGGAACCGGCAATAAGTGTGTGCCGGCCACCTTGCCGCTTTCGACGCGCGCAACGGCCGTTTTACGGGCCCTGCCGAGGTCGATTGATGGCATGGTATTCCCGACCACCCAGAATGCCATTGTGTGCGTCTGGAAGCGCACCTTGAAGCGCCTTGGTATCGAGAATCTAAGATGGCACGATCTGCGCCACGAGGCGGCATCTCGGCTTTTCGAGAAGGGGTTAAACCCCTTCGAAGTGGCCGCAATCACTGGCCACAAGACCTTGAACACCCTCAGGCGCTACACGCACCTGCGCGCGGAAAACCTATTGGAAAAGTTGGACTAAGCGGCCAAACGCTCAATGAGCGCCAAGGCCTCTTGGTCACGTCTGTGCTGGCTGCGTGCTCGGGCTGTGTGCTTGGCATTAATCTTGGCAATTGTTGCTTGGATGTCCGCCAATTGTGTTTCCAGGGGGATGGACTTCTTTTTTCCTCGTTTCCAGCTCTGCAAAACGGATTGTGCGGCCTCGTCCTCGTCGATACGGGACATGACCGACGCTACAGTTAGTAGGCGGCGGACATTGCCTTCATCGTCACCTTCATGATGAAACCATCCAAGATCTACAGCTCGGGAAACGCAGTAGCGGACCCGATCAAACGACATTCCTGACTTGCTGGCAACCGCCAAGCCATCAACCTGGCGCAGGTACTGCCGGATATAACCCTGTCCGCCATCGTCCAGGCCGAGGGACAGTTCAATTTCCTCAGTACTCATCGGCCGGCCATTCTTCCGCTCCGCGCATCGTTTCAACCAGGACAAAGTCCGGCTGGTCGCCTCGGGAGTGAGTACCCCACGATTTTGTGGAGCGCGTGCCCGGCGAATGATTCGGTCTGTAATTCGGCTGATGAAGTTATCCAACACACACCTTTCGCAGTTCTCTTACTTCGTTCAAATGCTAGCAACATTTAGATTGCCTTCGCAACGTTTTTTTTCATTGCGAGGGAGTAAGCATGAGTGACCTAGGGTTAGTCGCGAAAGAATCAAGGAAGAGGGACCTGGATTTGGCGGCGAAGGTGTCAAAGCTGTCGGACGAAGCATGGATTGGAAGCCTGGAGATGGCAGCGATTACTGGCTTTTCGCTGAACACCATTCGCCAGAGAAAAATACAGCTGCCACCAACAGATCCGCGTTTCACTTCCATGCGCTGGCGGCTTGGAGATGTCCGTGAATGGATGCGAGGAGGGCGGTGCTTGGTAACAGTAGGTGAGGAGGGGGGAAGGAAAGGAGGCCGGCCCCGCAAGGGGCCGACAACCATCCCAGCACCTGCAAAGGTGTGAAGATGGACTGGACAAAACATCCGCCGCAGCCGCCAGGCCTTTCCTTGCTCGAACGCGGTGCGCTTATCGCTTTGGAGGAAATCTATCTCGCTCATGGTGGGCTTCCCTCTTCAGAGAAACAAATCCTGCGCGCCTGTTGTGCAGTTTCCAAACCTGAAATAGCGGCCGTTGCATCTGTACTCCGCCAGTATTTTGTTCTCGGCGACGACGGCTGGGGGCGTACTGAATGGGATGCGCTGGTAGTTCAGGCTTTAGAGATCAGGGCAAAGAGGAGTGCCGCGGCAAATGCGCGCTGGGCCCAGCAGCCGGACTCTCTCTCATCCAAAAGCAATGCAAATGCATCTACAAGTGCAGGAACAAATGCAATACAACCGGAAGTGCAGAGGAGAGGAGAGGAGAAAGAAAAGACCTCCTCCTCCTTAAAACAGGAGGAAGTAAAAGAAGGACTACAGGGGCTGCTTGGACATTTCCTCTGCGTAACCCGCTGGAATGAGGAGGACGAGGCCAGGGCGGGGAGGCTCATGGAGAGGTTCGGCTTGGAGGTAATGCGGGGTGTCGCGGGTGAAATAGAAAGAGAGGCGGGTAGAAAGCCCTTCCTCTCCAGACTCGAGGCCAGACTTGCGGAGGTTGGGGAAGTGCGTCCAGCAGCAGCAAGCCATGAGGGCTTTGCCAGCAAGGATTACATGAAGGGAGGGGGGTACGTCCAGGAGCTTTGATGCCTTCGTAACCCGATCTGCGTTCCTTTCGCACTTCTCTTACTCGCCTGTTTGATCCCCTATGCCTAATGTTTCATTACACACACCCGACTCCCGCTGCGCGAGAGCCGGGTGTGTCGGCAAGCCGGCGTTGCCGGCCAGCCGACGCTGGGAAACACACCGTGTGTCGTGTGTTTCTGGTGAGCCGAAACGGATGTTTCTCTCACGTGGATTTACGGCGGAGACCTGACATCAGTAGCGACACATTAGAAACATCGCGTGTAGCTGCGGACTGGCTGCAGATGCATCAGCCAGAGCGACACACAGAGAAACGGAAGTTTCGTCTCTCAAATTGCGGGGCAAAACATTTTGAGAAACGGGCGACACACAGCGTGTCACTGCGGTCAAGAAGGAGATCGATAAATGGCAACAGAAACGATAACAGTCCGGATTCCATCGGAGGCTCGCAATGCCCTGGCACAGGAAGCGGAACGTCGTGGCTGCGCGATCGCGGACGTTGTCCGCGACGCCGTGTCGCGGCACCTGAGCGAGGCACGCGAAACAGACCGATTGACGCGTGGTTTCGCGGGTCTCTCAGAGGAAATAAAACGCCTCGAGAAGAACGTCCTTGCAAAACTCGACTTGTTGGAGGCCGCCTGAAATGAGCCTGATTGAAATCCACACCGAGCAGCAGATAGACGTGCTGCCGCCGTTGAGTAACGACGATTTCGCTAAGGAGGTTTTCCCGGCCATCGTCAGGCTGGCGGTTGAAATTGGCGAGAAGAAAGTAACTCTCGACGAAAACTGCCCAGTCTTGGCCGTGCTGGCTGCCGCGATCGGCATCCACCCTGAGGCGGCCGAGGAGCATTCCCGCGCCAGACAAGATCAAGCTATCCATTTGGCGCGGCTGCTGCGCCGTGCCCTGGAGCGCGCCGACGAGCAGTTCCAGCTCGACGGCGACCCGGCGCTTGCCTTCAGTTACGGCTATCTGGCCGGCGAGCTTTCACCGTTCCCATTGTTTTCCAGCGACGAAGTTCAGGCAGCTGAGGCTGCGGCGGAGCATGTGATCTTGGCAGGACTGTCCGTTTTGCCGGCCGAGTCCTTCCGCAGCGGTTTCACTTCCCGACGCGACGAACTACGTCAGGCTCACCGGACGGATTGAGGACTGACTGTCAGATGCATCAGCCATCCCGCACTCCTGCGCTTGCCGTCATCTCACTCCTGTCAGGGGTGGTGATGTTCGTCTTCACGACACTGGCCGGTTGGACTGCCCTTGGCGTTGCCCAGGGCCAAGGGGTGCGGGCCGGCGTCGAGGTGGCCAAGGCCGACCTCTTTTCAAAGCTGCCTTTGGTCGGCGAGCGGCTGCCGATTGGTGCGGGATTTGTTGCATGGAGGCAGCGCCAGCCTGAAGGAGCGCCGGTCAGCTGGCTGGAGAAGATCCGTATCGTCCTTTCAATCCTGGCAGCCGCTGGGGCCGTGATTGTCATCAAGCGCGATCCCTCTGCCGGCGCGGACCATCACATCAGGGGTCGGAGATACATCGAGGGCAAGGCCGCTTTGTCAGCTTTCACCGCTGCCAGCCGGCGCGAGGTCGAGGACGAGGGGGAGGGCATCCGGCTCCATCCGAGCCTGCCCCCGATCTCCATCAAGCGCGAAGCTCGGCATTTTCTAGTGTTCGGCGGTGTCGGCAGCGGGAAAACTCAAACCATCCTGCCAATGATGCTGGCCGCCCAGAGGCGCGGCGACGCGCTGTTTGTTTACGACAACAAGGGCGACTTCACCGCCAAGCTGCCCGACATGCCCGGCGTCTTCAAGGATAAGGCGGGGAAGGTTGTCCGCAGAACTATTCATCCCGTCATTTTGGCCCCTTGGGACGCTCGCTCGGCCGTGTGGGACATCGCTGCCGATGTGAATGACAAGGCGGCGGCGCGGGAATTCGCCGCCGCCATCGTGCCCGAGTCCAAGTCCTCGCCCATGTGGTCCTCGGCGGCACGCCAGGTGCTCACGGGCTGCCTGATTGAGCTGCAGCAAACCAAGCCAGGCGCTTGGGGGTTTCGGGATCTGGCTGGGCTGTGTTTTCGTGGCGCCATCGAGGAATACCAGGAAACCATGAAGCGGTACTTCCCCGAAGGCTTGATGGCGGTGAGCGCCAGTAACGTCACGTCGCTGGGCATCCTCATCAACATGCAGGCCTTCCTTTCCCCGGTCGCCGACCTCGCCGATGCCTGGCCGGAACGGCCGAGCCCGGATCGCAGGTTCAGTCTGCGGCACTGGCTCGAGCTTGAGCGTCCAATCCGGCGCGTCGTGGTAGTGCAGGGAAATGGCCGGTTCGAACAGTTGGCGCAGGGCTTCGCCAAGTCGCTGTTCACCCTCGCGGCGCAGACCATCACTGACCCTGCCGCCGTGGGGGAGTCTCCAAGCCGCCGGCTCTGGGTGTTCCTGGACGAGTTCCCGCAAATGGGCGAAATGTCCCGAGTTGCCCCGATGCTTGAAGTGGGCAGAAGCAAAGGGGTGCGGGTTGTGCTGGGCGTACAAGACATCGCGCAGCTAAAACACGTTTACGGCGCCGAGCGGGCCTCGGCCTGGCAATCGCTGGTGGCCAACCAGATCGTCTGCCAGCTCCAGCCAGGCGCAACCTCGAAATTCGTGGCCGAGGAGATTATCGGCGACCGGGAAATTGAACGCATCGCCGTATCCAGCTCGACTGGAGGCGGCACGGCCGGCATCTTCTCGCCCGGCGGCACTCAAACCTGCAACATCGTGCGGGAGAGCCGGCCTGTCGTGCTTCCCAGCGAGTTGCAGAGCAAGCTCGGCCCCCGCAAGAAGGGTGTCGCCGTCCTGTGGCTTGGCTATTCAGACGCGCTCAACATCACCATCCCCTACACATCGGTTCCCGATGCGCGGGAAGCGGTCCGGCTGGCCGGCTGGTGCCGCGGATCCAACTCCACGCTTGAACATGTCGCGGAGCTGATCCAGCACTTGGAAGAAGAGCAAAAGCGGCCGCAAGAGTCGGCGCCGGCCACGGCGATGGCTCAACCGGCCGTCACCCATGCGGCAAGTAGCGCCGACGCCGACATCCTTGCACTAATTGACGGCCACTTGGAGAACAGCGACCGCGATGACGACGAGGAAGGTGAGCAGGCCGGGGCGATTCCAGCCTCTGCTGCCGCCTTGTCTGCGCCAGCTACCGAGCCCGGTTCGCTTGAAACCCAGATTCTGGATGTTGCCCCGATTGAGGAACCCGAGTCAGTTGAGCCTGAGCCCACGCAGGATGAGGAGATCAAGGAAAGAGTCGTTGAAGAGGTCGCCAAGGAAACCGGCGAGGCGGCGCTCGATGCCATCCTGCCAGGCCTCGGCCGTGCCTACGAGGTCACCACAGCCTTTGCCGAAGCCGCGGAGGGCGTGACGCCGGCAGAGGGCGCCGGCGACCTGCCGGAAGCTCCTTCGCAGCAAAAGCGAATCAAGATCCGCAGGAAGCAACGGATCGAGAATAGTCCGGAGGCGTCATGCTGAGCATCAAGCCGCTCGGCAAGGCCGGCAGCGATGCCGCGCGGGGCGCGACGACCTACTACGAAGGACTGGCGCGAGAAGATTATTACGAGAAGGGCGGTGAGCCGCCCGGCCGTTGGATTGGGCGGCTCGCCGAAGACATGGGCCTGCAAGGCAATGTCAAGGATGGGCAGCTCAAGGCGATGTTCGAAGGCTTTCACCCCGAGACAGGTGAGCAGCTTGTGAAGAACGCCGGGGAGGAACACAAGGCCGGCTGGGATTTGGCTTTCAGCGCGCCCAAATCCGTCAGCACCGTCTGGGCCGTCGCCGACGAGAGCACGCGGGCGGAGATCCAGGCGGCGCAGGACGAGGCGGTGAAGGCTGCCATGGCGTTCCTCGAACAGCACGCGTTTTCCAGTCGTGACCGCCAGGGCAATACGCAGGTCGACAAGTTGCTGTCGGTGGCATATCCCCACAGCACCAGCCGCGAGCAGGATCCGCAACTACATACGCACCTGCTGGTGGCCAACCTCTCGCAGCGAATCGACGGCAGCTTTTGCTCGATCGATTTCGACACCCGCTGGAAAATGTCCGCCGGCGCCGTATACCGCGCCGAGCTGGCCAGCCGGATGCAGACGCTTGGCTTTCAGGTGGAGCGCGACGCCGACAGTTTCCAGATCGCTGGCGTCCCCGCTTCGCTGGTCGAGGAATTCAGCAAGCGGCGGCAACAAATCGAGGCCATCCTCGAGGAGAACGGCTACAGCAGCGCCAAGGCTGCCGAAGTGGCGGCTCTCGCCAGCAGGACGACTAAAGAGATCATCCACCGCGACGAGCTTTTCAAGCGATGGCACGAAGCCGCCCTCGAACATGGCTTCACGCCCGAGAGTATCGCGCAGCTGCGGTTGCCCGCCCAGGCTCCGCAAGAAGAACAGAACCTGCTGCATAACGCGCGGGATGAAACGGAGTCGAGACCCAAAGATCTCGGAGAAGAAGCCCTGCCTGAGGAGGAGGTCGATCCGCTCAGCCGCGAAGCGATCTTCGCAGCGCTGACCGAGCACGACTCCGCTTTCACCGTGCACAAGATCTATCAAGCCGTCGCCGTTGCCGCGCAGGGCCGCCTCGACGCCGAGCAGATCGAGGCCCGGGTCAAGGATCTGCTGGCCGATCCCGGCATGGTGAAGCTGCGCAAGAAATCTCCCGAAGACCAAGATCAACCCAAAGACAAGCGGAATCCGAGGGCGAATGAGCGGCACTACTCGACCCGGGAAATGATCGAGCTCGAGAAGGCCATGGCGGCGCGTGCTGGCCAGCTGGCGACCACGCCAAGCCACGAAGTCCGACGTGAGGCGGCCGAAGCGGCCATGAAGGCCTACGAGCTGGAGAAGGGTTTCCAGCTCTCCGCAGAGCAGCGCGACGCCGTCCTTCATATCACCGGAAGCGGCAAGCTGGCTGCTGTCCGGGGTGCGGCCGGCGCCGGCAAGACCACCTTCATGGCGCCGGCCAGGACCGCATGGGAGTCAGCCGGCTATCGGGTGCGCGGCGCAGCCCTGGCTGGCAAGGCGGCTGCAGGAATGGAAGCCGTCGGCATCAAGTCGCAGACCGTGCATTCCCTGCTGCACGAACTGGACGGCGGTTGGCAGGAGCGTCTGCAGAAGCTCGAAGACAATGCGGCGATGGCCGACAGTGCCGTCGCGGAAGCCCTCGCTGCTGGCCGTCAGCCCAGTGAAAAGCTTCTGGCTTGGCAGGCCGGCACACAGTCCGAACTCGCAGAACACCAGTTGCGGCAAGTCACGGCTCAAGATGTGATCCTGGTGGACGAGGTCGGCATGGTTGGCTCTCGTCACATGGCGCGTCTGTTCGAGCATGCCGAAAAGATCGGATTCAAGCTCGTCCTGGTAGGCGACGAGAAGCAGCTGCAGGCCGTCGCCGCTGGCGGTGCTTTCCAGGTTGCCCAAAAGCAGGCTGGCTACGCCGAACTCTCCGACAACCGCCGGCAGCGCGATGCCGCCGACCGTGAAGCGGCGGCAGCAGTTGTCGAAGGGCGCGCCGGCGACGCCCTGAAAAGCTATCTCGACCGTGGGCGCATTCATGTCGAAGCCGACCAGTCCAAGACTGCTCAACAGATGGTTGCCGCATGGGCGGCTTGCGGGGGAGAGCACAAGGACAAGCTCATGTTGGCCAAGACCAGGGCCGAAGTGGGGCTCCTCAACAATCTGGCCCGGGCCGAGATGAAGGCTGGCGGCGGACTGTGCGACGAAATCTCCATTGGTGTGGCTGCCGGCAAACGCGAGTTTGCGGAAGGGGATCGCATTCTCTTCACGAAAAACGATCGGACGCTCGGCGTCAAGAATGGCCACCTCGGCACCATTGAGCGAATCGACTTTGATCCCAGCGCGAACGTCAGGTTGGCGATACGGACGGACCACGACGGAAGCTTGGTGATGGTCACGCCGGATGCTATCCAAGGCAAGCAAAGAGAGGCCTACAACCACATCGAGTACGGCTATGCCGTGACCACTCACAAAGCGCAGGGTGTGACTGTCGACCATGCCTTCGTGCTCGGCTTGGGCAACAAGGAAATGGGGTACGTGCAAATGACTCGCCACAGGGAGACGTGCGAGCTGTTCCTGACGGCGAAGGAAATCGACCAGCTCGAAGAGGTCGCCGAAGAAGCCTTGCTTGAGGAGTTCGGCGACATCGAAGCCACAGAAAAGATGCTCGATTACATGCATATGATTGCCGAAAAACGCGGCATCGAACCTACCAAGGCAACCGATTTCGTTAGTGTCAGGATGTGGCTCGATCGCTACTCGGACAAGGAACTCGGGCTTGAACCGCGAAGCGGACCCGAACAGCAAGACCCCATAGCGACAGACCCGGATTTGATTCGGTTGCGCGGCATCGTAAGCACGTTGGCTTCCAGCCACCAGAAGGGAACAACGCTGGACTACATCGAGGAAGAACAGACCACGCCGGTCAAGGTCAATACAGTCGCCATTATCCAGCCTCCGCCATTGCAGGCGCAGATCGAGGCTCAAACTGAAAACGCCGAGCAGGCTGTTGCAGAGGGGCGTGTGCCGGCGAAATCGGATACGCACCTGGAGCTTGCGCCTTGAATAGCCGCCTCTATCTGGTTTCACCTGCCGCTCCAGAGGAGCGGATTGTTCCCGAGCAGGTAATGACCTGTGGTCAGGTCGAAGAGGTTTTCTCTCAGATCATCGGGGCGCTGAGTTGGGATCTTCCAGTGCCGCGGTTGGCCATCGACCCAACGCTCACCGCCTTCTCCGGCCAGGCCAGCCAGCCGGGCGACGGATGGCATCACTCTGATTACATCGTGACTATCTCAGCGGGTTGGCTATACCTACCCAGGCCTATGTTTGTCTATCTCATTATTCATGAACTCGCGCACTCCGCGCTGCAGGCCATGGACAAGGACTGGAATCATTCGGGCCACTTTTGTCTTCTGCTGGCGGTATTTCTGGCGCGCGGCTCAGCGATCCCAGTCATACCCGCCGGCCAAGGCTGGAGAGTGGCGGCGAATCTGGCTTTATACGATGCCCACGAATCGAAGATTCCGGCCGGTGCGGTGCTCGAGTGGGCGCAGCGCACTGCGCCGCTTGCTCCTGTAGGAGTACCAGTCTCCGAGTTGGTTGAGTGGGCAGGCGCCGAAATGAAACAGTTCTGGGCAGCATGGTCGCAGCGCCAGGCGGTACGCCAGCATTGGCAGCAGCGAGAGAGCCACAAGCTTGCCGCCATGGCTGGCCTATCTGCGCTTGTCGTCCTGGCCACGCTTGTAGCTGGCGCAGTTTCGTTTGTCTTGTCGTGATTCATTACTGGAGGATCGCATGAGAATCGAAGTCGACCGGGGATTTGGCCTCGATGTGGAGGAACTGATCGAGGATGGCAAAGCGGTGCTTGGCAATCTGCAGCAGCTTTGCCACTTCCAGAACGATTCGCACATGTTGGCTCAGCATGCCGTGGACCTTGGCAATACCACCGAGCGGCTGTTCGTCGAGGGGTACATCTTCTGTTTGCGGCAGATGTCCAAATGACGTTCAGGCGTAACAACTTTGTTAACCCAAACGTCAGGGGCCGGGCGACCCGGCGCAAGCAAGCGCCGGCCGGGCTTTCGTCGCAAGCGACCGAGCCCGCAAGTGGCGGTCTCGGCCATTCGGCTTCAATCCCTTTCGCACGCTCCAGGGGGCTCGCTTCGCGAACCCCCGCCGCTTGGCGCCCCCTGTTGCGCACCGGCGTAGCCGGAGCGCCATCCAGCGCCCGCAAGCGGGCGAACGGCGGGCCCGGTGATGCGCCGGCCCCGAGAAGCTTATTCAGCGCGCTACGCGCGGGAGGGAGGGCCCTCCCGGGCCTGTCGGGGGAGGCTTCAAGTCGTCACCCCCGGCCCTTGGCGGCGGTGCTCCAGCTGGCATCGCGCCAGCCTGCGGGCTTTCGCGGCATAAACGGTCGCCCTCCCGCCTGCGGCGGGCCCCTCCCATTTATTCCACGTTCCCTTGTCTGGCACGCTCCCAGCCCCGCACCGAAACCCCGCCAAAACCCGGGGGATTCCTTTGTTTCGCGAAAGCCTCCCCCGACCGCCCCGGGGGGCGCCTCTGAACGAAACAGCAAATGCAATGAGGGCGGAAGGCAGGCGCCAGCTACGCAGGGCGCCTAAAAGCGGAAAGATTTCTCATCAATAAAGGAGTCGGAAATGGGAATGAGTGAAGAAGAGCAACTGGCTGAACAGCAGGAAAAGATGATGCAGCAAATGGAGTTTTTCAGGACTGCACCTACTCGGTTTCTTGCGGCATGGAAGCGCGGTTGTTTGATCTCCCCCCAGTATTTTGGGGATGGCACCGTGGAAGGCATTGAGGCTGCAACCGACAAATGGCAGCTGGCGCCGAACACCGAGGCGATCAAGAAAGCAGTGCGATCGAAGAGTCCCGGGGAAGCAGTCTTTCTGGCGGCGATGGTGGACTTCTACAACAACGTGAGCAGCCGTGAGATTCAAAAGGCTTCAGGACAATCCGATGGCGTTGGCAATCTGCTTCGGATGGATTGGGAGCGCCGCCAAGTTATCGCGGATCTGCTGGTGAACTACGCAGGCTGGTGATCAATGAAACAGCTCGGCATCACGGTCGACTTCCGGGCAGGCAAGGCCTGCCTGGCTATCGGCCGACCGACTGGTGATGAGTTGGTTTTCATCCCCGCAGAACGGCTTGTCAGGATGAATAGCAGTGAGTTCAAGGCCCTGGCCTACCGGCGCAGGCAGACGCCGTATGGCTTACTCCACTCGATCCTGAAAGCAGCCGCGGCTGCAGCTCAAGAAGTGCTCGACAAAGAGACAGACGAGGTGCGCGGTAAGGTGCTTCGCCTGTTGCTCCAGGGAGAGATCGTAGCCGGGCGCGGTAAGGCGCTCGTGTTTCAAACGCTGGTTTAATCAAATGGGAGGAGACCCAAATGCATATTGAAATGATCGATATCGACTACCCCCTGGCCAATGCGCCGGCGGACTTCATGGATGAGTTGAATCGTATTGACCCGCTAATTTGCCCACGCCAATCGCTCGTTGATCTGCATGAGGTCGCGCCGACCCCTGAGATCAAGGCATTCCTGAGCGGCATTCACAACACTCGCAAGATGATGGCGATCGTCACCGGTAAGGAGTATTGAATGTCTGCGATTAGTCCGCAGGAATTTCAGCGGCTATGCGACCTGTTTGACCTCAGCACCAACTTCTGGCGCTGGATGCTGCATGTCGATAACCATCCCTTGCAGCTGGAGCTCCGAGGCCTGCCTGGCGAACGCTTCGCCGCAGGCGGGCCTCACCAGCCGACCGTCGCCTGCACAAGGCTGGCGGCGATTCTGAGCTTGGCGGAGGGCAATGCCGATGATGCCCTCAGCTGGGCGCATGCTGCAGGCACTCGAATAGAGCACCTGCAACGCGAACTGCAGGATCTGCTGGCCGGGCGGATTCAACCTCGCCGGCCGCCGGGGGTGCGTGAAATCCGAATTGTCGGAGAGGAGCTGGAGCGCGCAAAACGACGATTGCGCGAAGTCGGCGCAGTGAAAACGCATTGAACAGGGCATCAACGATTGTTTTTTTCCACCGCCAGAATCAGTCGGAAACACGTTGCAAATGACGTGACGGCCCATGCTATATCTGCGCCGCCGTGACCACGGGCGCAAATGCGTCGGAAATGAGTCGGAGAGGCGTTGAAGCCTCAACGGCCTGTTGAGCTCCGCTTTTGTGAGTTCTTTTTGGTTGGCGGGGCGACGGGTTTCGGTTGATCGACCAAGAGGCGCGATCCATATAGGGTTCGATCCGCGTCTAGCCAGACACCGAGTTTCGCAGTCAGAGCGACTGCAGGTAGGGCCGCTGCAATCAGTAGTGCCAGTGCGGTTGGGTAACTCGGATATCTTTTGCGTTCGGCAAGGTATGTGGCGAGTACCTTGCCACCGCACTTCCTGGCCCATCGCTTGCAGCCGAAGCGAAGGGCAATGTGGGTGAAGAAGGCGAGGGGTATCGTGTAGAGAGCAGCAGGCAATAGATCGTTTGTGCCAGGCGCCAGTAGCCAACGCTGGCCCAGAACCACCAACGCAGACTCGGTATCAGCAAAAAGCAGGACGGCGGAAATGAGGGCTGGGACTGAGAGGATAGCGGCCGCAGCAATCGAGCCGGTCGAGCTGGCAATAAAGGTTCGCCCCGCGATGGCCTCGATCGCAACAATGGCGCGCTTGACATACTCCTCGGATACGGCGTGATTCAACTGGTCGGATATCCGCTTGGGGCCTCCCGCCTCAGTCTTGGCCTTAACCATTTGCGTCGCGAGCTCAAAGATTGACTGATTGATCTCGGACTCCATGAATTTAGTGACCGCGCCCGACCGAGCGGCGGCATGGGTTCGGTCGAACATTGGGCCGGAAGATGTTCCGTCAAGGACTGCCACATCCTCCGCAACCAATTTCTCAAGCACTCCCCCAACACTATGGATAGATCCGTTCTTACCAAACACCTCCACCTTTGCGCTGGCCGTTCCAGCGGAAACGGTTCCTTCCGCCCAAGGGCAGGACATGCAGTAGCTGATGGCAAGTTTCTGCTCTTGCCCCACCTGCCGGATCTGTTCGCCATGAAGGTCAGCTACTCCTGGAAGCAGCGTTGCTAGCCCCGCACGCTGCTCAAGCGCATCACGTACAAACGATGGTACGGTAGGGGCGTAGCTAGCAGAATAGGAGGGGGTTGCTATCACATTGACTGTAGTCACGCGGGTGAAGCAGCCGTGACCGGAGCATTTACCGCAGGACATGCTTCCGCTACCGCCGCAGGTTTTGCAATTAACCCATTCCCACTCTGTGCGCGAAGTAGTGCGCCCATATTGATCCGTGTAGGTGCGTGCGTATGTGCTTTGAACTTTCCCTCTGCCATCGCAATCACTACAGCGTATGGCGCCGGCTCCAAGGCAGCGGTCGCACTTGTATGTATAAAAAACCCGGCGGGGATGATGCCTAAAGACAAACGCTTCGGTAATTTTTCCGTAGCCTGCCTCGGCTAGGTGCTCACTGAATTCGGAAAGTGTTTCTGCGCGGGAACGTTCAATGCCAACAGCGTTATTTACTGTTGCTTGATATTCATCGTTGGTCCCCGTACCCACGTCATGTCCGCTGGGATGATGCCTACCGGTGTAGTCATCATCGTGAGCAACGATATCGAGGTTGACTGAAAGGACAACGTCGAAGTCTGCAGTTCCAGTCTGCGTCCATTCACAGGAAGCATCAGCGACCGAATGCCTGGTTGAGTGTTCGATGAACTCTGCAATATTCTTTGCGGCGGTGGCCATGCATGTCGATTTGGCAGCCGCCGATCTCGTGTTTTCGACATTAGCAGGCGCTAACTGCGCTTGAACATTGCCCATGGCTGGACTGAGAAATTCGATGGTTAGGGAATCAGTATATTGACATATTACGTTATCCAGATGACGGCTGGATAGTCTATGCTCAAGCGAAGCGGCGCCACGGGAACTTCTTTTACGAGCGAAAATTCAATTCAAACCATAGTTATCATTGTTCTCAGCGCGTCGCTGCTTTATGAACTCTTGGACCAGGCGAGAGTACCTAGTATGGGATCCGTCTTTTAATTCTCTTGATGATATTACGTATTGTTCGGCTTGCTGAACAATGACTACATTGTGTATGGCTGTAAGAGTTCGGATAAAGCATTCATCGAAATCCTCCGAGTTCTTATGGATGATCAATAACCTCGAGGGTGACAGTGCAATCGATAAGCAATGTACTGGGGTTGAATCAGAGCCACCATTGATAAGTACTGGCGTATCGCCAGTAATAAGGTGCTCACCATCAGCTGTAATATCCGCCGTTGCCCATCGCATCTGGGAAACGTATGAGATAAAGGCCCCATCGGTAATGTAGCTCACTAATGCTCGCCGAACAGAATTGTGATGCATTGAAGAGATGTCGATTTTTTTTAGAAAGTCTGAGCTACCCAAGCGCCGGAGAATTTCATCTTTAATTTTCTCTGGTGAGTCGCAACGTTCGATTTCCACAATGCGGTCGGGCCCTCTTTCCATCAAAGAATTTAGAAAGAGTGCCCATATGTCGCGGTCTTCTCCATCCAGAGACTTAACCCCTAATGCAAGAAGCTTTTGATGAACCGATGCTGCGGCGTTATCGATCAAAGCAAAAAAATCTTGCTCAATCACGTCCGGACGGGGATCGAGTACAGAGTATGGCGTTTCCGGCCTCAGGGAATACAAGTCGTTCACATAACCGACGGATTTTGGTGAGCGCCGGTAAGCTCTGACCTGTCCTTTAGCATCACGACTGTAAAGCCATAGCCCCTTGCCATCTGACGCTCGCCATGTTTTTAGATAGAACTTGGGCACATAGTGATGCCTGCGGGCGATTGATGCTGATTTGGGCATATGCCGTCGTGTTCGGGGTGAGGTAAAAAAACGTGCACTCAGATGTCACAATTTTGTCACACCCAACATGCTAAAGCGGTAAATTTGCAGATAATCAAAGATAACGTATTATCTTGATGCTGCTAGATAAACGCAGCTAACCCATTGTCGACAAATCGGCAAAATCACGGTTTGTAATCAGAAGGTCGCGGGTTCGATTCCTGCTGCCGGCACCATCAGCTGGACAATCCCTTCGGCTTCTCAGTAAAGCAATTTACCCGGTAGCGGGTCTAGGCAGTGCCTAGGCCACCAAA
>Ga0172380_10005348_pt1 | contig 15617 bp, 10 predicted proteins | sample Leawe162metaG_FD_119747 | JGI IMG/M metagenome (GOLD analysis project Ga0172380, IMG submission 119747) | Leachate microbial communities from a municipal landfill in Southern Ontario, Canada - Leachate well 162 metaG | ecosystem: Engineered > Solid waste > Landfill > Unclassified | place...
CTTCCAGCGCTTCAACTCCTTTGCCGGGCTCACGCCTTTCTTGCGCAACATGGTCGTATCGATGCCCCATCGAATCGATTCGCAGCGGTTCCATCGAGCTGCATCTGCAGCTGCAGTTCCCCGTGCGTCCATCAGCCATCGGTAGTTGTTCGCTCCGCTGTTGGATGGCTTCGCCACGGCTCCGTCTGCAGCGGGGTTCAAGGCCACTACCGCGAGACCGATGGCGACCGCTATCGCGGTGGACACCAGCCGCAATCGACTCCGGGGCGATTGTTCAATCTGCGTGTTCATGCCTACCTCCAGTGGTGAACGTCTGATCGTTGGTGACGATGGACCTAGATGACGGGCTTGCCAGGCAGTTGGCGGTCCTTGATCGCGTCACGGCGGCTGTTGATTGCATTGTTGAGTTGATCTCTCGCGGAATCGAAGTCTTTCGTCACCTGATCAGACGTGTTTTGAAAGTCCTCCCAGGACGGCTCGTCGAGCAAGTTGCAGCTACCAATCACACACGTGGCGAGGTTCGAATCGAGCGCTCCGATCAGCTCGTTCATCCCGGCCATACCGTCCCCAACGACGCTCGCGACGTTCGAGTGCTGGGAACCGATCTCGTTCGGAGCGACGAGACCGTTCATTTGGTTGCGAACCTCAGTCCGGTTCGCGTGAGCCGCGGCGAACATTGTTCGTGCGGTGCTCGTCTCGTAGTATGTTGCTGCCCGAATTTCGTCGAGTTGCCTGCCCGTGTCCGCACGCATCCCGTCGTACTGCGTGATGAGGGCTCCCATCTGGCTGGCATATGAATTCACCGCGGCCAGATCCGCGGCCTGCTTCTGCTTGACGGCTGCGTTCTTGCTGTTCCACTTCGCAATTGCTTGGCTACCACGGGCGACGAGACCGTCAACCGTCGCGAGCGATGTGTCCGATCCGGGGACCCCGACGGTGTCGCTTCCGGCGTTGACCGAGTCGAGTGCAGGCTTGAGTGATCCGCGCAACGTCGGCCACTGGTCCAACGTGTCGGTGTTGAGTGCAGCTAGCCCGGCGACAGCGGTCAAGGCGGATTGCACGGATTTGGCTCGTGCGGCATCCTCGCCTTCGAGGCCAGCGGTGCCTTCAGCGAGCGCGGTTCCTGCTGCGGCAGCGTTCGCTGCAATCGCGCGGATCTGCTCAGTTGTGACGACTTGACCCAAGTCGGCCGAGGCTGTGGTCAACCCTTGAGTTGCCGTGGCGATCGTGGCGTCTACGCGTTCCTGGTTCGACTGATTCTCGAGGTATGCACTCGCCGCGAATCCGAGCAGTCCGGCAGCCAGAGCAGAAGCCGCCGCAATCGCCGTTAGCTTCGCTCCACGTCCGGCGTACCACGCGCGTCCGCCAGCAGCATTGTTCGTTGCTGCAGGAGGCGTCGGGGGAGCAGCGATAGGCGCGAAGCCGATCGGATCAGTGTCGCCTGCTTGCAACGGTGCCGCCGAGTAGGCGGCCGCTGGATCCGTAGCGACGCCGAGTTCAGTCTTCACTCCGCAGTTGTTGCAGAACCTGTCCCACGGCGCGATGGGGTTCGTGCAGTCCTTGCAGTCGGTGAGCGGGCTCTCGATCATCGCAGTCATTTGTCGTGCCTTTCGGTCTTGCCACTATCTGGGCTAGTCGCATGCGGTCCGTTGTTCTTCGTGACTCAAAAGTACGACCGAAATACCGAAAGCGCTGTAGGGGTAATTACCCCTTTGCGGTCACAAGTTTGCGGGTGCAACGTTGCGTGGAAGGCTCGCTACGTGCAGACGAATGGGCGACCCGACGGTGAGGTCTTCGTCCACTCACCGGCGTTGCCGTATTCCAAGGTGTTTCGCGACACCGGATCGAATCCGCTCGGGCCTGAATACGCTGGGACGAATTGTCCGTCGGTAGTTCCTTCTACTGTCTTGCCGACGAAGTAGTAGGGCCACTTCTCGATGTCGCTCTTTTCCAGTGTGGGGTTCGAGGCAGCGACCTTTCCTTTGAAGCACTGGAGCCCCGGCCCAGTCGTTTCGGTTTTCTGCATGATCACGTTGTCTCCGCTGCGCTTGATCGTCAACAAGTATCCGTACTGTTTGTAGTTCGTCGTTCCCTGCGCAATGTTGGCCGCGATAGGTGCCGGGACAGCCGTGGGAGTTGGCTTCGGAGCGGGCTTCACCGCGGCTGGCGCGTCCGACTTGAGTGCGGGCGCTGGTGCTTGGCTCGCTGCCGCAGTCACGACTGGCGGTGCTTCCTTCAGCTTCTCGTAGGTCACAGTGCCTGCCCCAGCGGTCGCAACCGCACCGGCCGCGACCGCTGCCACCACGACCGGCTTCGCAGCCATAGCGGCGAAGATCCCACCGGAAGTCAGTGTGGTGGTGGTACTCACCGCGGTCGTCCCGCTTGCTGCGGCGGCTCCGCCGAGCACTGCTGAACTGGCTCCCGATGCGATGACCGCGGCGGCCGAACCTACTGCCGCTCCCGCGAGCATCGCGGTTCCGCGTGAGCGCCATTTTGGTCCGTACTGCGCGCTCGCCACCGTGGCAAGCATCTCTGCAACTTGGTGGGTATTTGACGGTCGACGGACGGGATCGGAATCCATGCAAGCCTCCACGATGGATGCCAAGCCAGCATCCATCGTGGAGGTGTCGACAGGTGTGTGCCGAGCGGTCAAGGCCGAGGTGACGGTGTCGCCGACGAAGGGTGGTCGGCCAGTCGACATTCCGTAAAGCAAGGCTCCGAGTGCGAAGACGTCGGCGGGAACCGATGCAGGTTGGCCGCGCAATTGCTCCGCGGAGAGGTATCCGAGCGCGATTCCTTGTGGGTCAGAGTCGGAGACTCCGCTGACATCCGCGATTTTGCTTTGCCCCTCGCGGTTGAGGAGCACGTTATGTGGGGTCAGGTCTCCGTGGACGAGCCCGAGGGAATGGAGGTAGGTGACGCCGTCGAGGGCGCCGGCCAGGGCGGCCGCACACGCTTGTGGCTCAAGCGGTTGTGCCTGCCTGATCAAGGACGCGATCGATGTGCCATCGACATACTCCATAACCACAGCGATGTCCGTGTTCTCGCGGTCGAGGTCATACACCTGAACCCAGTGCGGATGGTTGGTGTTAGCCATCACTCGGACGGCATTTTCGAGTCGCCGGAACCGGGCTCGATCCTCGATGAGTTGCTGATTGAGGATTCGAAGAGCGGTTGGCCGATTGAGGAGAGGGTCGTAGGCGAGAAGGACGACCCCATTGGCACCTTGACCGATGACTGCCTTGACCTCGTATCGACCGTAGAGCGCCGCGACTAGTGGTGAACCGCAGACCACACAAAACTGCAAGCCCACAACGGACTCATTGCCGGACCCGCACTGGGAACAGAATCGTTGGTTCGCCATGGATGCCTCTTGGATTCAATCCGCCAACTGCGGAGCGTTCACGCTTCGTTCGTTCGGGCAGGAGCCTTGCGACCCAGGGCAGGCGCACTGGGATGGCTTCTCTGGGCCGCAAGGTGATCTCGCTAGCGCGGGCTCGAATCGCGCCGTGATCACGGTAACCCGGTCGAACCTGATGCATCTGTGGGCAGAACTACCCATCTTGGTTCGGCTAGCAGCGGTTGGTGTCCCTGAAAGTCCGCAGGGATGCGCTCATCTCGGCCCATGTCGCGGCATCCCCAATCTGGGTTTGCGGTAGGGAGCGACCCGCCGTCTGGAATCGGCCGATGGCTTGCGCGGTGACGTCATCGAATACCCCGGTGATGGGCAGCGCAGGAGCACCCGGCTCGCCGGTGATGCCGTAGTCAAGGTTCGCGAGCCCCCATTGCAGCGCGGAAACATAGGCGGTCGGTGACGATTGATCGACGGGGACACCGCCGGGCGGCGTCGGGTTGCACGCGAGTTGCTGAATGGTTGCCGATGGCACGGTGCCCGGGTCGACGTCTGTCGAGTTCGTGCCATCCGTCGTTGAAGCCACCCCCGTTGCGGGGGTTTCCTTGCCGGTCAACGTACTCACCGCGAAGACCGTCACGAGGCCGGCCGCGACGGCCATCGCGGCACCGATGACCAAGGTCTTGCGTGGCTTGCGCGCTAGAGAATTGTCCTGTGGGGAGTAGGGAGTGGAACCTGCTGCACTCGCCGGAATCTGCGGTGCGGCGGCCGTCACAGTGGCTGCGGCAGGTTCAGTTCGTTGGCCGCATGTCGTGCAGAATGCGGCACCGTCCATTCGTGGTTGGCCGCAGCCGGTGCAGTACTTCACGCCAAGATCGTAGCTACGTGTCGCCAGATGCAGAACCCAGAACAGCCGCAAACTTCACGCGCAGCTACAAAGGGGTAGTTCTGCCCACTCGGTTGCAGCGCTCGCTTCATCGCTACAGCTGGTCCGAGGACCTTGCTGGCGCGTGGGGCGGCACTAGTTCGTTAGCCCGAGTGCAATCGCCAGTCGGGTCAGGTCCGCTCGTCGGCGAAGACCGCATTTGTCGCGGATTCGGTCGAGGTGCGAGTGAACCGTCTTGACGCTGATCGACAGGCGCTCCGCGAGTTCGGCGTCGGTACAGCCCTCCGCCACGAGACGGAGGATCTCTGCCTCGCGCTGGGTGAATTGGGAGGCCGCGTCGTCGCCGCCCTTTTGCATCGTCGCCAAGAGTCCTTCGGGTGGCGCGATCTCGAGCATCGTGAAGCTCGCTGATCCGATGAGTACTCGATCCCCCGGATTCACCTGCATGGGAGTCGTCGCTTTGATGCCGTTGACGAACGTTCCGTTACTGCTCCCGAGGTCGCGAATCCGCCATCCATTGTTAAAGCGTTCGAGTACCGCGTGTCGGCGCGACACCGTGACGTCTTGACTGAAGACGAGATCGTTCTCGTCGAGGCGCCCGATCGTGACGCGCTGCCCGGAAAGTGGGAACAACTGTGCGCCCGCACCAGATCCGACTTCGATCGCGTCCACGTGTTTCCTCCGCCAGTAGCAACAGTTCAGCAAGCCGTCGCTAGCCAATACTGCAGCGACGATAGCCGAGCAAGTAGTGGCCGTGCTTGGAAGTAGATCGTTTCCTAGGCCGAAACGATCTACACTCACTTCGGAACCGGAAGCGAGCGTGGCAGTCGGTGCCACATTCACCACACCAGAGGGCGGCCCATGAGCACGATGTTTTGTCACAACTGTGGCCTCAAGGTAGAGGTCGGCAGTGGGTTGCACTTCTGCACCGTGTGCGGCGAACCACTCATTGACGGCGCCTACGGAAGGTTCGAGATCCGTCGGGTGATCGGCAACGGTCCTGCTGGGGTCGTCGTACTCGCGCACGACCCGACGCTCGAGCGTGACGTTGCCCTGCGCCTGATTGCCGCCGCCGTCACCGACGATCAAATCGGCTTTGCGCGGTTGGTCGAATCAGCTCGGACGATGGCATCGCAGCAGCACGCCAACTGGGTCCAGGTATATGAACTGGCCGATATCGATGGCACTGCGGCGGTCGTTATGGAGTTTGTCGACGGAACATCGCTGGGTGGACTTGTGGCGAACGGTGGACTTGTTCCGCGCGACTGTGCGGCAGCCTTCGCAGGAGCCATCGATGGAATCGAACATCTGCACAACGTGGGTCTCACGCACGGCGACTTGACCCCAAACAACGTCCTCCTTGATCGCCTCGGAACGAGCAAGATTGCCGACGTTGCATCTCCTCTCGATCTGACACCGGGCGCACTCTCTCTCGGTTTTGCGGCGCCGGAACAGTTGACCGGTGCAGAGCCGTCAGTCGCGGCAGACGTGTACGCGCTAGGAACCCTGGTCTACGCCGCAGCAACCGGCCGCGCACCCTTCCCGACGAGTTCGCTGGAGGAAGCACTCGCCGCGCGCGACGTGGCGCTAGACCTGACGGGCGTATCTTCGGTACTCGCGCCACTGATCGAGGAATGTGTTCACGTCGATCCGACAAAGCGCCCCGCGACTGCCGCGATCATCGGGCACAAGCTCGCTGCCGCCGCCGACGCCGAGTTCGGGGTTGGGTGGCGGATGCTTGGAACCTCGGGTCTGGCGGCCGGAGTGGCGGGGGTCGTTGGAGCCAGCGTGATGGCGGGTGGAGCAAGCGCGGGTGGCAGTGCTGCTGCAGGTGCTGCCGCCGGTGGCGCAGCCGCAAGCTCGTCCGCGGCGAGCACCCAGGCCGCGTCAGGCGGATTGATGGCGACGATCGCTGCCAAGCCAGTTGTTGCCGGTGCGATTGCCGTTGGCGCGGTCGCGGTGGTTGGCGTGTGCGGGTTCACGGCGTACAAAGCGTTCGGCTCCAGTGAGCAGGCACCTGTTGTTGCCGAAGCCTCACCAAGCCCGGAAGTCACGGCTGCCGCATGGGTACCTGTCCCCGAAGCCCTCAACGGCGCGGCCCCTCCTGGCCTTCCGGAGGTTTGCTACAAGGTCGGCGCGAAGACACCACCGACGATCACGCTTACCGACGGTGTCGGGGAGATCCCTGGAACCAAGGGCTACGGGAAGTACACCGTGATTGGAACGCCCGTCAAGGGACGATTCGTTGAGGGCGGTGCGGATTACACCGTCTATGCGTTCCAGTGCATCGGCGACGGTAACTACCAGATGTCTGGGCTGACTGTGGTTGACGCGGCAGGCAATGGCGTCACCACGACCCCTGCCACCACGCTCGAGGCAGTGACGCCTTACGCGAGTCAATACGCCCCCGGTGGGTCGATTTCCGGCTCGTCACAGATGTCGTTCGGTGTCGCAGGTACAACGCCGACCCTGAGTGGGACGTGGAGCGCTAGAGGCGGCGGGGGTTCTGCTTCGTTTGTCCTCAAGGTTGGGTTGAACCAAGCGGCTCCAGGTGCCCCGATCACCCAAGACGTCACGCCGGTAACTCCGATTCCGGTTGCACCGGGAATCGCGAAGGGACTGTCGTTCTACACACCAGCGTTCGAGGATCCCAGTGTCGGTAGCGTGACTATTGAGAGGAAGGGCAACTCCGTGACGATGGAGTTGTCGCAACCGGCTGCGGGCGTGGCGAAGTGCTTCAAGGGGAAGGTGACGAACGAGGCGTTCGTGGGGGAAACCAAGGAGTACTCCGCCGATGGTTTCTCCTCTGGAACGCTTGTTTCCACATCGAAGAAGCCGATCCCGTTTACCACCAATGGGCAGATGCTGACGATCAACGGCATCGACTATTCACTAGAAGAGCCCGAGGGAATCACCACTAGCAGCCTCTGCAGCTAGGCGTATGGACGCAAGACCGCAAGACCGCAAGACCGCGAGACTTGGGCGACAGGCCTTAGAAGCAGGACCATGAGCCCACGGAGTACAACGCGCCGCCGCCGTCACCCCAGCTTTGATCGGTCTGTTTCAAATTGCCGACGCTCTCTAGTCCTGGATTGAAATATGGGCGCATGAGGGGTTCATCGAGACTGTTCTGGGTCCAGTCAACCTGCATCGTCAAAGATGCTGCAGCTGATGTCGTTCCTGCCCAACACCCGTAGGCGTTCCTCGCCGTGGCGGCACGATTGGCGGGCACGGCCTCACTGGCAGTGAAACCTTCGTAGCGGACTACAGCAAATGCTTGCTTGACGACCGTTTCGCTTCCTTCCGTCCGGGGTGAATCAACTTCGAAGGCGAGTCCTTGTGCCTTTGAGGCTGGCACGGTGAATCTGACTCTGCCGTCCTGCACAGGTAGCGGACCAGACGACCACTTCGTTGCCGGCGCATTCGTGTCTTGCGACAAGCTCTCAAGCGCCCAGACGGCGTTGATGGTGCAGTCGTCGCAGCCAGAAACCCCGATCGTGACGTCGACCTCTGCGGCGGCTGCCGGTGCCTGCTGAGTGCTGTCGGTGTTTGTGTTGGTCTGAACCTGTTCTCGGTTGGTCAGGCTCATTGTGGCAACCACAACCACCGCGATGCTGGCAGCAACCGCAACAACGGGTAGCCCGCGTCGGCGAATCGTGCGGGTTCGCTGCCTTCTTCGGGCTTGCTTGATTTGCCGCTTGAGGTCGAGGTCTGCGGGCACATCCGCTAGCGACCACCGCGCATCGAGCACAGTCCGTATGTCGTCGGTGCCTAGGACGGTCGTCGCTTCGGGGTCGACGGTGGTTCGGCATCCGGTGATCAACATGGTGACGTCTGGGCGATCGCGAGGGTCGGTCGACAACGCGGCCGAGACCAGGGGGAATAGCCCAGGAAGGATCGCGGCGAATGCGCGCAGGTCTGGAGTGGTGTTCATGATCTGCCACGCCACTGACTCTGAACTTCCCGGTTCGAAGGGGAGTTGCCCAGTCGCCGCGTAAAGCACGACGGCACCCCACGCGTGGACGTCAGTTGCGGTGGTCTCGCCGGTTCCGAAGAGCTGCTCTGGGGCCATCCAGCCAAGGGAACCGACCTGTTCCCCCGTCGCGGTCAGGCTCGTTGCGTCAGCCCGGTGCGCGACTCCGAAGTCCACAACCTTCGGACCGGTGGGAGACAGGATCACGTTCGAGGGCTTGAGGTCGCGGTGGATCAACCTCGCGGCGTGGATGTCGTGCAGTGCCTGGGCCAAGCTCCACGCCAACAGCTGAACCTGATCGGCAGCGAGCGGGCCGTAGGCGTCAACGTATTGGGTGAGGGTCTGCCCGGGGACGTAGTCCATGGCGACCCATTGCGGGGACTGTTCGGTATTGGCGTCAACGAATCCGGCGGTGCACGGACCGCGCACCGATTTGATGGCGTCAACCTCGCGCGCAAACCGCGCGCGAAAGTTCGATTGATCGGCGAGCTCGCTACGCACAATCTTGATAGCGACCGGCACTCCGGATTTGCCGACGCCGAGGCAAACAATGCCCATTCCGCCAGACCCGAGGGGCCGCACGACCAGATACTCGCCGACCTTCTTCGGATCGAGCGGCGCAGCGTTGCTCAACTCGCAACTTCCTTGACTAGGCGACGGACGTGACCCCCGCAGCGTAGTTGAAAGATCGTTCCGACGCTCCCGCCTGTGCTGGCGCTACCTGTGATTGGGCACTTCTGCCCACCGAGTCGCTCGCGCCTGCCCTCGTAGCCTGCGCCGCGGAGGTGTAGGCGGTCAGTGTTCCGCTCTCTGGGGTGACGCATGAATGAGCACCGGGTGCGCTAGGCACGCAGCGAACGGGTGTGGGGGTGTGACCTACGTTGCAGCGGTTTCGGTCCAATTGGGTAGTTCTACCCACTGTCGCGAACCCGGCGCACTCGTAGCGTGGTCACATGATCAATAGCCACAGTCTGGCTGCTTCGCGCGATGCGCTGAGCCAGCTGTTGGTAACGATTGGCGCCGATTCCCGCCTATTGGATGCACGCGATTGCCTCACGTTCGGCCGCGACGAGTCCTGTGACTGGCACGTTGACGACGATCATGTCTCGCGGCGTCATGCGTTCCTGTTCTGGAACGGGAGGTGGATGCTGAAGGACCTCGCCTCGACGAACGGGACCTTTGTTGATGGGCGCGCTGTCGGTGTCTGGGAGATCGGCGGTGCCGGATCGTCAGTCAGCGTTCGTTTGGGTGACCCGGATGTCGGCGCGAAGATCGAGTTCGTGTCGAGAGGATGGCGACCCAGCGTCCAAGGGGAAGCACGGGCAACCGCAAGGATGACTGCCACCGAGCATTCTCCGGCAATCGTTGGACGCGATTCCCTGATTGTCGACATCGCGCTGGATCCCCTTGTGTCGCGCAAGCACTGTGAAGTATCGCTGGCCGGAAATGGCCTGGTCGTGACGGATTTGAATTCGCGCAACGGCACGTATGTCAATGGTTCGCGGGTCGAGAACTCTCTGCTTGCCCCCGGTGACGTAGTGACAGTTGGTACCACTGACCTCGATGTCACGAGTGAACGCGAGCTGGTTGTTCGACCTAGGCCGACGAGTGGAGGCGCGAAGGGTCGCAACTACAGCCGGGTGCGGATGAGAGCACGATGTTGACCCGGTGCTTCAACGGAGCCCGGTTGGTGCTGGGTCACTGCAATGAGGGGAACGCGAAGCCGGAACGTTCGCGCTCAGGTGGGGTAGTTGTACCCACGGCGCGTTTGCAGAATCAGTTCTAACGTGATCATGTGACCACTTCAGATGCACACGATGCACCCGCCCGATCGAAGCGAACTCGGCGGTTCTTACGAATCACGCCACTGGCGTTGACGGCCTTGATTGCAACGCCAGTCTTACTTGCTGGGCACTCGATCGACGTGGGTCATGCGGCTCACGTGGTGCTACGTGCATGCGGGGCATGACGGTGCAAAGCAATGACTTCGACGAAACAACGGGAGAGGCCAACGTGGCAACAGGTGATGCGCCGATCTTGATTCGCTGCGAGGGCGTCCAGCGGCGGGTTAACAGCGCCGAGGCGATCACCTTCGGTCGCGCGGAGGGTTGCGATGTGGTGGTCGCGGATCTGCAGGTTTCGCGACGCCATGCGGTGTTGTTCTGGCGCGACGGCTGGATCGTGCGCGATCTGACGTCAGCGAACGGCACGTTTGTGAACGGTCATCCGATTACCGAAGTTTCGGTCCCCGGCCTCGGTGAAGAGACGCGCGTCCGGTTTGGTGACCCGGTTGACGGGCCGGAGATCGTGCTGGTGGTTGAGGCGCAGCATCGTCCGGCAGCGGAGGTTCCGGTTTCGGAGTACCTCGAGACCCGAGTCTTCCGGTCGCGAGTCGGTCAAGCCGTGGTGTTGGGTCGCGGAGCCGACTCCGACATCGTGCTCGCCGATCCGCTCGTATCGCGTTCACACTGCCGAGTTGTCCAGACTGCGGCGGCGCTCGTGGTCACAGATCTCCAATCGAGCCACGGCACCTACATCAATGGTTCGCGCATCGTGGAGTCAGTGTTGAGTCCGGGTGACACCCTGACGGTCGGGAACACCGACATCGACGTCGACGGGTCAAGCCAGCTTGTCGTGAGGTCTGATGCCACGCGTACCGGACTCGTCATCAGAGACCTGAGTTACGAGACGCCCGAGGGTAAGCGCCTGATCTCCGACATCAACCTGAACGCACCGCGCGGGTCACTCATCGGGGTGATCGGCCCATCAGGGGCAGGCAAGTCAACCCTGATGAACGTGATCACAGGGCTACGCCAACCCACTCAAGGCACCGCATCGTTCGAAGGCCATGACATCCACGGTGCGTACACCTTCATGAAAACCCGGATCGGATTCGTCCCGCAAGAGGACTTGATCCACCGGCAACTCTCGGCCCGGCAGGCGCTTGGATTTGCCGCGGACCTTCGTTTCTCGCCGGACGTGAGTCGTGCCGAACGTGATGCGCGGGTGAATGAAGTAGTTGACCTCCTCGGTCTGCGCGAACACGAAAAGACGCCGATCGAGAAGCTCTCCGGTGGTCAGCGAAAGCGCGCCTCAATCGGACTGGAATTGCTCACCGAGCCCGCATTGTTGGTGCTCGACGAACCGACGTCAGGCCTTGATCCGAACACAGCACGCGACCTCATGAGGACGCTGCGGGCACTCGCAGATGCGGGCCACACGGTCGTCGTGGTTAGCCACGCGCCTGCTGATTTAGACGAGTGTGATCTCGTCGTTCTCCTCGCAGCAGGGGGGCTGCTCGCTGGGGTGGGCTCACCTGACTTGGTTCTGTCGCAGTTCAACACCGACGACTGGCGCGATGTGTACCGAGACGTCAGCAGTGAGGGTGGCGACCCCGCCGCGGCCCACGCCCGCTACGCGCAGGCTGCGGTCGGAGTTGCCGTTAGCGATCCACCACCGCCGCCGCGGCAAGCGCCCGCGATCGACGCAGCGTCGGGGTCGCTAAGGCCCAAACAACTCGGCACGCTCGTTCGTCGCCAGTTCCGCCTCCTCACGGCCGACCGCGGATACTTGATCTTCTTGCTGCTCCTCCCGATCGCGTTGGGCGCGTTGGCGCTCATCGTTCCCGGTAGCGATGGGTTTGCGCCATCGGTTGTCGATCCAGTGTCGAAGGAAGTACCGCAGATCCTGGTTGTCCTCATCTGTGGCGCATCCTTCGCCGGTTTGGCGCTATCGATCCGTGACCTCGTTGGCGAGCGGCGCATCTTTGAGCGTGAGCGCGCCGTCGGGCTTCGCCCAACTGCCTACCTGGCATCGAAGGTTGCGGTCTTCGCAGTCGTGGGTGTCGTTCAAGCGGTCGCGCTGACAGGTGTGGTGCTCGTAGGTAAGTCAGGTCCGACGGAACCGCTCGTGCTGCCGAACGCGTCGCTTGAGCTCTTCTGTGCGGTGTTGTTCACGCTGTGGTGTTCCTGTGCCTTGGGACTCATGCTGTCGAGCCTGGTGCGTTCGAACGAGCAGGTGATGCCGGTCCTGGTGCTTGTCATCATGGTCCAGTTGGTCTTCAGCGGCGGAATGATCCAGATCACTGGGCGCCCGGTGCTCTCGCAAATCTCGTTCCTATTCCCGTCTCGGTGGGGCTACTCGGCTGCCTCCGCGACCACAGACCTCCATCGGCTTGCGCCCGCAGTCACCCGTGATGCGCTCTGGGACCACAGCACGTTCCAGTGGCTCGTAGCGTGCTTGGCGTTGCTCGTCCTTGGGGCGGCGTTTCTTGCGATCACCCGTTGGCGTTTACGGGTGCCCCATCCGCGCGGACCGCGCAGGCGTTCGGCATGAGCCACCTCTAGCTAGAACGCCAGGTGGGGTATTTCTGCCCACGGCGCTTCTCCCATCCGCCACGTACGGTCTTGATCGTCAGGATCAGATCCTGGACAGACCGCCTTTACAAGGAGCTCGCAGTGAACAAATTTTGCACATCATGCGGCGATGAACTCGTCCCTGGAAACCTCTTCTGCGGGTCCTGTGGTGCTCCGATCGACGACCCCGAGCCAGGCCTTGGCGAATCTGCTGGCCCAACGAATGCGCCTGTTGGTGCGGCCCAGCCAAGCGGCGGTGGAACAGCGGTGCTGCAAGGCATGCAGAAGAAGATCGGGAACACCGACCTCATCCAGAAGGTGCGAGCGGCCACGACGAAGGAGCTGGCAAAGGATGCAGCCCTTCGGGCAGGAGGTTCGTGGGTAGCGATCTGGGTAGTCATTGCGTTCCTGACCCAGGTGGGCGTAGTGATCATCGACACCGGTGATCTTTCGATTAATGGCGCAAGCCTGGCCTCGGTCATTATGGCCCTTGGGTTCGGGGGTTCAGTCACCGCGAGTGGTGAAGGTTCCATGTACTTCGGTAGGGGAGATGCTTCGGTCTGGATCCACTACGCACCCTTCTTCGTCGCGCTTGGATACGCGGTCGTCCTCAGGCTCGCGTTCACCTACAAGGCCACGCGCCGCAGCGAAGCGGAGACGATGGCGGCCGGATTGGTGAGCGCGCTGAGTGTTGCCGTCGTCACCTTGGTCTCCACGATCTTCGGGAGCATCACGATTAGTGGGCTCTTGGAACAAGAGTTCGACGTCGAGTCGTCACTCGGACTGACGTGGTTCCTGCCGGTCGTGTGCGCCGCCGTGTTGACGGGCTTCGTTGTGTCGTGGCCAGTTATTGCTACTGGTTGGACCAGATTCCGCGACTCGCTCTGTGACCTGACAGCTCTGTTTACCGCGGTATTCGTGCTGTTGGTAGTGGCAGGTCTGGCGACTATCTTGTACTTCGGGGTGCGGGTCGCAACCGGTGCCGTCGAGCTTGAGTTTTGGCCCGTTGTCGGAGGGCTAGCGGGCGCAATCTTGTTCATTCCAAACGCAGTCGTGTCAGCGCTCTCACTCTTGACGGGCGCGCAGGCAGGCGCCGAGCTATCGGCCGCGGGGGCGGCATCGATTGCCGAGGACGTCCTGCGCGACCTTCCCGACGAACCCGAAAAGTGGGGGTTGCCCGCGGTTGTGGTGCTGCTGGCATTCGTCGTCTTGTTGATCGCACTGGTTGCCCTGTGGCGTATCAATAGTTCACGAGAGTCCAAGAGTGCGTGGTGGGAGAACGCGTGCAGCTTTGGAGTTGTTGGTTTGGTCCTCACGTACTTCGGCAGTCTTCATGGATTCGCGAACGTGTCGGTCGAAACATATGTTGGTTCGACATCAGCAGACATCGGATATATGACCGGCTTCAACGCTCTCGATGTGGCATTTCGCCTCGCAATTGTCGGCGCAATTATTGGTGCCGCCCGGCATCCGGTAGTACTCGCGAAGATTCGTCCCGTCGGCGAGCCGATCGGTCAACAACTCAGTCCAGTCTTCGCTGCGATCACGGCGAAGGTAAAGGGTGGCCCGGCGATGGCGCGACTCTCGAGATCATCCGAGAATAGCCCGGAAATCGCTGATATCCACACCTCGTCACCTTCGCCCAAGAACACGCCCAAGGTCGTGCAGGGTGTGGTGGCCGTCGGCCTCGGGGTTGCCGCGTTGTTGGTAGCGATTCCGGTTTCCTTGGTCCTCGGCAAGGGTTTGCTCGTTGCCTCGGGTGTCCTGACCGACAGCCCGAACGACATCGTCGCGCAGGTTGAGGCGACGATTCGTGACGGAGACGGGCGTGCCCTCTCGGACATGCTCGGGCTGTCCGACGAGGTGGGGTCGTCCTCCGATTCGCGGGTTCTGTCGAGTACTGGTGGCGTTGAGGGAGTCTCGGGATCGCTCGATGAAGACACAGGCGGCGACTACGTAGAGGGCGACGTGACCTTTCGAGTTGGCGGTACCGAAGGCTCGATCGAAGTCATGATCGAGAAGCAAGTAGACGGAGGCCCTCTGGGCCTAGTGCCTGTGTGGGAACTCGTCTGGGTAGGAGGCCTGCCAGAGGTCTACGGAACGACGACGGCAGTCGGTGGCTCGATGGTTGACACAGCGGTACGAGTGGACGGTGTTGACCTTCCTGCAGATGTGACTAGCGCCGTGATGCCGGGAACGCTTGACGCAGCTGCCGTTTCCAGCGCCAACCCCGAATGGGTGACCGGTTCTGTGATGGCGCCGGTTCAGGCGGTCGGCGAATCGGTGGCCATTCCCGTCACCTACACCGTGACACCTGCTGGCAACACTGAAGCTGCGGCCCGCACTGGCCAGGTGCTCGCCGCATGCGGGACCACCTCAGATTCTCCCGGTTGTCCCTACGATTTCGGTTGCTGGTCAACCTCGCCCACTAACCCAGCGTTGTACGGAGCCGCGAGTGCGGTTGGTCCCAATGCGGTGGCGGTGCCGACGGTCCCAGGTGCACTGAAGTACGGCCAGGAATCGTATGTCAGTGCGTGCACGCCGAGCAGCGAGTTAACTGCACCGGTCAACCTCACGGTGACGAGTAGCGGAATGGCGGCGCAAGAGTGATTCGGACGCGTGCAGACAATCCAACCTTGATCGCATCCGAATATGCTGATCTTGGGCCCGTGGCGCGCATTCTGCAGGGCAATCTAACAAGCAATGTGGACCGCGTTGAAGTGTCAGTGAGAGAGGCTTTGTCATGAGTGGATTTTGCGGAAAGTGTGGAGCAAAGCGCAATGATGGTGCGAAGTTCTGCGGCGGCTGTGGTGCCGCATTTCCGGCACCAGTGGCAGCGCCAGCACCACCCCCGCCATCCTGTGAGGGATGCGGCAAACCACTGAAGCCGGGTGCCGCCTTCTGTGGACTGTGCGGCAAGCCAACGGGTCAGGCTCCCGCGCGGCCGATAGCGGCTCCCGCGGCGGTGCCAGCCCCAACGCCGACGCCGACGCCGACGGCAACCCCGGCCCCAGCAGCAACTCCAGCCCCGATCCCAACCCCAGGCCCAAC
>Ga0172380_10005349_pt1 | contig 15612 bp, 16 predicted proteins | sample Leawe162metaG_FD_119747 | JGI IMG/M metagenome (GOLD analysis project Ga0172380, IMG submission 119747) | Leachate microbial communities from a municipal landfill in Southern Ontario, Canada - Leachate well 162 metaG | ecosystem: Engineered > Solid waste > Landfill > Unclassified | place...
AAACGCGGTCTACAGACCTCAAAGCAGCCACAACCTGCATACGAAACTGTTCATTTTGAAAGCTTTTTTCACCTCGTTTGAGCTCTGCTTGGTGATCATTATTGATGATTACCCAGAGCTCATCGGCTCCTGTTTCACTTTTTGAAAGCTCCAGACATTCTATATGGCCTGGATGAAGAGGGTTGGCATACATCGATGTGATAGCAAGTATCGGCATAGGATAATGAAATAAGTATATAGCCAACCGAAATACAGAAATAGATTTTTAAGGGACAAACTGTCTGAGCGGGATGAAAAGAGAATAATCGTGAATACAGATTATAGCGAGTTTTTGTCCCTTAAATGATTTTGGTACTTTTTTCACAAAAAGTACAAAGAATTTGAGACAGGAAATTGGAATATAAATTGGTACCCGCGGATGGGATCGAACCATCGACCTTTAGCTTAGAAGGCTACTGCTCTTCCACTGAGCTACGCGGGCATATACTGGAGCCGATTATCGGATTTGAACCGATGACCTAAGGTTTACGATACCTTCGCTCTACCAGCTGAGCTAAATCGGCAAATCTCTTATCTGCGATGCCTAAGGTTTATCCGCCTAGGCGGACTCTCACCAGCTCTAGCTAAAGCGGCATCACGTGTTCGACACGCTGTAGGCTGATTATAGAGATTTTTCATTTGACGCAACAAAAAAATCCCCCTCATTTCTGAAGGGGATTTTTTGAAATCACATTACAGTTTATAAACCAAAGTCTTGCAAGAAAGCAACAACACCTTTTTTTCTCATAGTACGGATCGCAGCAGCAGAGATACGAAGTCGGTAAACGATACCGTCACGTGGGTCGCGGATTTTCTTGTAAAAAAGATTCACGAGAAACGTACGCTTTGTACGACGGACAGAGTGAGAAACTTTGTTTCCTGATCCAGTTGTTTTACCGGTATAGACGCAGATTCGAGACATAAAATAAGAAGTTAAAGTGAGAGTTAAAGTAAAAGAAAGGAAAGGTGATAAATTATAGAGTCGATTCTTTAACTTTATCTTTGGCTTTTTCTGTGATTAAGCAGAGATAATAGCAATATCAACACCGACACCAGAAGGGAGATTGATCTTTTGAAGAGTTTCAAGCGTCTCTGGAGTTGGAGAATTGATGAGGAGGATACGTCGGTGACGACGGATCTCAAATTGTTCACGTGCATTTTTATTGACGAAAGTCGATCGGTTCACAGTGAATTTTTCGATTTTTGTTGGCAGAGGAATAGGACCCACGGTGTGAGAACCAGTATCCTTGGCAGCACTAATGATTTTTTTGACAGCCTCATCGACGACTCGATGCTCAAAAGCTTTCACAGAAATCTTGAGAGTCTCTGTTTTTGAAACAGTAGAAACTTTCGTGATTTTTGAGGAGATAGCTTTTTTAGTCACTTTCTCGACTTTTGTTGGAGCTTTTGGAGCTTTCTCAGATGCCTTCTTTGCTGGAGCAGCTTTCGTTTTTGTTACTTTAGCAGTAGTTTTGGTTTGAGCGGACATAAATTAATCAAGAATTTTTGTAATAATACCAGAACCGACAGTTCGTCCACCCTCTCGGATAGCGAATCGGAGTTGGAGTTCCATAGCGACACCACATCCGAGTTCGACGACGAACTTGATGCTGTCACCTGGCATAACCATCTCAACACCTGCTGGAAGCTCGATAGCTCCTGTTACATCTGTTGTTCGGATATAAAATTGTGGTTTGTACCCCTTAAAGAAAGGAGTGTGTCGTCCACCTTCCTCTTTTTTGAGGACGTAAACTTCAGCTTCGAATTTCTTGTGTGGTTTGATAGATCCTGGCTTCGCAAGAACTTGTCCTCGCTCAATCTGTTCACGCTCGATACCTCGGAGGAGGAGACCTGCGTTATCACCAGCTTGACCTTGACCAAGTTGTTTCTTGAACATCTCGACTCCAGTAACCACACATTTCTGTGTGTCACGGATACCGACGATCTCTACTTCATCATTGATTTTTACGATACCTTGTTCGATACGACCAGTAGCCACTGTTCCTCGTCCCTTGATAGAGAAGACATCTTCTACAGACATCAGGAAAGGCTTGTCGAGATCACGAACTGGTTCTTCGATATACGTATCAAGTGCATCGAGAAGGTCTCGAACACCCTTTGAAGCAACTGGATCAGTTGGATTATTGAGAGCTGTGAAAGCAGACCCCTGGATAACTGGAGCATTGTCTCCATCAAATCCGTATTTTGTGAGAAGTTCACGAACCTCCATCTCCACGAGCTCAGTAAGCTCTGGATCAGCGATATCACATTTATTGAGGAATACGACGATTCTTTTTACACCTACTTGAGATGCGAGCAAAACGTGCTCTCGAGTCTGAGGCATCACACCATCAACAGCTGATACTACGAGAATAGCACCATCCATTTGAGCAGCACCAGTAATCATGTTCTTGACGTAGTCAGCATGTCCTGGACAGTCAACGTGAGCATAATGTCTCAGAGGAGACTCATACTCTACATGAGAGGTAGAAATAGTAATGATCTTGTCAGATCCAGCACGAGCGGTACCACCTTTTGCAATATCAGCATAGGTAACAGCGCCAGTTGCCCCACTCGTACCTACAGCTGTCAAAGCAGCAGTAAGGGTGGTCTTACCGTGGTCGATATGTCAGATAGTTCCGACATTGACGTGAGGTTTGTTGCGTACAAATTCAGCCATAAAAAAGAAATAGGGAAATAAAAATAAGTAACGGTATTATAGGAAAAACAAGAATAATTCAAATTTTATTTTTTCTTCTTGAGTTTTCGAACTTTCTTATCGATGATAAGAATTGCTCTTCGGAGCTTTTTGTGTCATTTAAATGCGATACGTGGCATAAGAAAAAATTAGGGATTTATACTTTTGTTTTTGTGAGATGTGACAAGCCCATTTTCTTGAGACGTGCAACAGATTTTGCGAAAGCATCAACAAGCCAAGGCGTCATACCTTCATGCTTTTCACGACGAACGAGTTTCTCGTAGGTCTTTTGTGCATTCTTAATTTTATCTCCAGTGATAGCACGTCGTTTGCTGACGATGTATATCATATTTCTGGGTCTTTTTCCTGATCAAGTCATAAACTAACAATTAAAAATTAAAAGATAAGAAATAAGAGTGAAGGAAGTGAAATATAATTTTCATTATATTTTTTATCTCTTCTCTTTTCCTTCTTCTTTTGAAAAAATCTGGTGGAGTCTAAGGGAGTCGAACCCTTGACCTCCTGCGTGCAAAGCAGGCGCTCTAGCCAATTGAGCTAAGACCCCATACCGTACGTCTATGTAGAGAAGAGAACCAGATAAATGAATATCTGGCGGGAGCGACGGGGTTCGAACCCGCGACCTCCGCCGTGACAGGGCGGCGCTCTAACCAGCTGAGCTACACCCCCTCTCTATATAAAGTAGCGGGAGTATAAATAAAATATCGGATTATGCAAATTTATTTCTTCGATTTTTAAAAAAATCTCATACAATGCCTCTATGAAAAAGAAAGTACACCCCGTTTCTCTCTCTCTCAGAAACATAAAACGATATATCTCTTCCCTCTTTTGGCTGGAGCCATGTGCTGGTGGCATCTGCACACGCAAGCGTGGGTCAAATACAGAACTGCTCTGCGTCTGTCATAAAACATGAAAAATTATGCTTCCAAAATGACGCTGTAGGGTAAAAGAAACCCTAGAAGAATCCGCTACCAGAGAATTCCGAGAAGAAACAGGCATCTTTGATTTCAAGCTTGGTAAACTCATCGGGGTGGTACGGGATAGAAAACGCAGAAAGAAGACTACGTTTTTTCAAATCGAAAAACCAGGAAAACAACACATGAATGTCCACGATGAAGCAACCATTTGGGTCAAAATAGAAGATGCCCTCGTCGATATGCGACATAAGGGGGAGAAGAAACTGATCAAAAAATATATTCAAGGATTGGGGAAGTAGGATAATCTCCATCATTCTAGGAAATAAATTTGTTCTGAGCCCATATTTCTAGTTTCCTGGTATTATAAAACTTACCTTTGCGTATCACGATACAGGGAAGGTAACAATACTAGAATGTAATGTAATTACACGTAAGACACTTTATAATACAAATTTATCTTCCACCCCACCCACGAAATATAACAATCAAGGCGATTATTGCAATCACTCAACGAATAATAGTCACAAGAGCAGCGCTCACAGGGACACCAATGGCAACGAATACAGCAGGGATTACTGATAATGCTATTATAGCTACAATGACTACAACAAGAACACGAATCCAAAAAGAAGAATTAAACATTGTAAAAAGATTAAGAAATAGAAAATACAGTATACTGTATTAATAGTTCTGTAAAAAAATAAAAAGAGACTTTTCAAAAAAGAGTCTACAGTGGTCAAGATGCATAACTTTTAAATTATATAACCGTGCTATGAAATATATGATATCTACTTTATGACTGTATTGATCGGATGTTTTATACTATCACCTACAATAATTCGTTTCAAATTTTTCAAAACATAAAAGTGATTTGCGCGCGTTAATAACTTCTTATTTACTACCTCTCAATAGGACTTACTAAGGGTAAAATATTTGCAATATATATTTTATATATTATAATAATAAAAATTAACTTTCTTATTATGTCAATTTCCGCGGCAAATGGACCTATAGACGAGAACAGATTAAGTGAACACGAAGAGAGCGTTATAAATCTTAGAAAAAGACTTCTTAATAAAGATCGATGTTCTGCAGCAAATCTTCTGCGTGACATAAAATCTGTATCAGAAACTTGAGTATTGCCAACGGATATAATTGAAACTGCTACTCAAATTTATGGTAAATGGGAAACATGAATCAAAAGGGCGATAGCTAATTTTGATTCTGAGACATATGGCTATTTATTGAATGTAGAGTTTGAAATAGAACAATACAGAAAGACAAAATCAGATATATATATGCCCGACTGATGGGAACTCAAAAAAGCTTCTCAAGAGTGGACGGCACTGAAGGTAATGGATCCTGTAAATATTTCTAAATGAGAGCATATTCGTATTCTCATAAGAAATATGGAACAGACGATGTATAAATGGAAACAAAGTTTAGCCCCCCAAAATGATAATTTTGTTGCATTATTTAAACAAATTGAAGAAGCGTATCAAAAACAAATTATATTTGATTCTATGCGAAGACTCAATTCAGATATTGAAAGTTTTGAACGTGATGAAAGACGAGACAAAACACATAAAGACCACAAATACTTAGTTTTAGCGGTAGAAAGTTTTTTGAAAGATATCATGCCAGATCGATACCCTTTGATTCCCCAAGAAGATTTAAGAGCTTTCAAAGTGCGACTGGAAGAGCTCCTAAGAGAAATAACACTTCCCTGGTAATATTACTTCTTCTTCACCACCCCCTCAATAAGACTGGCTATCTGGGAGATATAAACGACGACAGTACAGATGATTCCGAAGAGTATGATTTTCCCCCATGTATCGAGAAATATCGCCCCAAGACCAAAGAAAAATGAGAGTGCCATCACGAGGTAGCGCTGAGATCTGTCCTCGACTCACATAAGTGTCATACGATGGTGGAGATGAGTCAGGTCCCCTTTCATAGGATTCTTCCCCGCACGGAGTCGTCCGAGGATCACATAAAACGCGTCAATAAAATAAATACCCAGAACGATAGAAGCCGTGGCTATCTTCCCTCATGAAACGAGCGCAAGCGTGGCTATCATATACCCGAGAAACATCGTCCCAGAATCTCAGACAATACAGGCACGACGCGTATCGTACCGCCAAAAAACAAACAAGGTCGGAAGAAGAATAGTGAGAAATGAAAAAACAAATACAGAATTATTACGAGCAGCAAATGAAGTATCCGTGAGATAGAGTTTGACAGAGAGTAGTCAGAGAATAATCAGCGTCACGAGACTCACGCTCGATGTCATGGCACGCCCATTATCACTCCAATTAATCGCATTCATCACGAGAACGTACCAACCTATTGTGATAGCGAGCGGTATCAGGTAGATAGTCTTTCCGAGAATATCCCATTGGAGCAACTGGAATTGATCGAGTGAGATAATACCTCAGAAAATATTGCTGATATAACCAATCTTGATGGCTGTAAGTCAGAAGAATGCTCCAATAGCAATCTGAAACCCGAGTCTGAGAACCGGTGATAATGTACGCCTTTGATCATCCCATGCCATGAGAAGACTCGTGAAAACACCACCGAGAATGACGTAGAGAGCTTTTTTCATATCTGCTTCTGCCACAGCAGAGAAAATCCATGGAGACCAGAGAAACATATTCAGCATCAGGACGATACCGCCAGGATATGGCAGTGGGGCACGTCACTTCTCATGTGGATAAAGATGTGGCTTATCAACTATTCCCCAGCGTCGAAATCAACGAAAAACCCCCCATGTCACTACCCACATTGTAAGTCATGAGAGGAGAGCGATAAATGGGAGAGAGGTAAAGTCCATGAGGAAGCCGGTTTAATTTGTTTTGTTGGTTTAATTGGTTTAATTGGTTGGTGCGGTATGTTCGTCATTCCAGCGAAAGCTGGAATCTAGGCCCCTGTGATGGATTCCACCTCGCGTCCTCATTGCATTCGTCCTTGGCTGGAATGACGGGAAAAATCCTTCATTTTGTACTTTGTATTTTGTCTTTTGTATTTACGCAAGTTTTGGTGCCTAGGGCGGGATTCGAACCCGCACGCCCGAGAGCAAAGGATTTTAAGTCCTTCGTGTCTACCATTCCACCACCCAGGCACACGAGGTATTGTAGGATTTATTTTTATTTCTCAAGATAAAAGCGAGAAATTCAGTTTCTACTTTTTCGATGGAACCTTCTGAAATATATGAAGAGAATCAAACTCATATGATTCCAATCATTCGAACGGCCTGATGGGACGATGTGTTTCGGATTGATGTGCATACCATATTCGTTTCATATAATAATCAGATGCTTCTGGGAGTGCTCTGGCAAGAAAAGGACGAGTTCCATCATATGGTTGCTCAGATGATGCCATACAATCATCGAACTGAACAGCGAGTATGCCACCAACTCTCAGGCGAAAATCAACCATAATGGCTAACTCAGAAACATATTTACTATACGCAAGAGTCTTTTTTTGGTTGAAATCATATTTATCCTGATCTCAAAAAATAACACGCGGATCTGGATGAAAAGCACAAATCATATCGACACGCCTTGGTAATCTACGCTTATCTGAATGTAATACTATTTGTCCAATAGTACCTATAAGATGTTGTTTTGTTTCTTCTTTTGGCAGGGCGAGACTATCATAACAATGTATCTCGTTCGGAATTCCTCCTAGAACATCGGATATAAGAGATTGGTCAAGAAATGCAGGTCATCATGGGTTATTGTCACGCCAGTTAATCCTCACAGCTGTCGGACATCCAGATCAGAAATCTATTACTTTCATAAAAATATTTTACATTTATAATATATTTGTCAAGTAATTGCGAAGAGTATAAAAATTTATACCAAACCAATATACCAAAACGCAAGAAAGCCTCCTTGCATATAAAAAAAGATAAGATATACTGAGCGCATGACCATTCTTACTCCTCAGGATATATTTTATATTGTCTCCGCCATCGTCGTCGCATGAACAGGTGTCTATCTCATTATTATCCTCAGTCGGGTCTCTCATATGACTCGTATCGCTGACCGTTTTGCTCGTACGATTGAAAAATTTCAGGATGTCTTTGCTATCGTCGATCAGATACCGACAAATATCATCCGAAAAGTCACCGATTCACTTCTTAAATCTAAGAAATAAATACTATGAAAAATATCCAAATCATCCTCATCGTCGCTATCCTGATTTTGATCTACCTCATCAGTATGCAGTGGATCTGAGACAAGAATTCTTCCACTACGCAAGATGATATAGTGACTCCAGAGCCATCTATAGTACAGACACAGACTCCTGTCGTCACAACACCAGATGTAGTCGCACAGACAGCTGAACCGATAGTCAGCACGCCAGCACCAGAGACTACACCGACGGTGACTCCTGTCACTCCCACTCCAACAAGCGATGCTACAGCTCGAATAGATCTGTCACAATTGATAGAATATAAAAATACAAACTTTGGCTATCATTTCTCGATGCCAAAGAAAGTCTACTATGCTGGATTTGGTGCACGAGACGGAGCAAGTCATACCGTCGCGATACAATCAGAGGCTCTTCCAGAAACATTTGAAGATTCCACCACTCGAGTCTTGTATTATGGCAAAAAAGTTCTCCCAGAATTGAAAGGCACAACTCGGTATGTCGATCCAAATGGAAAATATATCCTCCTCCTGCTCGATGGGCAATATTCTGTCCGCATAGAGTCAGATAATCTCAAGAGCGCAACTGTACTAGCTATCGAAGCAACTATTGGAGTGGATTAGTATAATAAGATTATATAAAAAAACCGCTATGAAATACAGCGGTTTTTTACAAATAAATTGACAAGTAGAGGTTTATTGAAATAATAACACTTATACTTATTCTTAATATTTTCCATGTCTCCACCTCTTCACCCGTCAGAATGACATCTTGATGGACATGCTATAAAACAACAATTCCTAGCGTTATTTTGTGTTGCTGAATCTCCTCATACTGAAACGGAAGTATTGGACATACTAAATTTTGGGGCAACTAAAAAGAAAAAAGGCCCAATCATTGCCCGACCTGCCGATACGATATATGTATCGTATCAGGTTTATCATCAATTAAAAGAAATGTATGATTTGGCTAATCTCCCTGGAATCATACTTATTATTATGAGGGAGAAAGACATAGCTGGAAATACTGCAGATCTATGAAGGATATTCGATGCAATAAAACCTCATATTGCACTCTTTAAAAAATCGAATATAGGTGGTTATATTCTCCGCTTGATGATAAAAAACAACTATTTCGCAGTAGAAGAAAATCAGAGCTTTCTTCGTTCTTTTTTTTACGATCTCCCAAAAGATAGGCTTCGTGAATTGATGCACATTCTTTGCGAGAGATGACAAAATAGACCGAAAATAATTTCAACACTTATTGAATTATGTGGATATACCCCAGAAGAAATAGATGCGATCTTAGAATAATCCGATTTTCTATTAAAAACCGCTGTATTTCACAGCGGTTTTTAATTATATTTCAGAGAAAGACTATTTCTCCCCTTTACTTCTCCACCAGACGGTCAGAGGATTACAGAGATATTTGATAACAAAGAGACTAATGAGGATGCCGAGGACGGTCATTTGCCCAAAGCCTTTCACGAGACTCACGCCCATCCACCAGAGGATGACACCGACGAGGAGACCTGTGATATTACTGTCCCACACTGTTGCCCACGCACCTTCGAATCCGAGACGAAGAGAATCCCTCATATCTCTGCCTTGTCGGAGATAGTCCTTGACGCGTTCCAGCAGGAGGATATTACTATCGATAGCGATACCGATACCCAGGACGATACCTGCGATACCTGAGAGCGTTAAGGTAATCCCGAGAAGTCGTACCATAGCGAGGAGAAAAACGATATGGATTGTGAGACCAAAAATAGCAACGATTCCATCCATTTTATATCTCCAAAAAATCAGGAGAGTCACGAGGATAAGACCAATAAAACCACTGAGAACGAGTTGACGAAGAGAGGCTTGTCCGAGATTTGGACCTATCGCCTTTTCGCTGTGCTCATAGATAGCGACTGGGACGATACCTTCATTGATATTTTTACTCAATTCTGTCGCCCATTTTTTGGTATCTGCCTCAGCACCAGAAGTGATGATAGCATTTCCGTCAATTCTCTGTGAAACATTTGGAGCCGTGAGGAGCTTGTTTCCGAGGAAGATAGCGATGACTTTTCCAGCATTGCGCTCGGTGATATCGCCAAACATTTTTTGACCTTCAGTATTGAAGATAAGATTGACCACATACTGCCCCGTCGTAGGATCAGCTTGTGGAAGAGTATTGATGAGGTAGCGTTCGTTCAATGGTTCATTATTACTTCAGAGAGCAGGACGAAAACGAAGTGGTTCCTTCCCGACTAAGAGCATATTGACATCGAGCGGCTTACCGGGGAGGATGTCACCACCATCGAGTGCTTCAACCTGTATAAATCCATTTCCTGATACATCTCCGAGGCTTGCAGAAGCAATCTTTCCTTCAAATTTCTTACCAGTGATTTCCATCTCTCCGATGATTTTTTTCAGTGTTTCCAGAGTGACTTCCTGTTCTGCAGGAATATTTGATTGCCCCTTGAGATAGTTTTTTATGTCTTGATTTTTGAAGTAAAAAACATTCTCATATGAATCACTGACTTTTTGAGCAAAAGAATCAAAAGGAATGGTTTTTGTCTGGAAGCCCTTGTCAATCGCGGCTACGACTTCTCCACGCTGTGCAAGAAGGTCATTATATTCATTCTCGGGTCGCATCTCACGGAACTGGACCTTGATGACTTGGCCGATAACAGCCTTTGCTTCACGGATAAAATCAGCATCTTTCTTTGCTCGTTCTGCGGCAGGGAGACCATTAAATTCACTGGGTGTTGGTATCTGCACGACTATATGAGTTTCATCTCCGTACTGAGCTGTATTGAGCGTTGGTTCTGTCGTCCCGATACGACGAACACGTCCGTCCAGGATTGTCTTCATATCTTCGATCACTTGAGTACGGCGTGTCGCCTCCATATCCGCTGGGAAATCGACGAGATAATCGAGCTCGACACCACCATGGAGATCGAGACCGAGCTTATAGGTACCGATTTGTGTATCGAGTTGAGGAAGGCCAACGAGTGACCATGGGGTAGCAGCCCAGAGAGAGCCGACGACGAGGAGGAAAAGAAGAATTTTTTTCATAGAAAGAAAAACAGGAAATATACGGGCCAGTATAAGAATATTTTTAAAAAGGGAAGAGATTCTAAACTACATAATATATCATATGATGCCCCCGTGTCGTGAGATTGGGAGGATAGACACATTCCCCTTTAAATCCGAGAGCAATCCATCTGATATATCACTTCTTCATTTCTCCGGGTCTCCAAAGTGATTGTATTCCCCGATTAAAAAAAGAAAAATAATCCAAAATACGCAAACAGACAATGTAGTCTCTTCGTAACATATCATCTGGTATAGTGGAGCGAAATATAGGATGACGGTAGAGTTGATTGGGCGTGATACCGCCTCATATCGATGAGAGATATTCTGTCACAGGAAGCAACCTTCTCTTGTTAGAATGCAGGACATCCAGGATATCTATCGGGGATTTTATACGCACTCCCCCATCAGAAAAATCCGAAAAATCAAAACCATCTGAAAAAGAAGGGGATATCTCGGTATAACACATATCTTTTCCGACTTGAAAAAAGCATGTCGACGTCGTCAGCCGATACTTCCAGATTTTGGGAATGGATTTAAACACCTTCATACCATCTGTTTTGAGAATTGAGCGAACGTCACGACTGACTCATCCGCGAGTACCTAAGGAGTCTATTCACCATTTGTTTCGAAAAACTTGAGTCAAAGCCTCTACTCTTTCCTGGGCCAATTCTGTAGCAGATAAAAGACATCCAGAAGCCTTTGGTTCCGAAAAAAAATCGAGATGTTGAATTGTCAGAAAATGAGAAACAGTGGTAATTTTCATACACACCATGTATATCATATATGTCAAAATATCCCAAATACTCAATATAAAATATTTGCTTTTTATCTATAAATAGAGTAAAATACTGGTGTTGATAATCTCCAACACTATGATAACATCTCTTCTACAGCTCGGACTCTCAGAAAAAGAAGCACAAGTCTATGAGCAACTCACTCTCTCTGAGGCACTTACAGCAGCCACTCTCGCGAGACGTACCAATATCAAGCGCGCTTCAATCTATGAAGTCATCTATGGCCTGGAGAAAAAGAATCTTCTGGGGTCATACCGAAAACATAAGACACAGTATTTTTATATCGATGCACCTGAAAAACTCATTCTACAACATCAAGCAAAGTTAAAAATCGCCGAAGATATCGTCAGAAGTATTCATGCACACAAACATCATCATACCATCGCTATCGAAGTTCATCGGGACACCGAAGGATTTCAAAAACTCTATCATGAAATCCTCGCGCAATCTGGACGAGAGTTTTGTGCATGGTCCAACTTTGAATCATTCGATCGTATTATCCCCAAAAAAGAGGATATGCTCTGGACAAAAGAACGTGTTAAACTCGGTACACGACCGAGACTTATTATGGTAGAAAATCCCACCTCTCAAGAGTTTCAAAAACATGATCACGATTTTCCAAGACAGACACGACTTATTCAGAGTACAAAAAATTTCACCTCAACACTCGTTATCTCACAATGAAACGTCTATCTTTTTGACGATAAGCCAGATATGCTCGCTATGAAAATATCCCATCCAAATATCGCCACTATGATGCAAGAAATTTTTGAAACATCTTGGAAATAATTTTTTTTAAATGGAAGTGGTATTTGTGTAGTCCCCCTGTCAAGGGGGATGTCACGAAGTGACAGGGGGTTTGGTATGAGAAAAGCTTCACCCTGAAGTGAAAAAGAATACAATAATGAACCCCCTGCCTACGGCATCCCCCTTGACAGGGGGACTCGATAGCAATTATTCATGTTTTCCACAGTTTTTCGAACTAGTTTACTATTTTTAGATACTCCTCCTCCGACACTATCCTGCCATCATATTCTGCTGGCCATGAAGTCTGAATTTCTACCCCAGATTTTGCACATATTGTCGTGCGAAGTGTACCATCATAGGGCATCCATCGGAAATTTTCTTGAATTCTGCGCATATAATAGGTGGAAGGAAGTGGTATCCCCGTATCCCGACAGAAATTGATATCTTGTGCGAGGATTTGAAATGGTTTCTGCGCGACTTCATCCCAGAAAGTCTGCCTCGTTACTTCTTCAGTAGCTTCAGCGGCTGTCTTCGGAAGATCTTGAATACCGTGGTAAGAGCTATTATGCTTCTCAGTAGGTGGCAGAAAAAGGAATCATTCCTGAACTTGCTCACTTTCAGTCAGTGGAAAATAAAAGCTACTCCAGCTCTCATCATACGGATTGGGCGCAAAGGAACCAGGGAAAAAACGTCCCCACTCGCCAGTCGATTTCATATGATCGATCAATTTCTGTTTCAAAACTGTGTATTCTTGTTGTGAATATGGAGCATTAAAAATTGCATTTTTGCCATTGAGAAGACCACAACAGCCAAAGATATTATCACATTATGAGCTATACCCACTGTAAAGAGCAAACCGAGCATTGTCGAGCATAAAGGAATATTGCACATCGTAGGACTTGATCTGCACTCCTGAAGAAAAAAGTATTTTTTCTGCGTCCTGGAGATTGATACTATCAACCGCTGTTTTTGCCCATCACAAACGAGTGACATTGTCCGCATCCTCTACTTCATTTCCAAAAAATATACTGTGTGCATTTTTGATTCTGAGGGCATAATTCCCAGAAGAGTTTTCTGAAAAATCCAGATAGTGTGACCTGTGCCATGCTATCTCTCGTATCATCTTGCGAAAAAGATCTTTGCAATGCTCATATCACGCTTGGGTATCGTAGGGAAACTGTTTTTTCTGGCGTTCATATTCTTCTTGCGTCAGCTGCTTATTTCCTATGCAGTATTGCCTGTTTCTGAGATTAAAACAAAAAAGGCAATTCGTACAATTGCGGCAATCATAACAAAAAGAAGATTCACGGCAATTTTTGAGATACAGTCCATAAATACACTGATAACATTTTTCACAGTTGATCACATCAGCACATTTTTCGCATTCAAATGAAAACACACCATAGAGGTTATTGCGACAATCTAAAATACGGTAGGAATAACGACTCTCTTCACACCGGACACCACTATGACAGAGATGACAATTTCTACTGTTCCACCAGTCATCCGTATATTCACAATTCTCATTATTGAGTCCAGAGTTATGAGGAATGGGGCATTGTTTAAAGAGTCGTTCAGCTTGAAGAAAAAATGATTGATCAAAATCTATCTTTGCAGAAGGAGGAAGTGCAGATGTATACCATTCATCTTTGTGCCAAACAGGATAGGGACAATCAGGACGAAAGACTGAAATAATATCCTTTTTAGTTTTATCACATACTCGCTTATGGAGATTCCATTGTGGCCAAAAAGCTCCTAAGTGACGGATACGAAGATATGGTGGGATATCTGATTCTGGAATATCAAAAGCTTGACGGATTTTGGATTCAAGTTCAGACATAGACAGAGGAAAAAGTTTAATTGGTTTGATTCGTTTAGTTGGTTTAATTGGTTGCCCGAACCAATAAATTCCATCTTTTTTCTCTTTTCTCTTTTATTTTTTCTCTATTTCCGTACTAAATATTCGCTCCGTCCAGATCAAGTGCTGCCAGATCTGCGACAATATCCGCACTTTTGCTTGGTTTCAAAGAAATTGGTGGTGGAGTGTCTGAACCAGTTGGCGCGATACCTTCTTTAAGCCGTAAATGGAGTTCTCGTCCTTTATCCCCATCGATACTTTTTGTCTCAATATCAGGATAGGTGTCCCCGATATAGGCATGTACTTGCTTTCTCTCATATCCAGTGAGCTCATAAATGACCTGATCAATACCATTTTTACGAGCTAGGTCGACCTTTCTGTCGACGACAGCGAAGAGTTTTTTTTGTTTTTCGGCAAGATAATCATTGATTTCTAGGTGAATCAGACAAAATGAACCGAGTGCATTTTCGCACATTTGCACCAGGATAGATTGCATCTCTTCTAGAGTTCGGCCATGGAGCCCTATGAGAAGAGCAGAGTCTTCAGAGTGGATTTTGACAGCATAAATATGCTGCTCTTCATCCTGCACAGTGACTTCTAGGTCAGAAAAATCCAAACCAAGATTGGTAAAAAATCATTGAGCAATATCAGTTACGAGAGTAAGTGAGGACATAAGAAAAAATTAATGATGTGGGGAATGATGACTCACGTGAGGATCGGGCGTATGAGAAACGCTATTTTCACGAAAGACAGAAAACCAGAGAGACTCAACAAAAATCTCGATAACGGAATTCATCGCTGAGACTATAATCAAAAAAAGTAAATATACCAGCCCTAGGAGGACAAAAACCCCCTGCAAAAATATATGGCTCAGTCCGAGAGCCAGTAACCAGCTCATCAAAAACGGCAAGAAAAATATCGCGATCAAGAGGACAAATTCTCTTGAATACACGAGAATCAAGGAAAGAAAGAGTCGCAATGTGACACCGAGATTCTCCATGGTCATAATGAGGGAGAGCCCCAGAGCTTCAAATACGCCAGAGTCATTGACGATAATATAATATCTAGCATATTCAAACAACAACCGTGTCACGGCCAAGAGAATCATAAATCCTATAGCGATACTGAGGATGACATTCCAGTTCCCATCCAGAAAACGGTATCCCCAAAAGAAAATATAAAATATATAGACTGGCTTTGACCAGAAGAGCAGCGAATGATACTCAGCGAGTTTGACGGATTTTCTCCATCAAAAAGTAAAGGCCTTCATGGTCTTATAATTCTTTTCGTCCTG
>Ga0172380_10005350_pt1 | contig 15608 bp, 11 predicted proteins | sample Leawe162metaG_FD_119747 | JGI IMG/M metagenome (GOLD analysis project Ga0172380, IMG submission 119747) | Leachate microbial communities from a municipal landfill in Southern Ontario, Canada - Leachate well 162 metaG | ecosystem: Engineered > Solid waste > Landfill > Unclassified | place...
ACCGCGGCGGCGCGAAGCAATTCCCCGCCGGATTCAACCCCGCGCAGAAGCATTTCCCGCTCCCCGGAAGCCAGGGGGCGGTCCACCGCAACAAGATATATTTTTTCAACCTCATGGCGCGGATGGCTGACGAGGTTGGCGAATTCGCCGTCGCTGGTTATGAGGATCAATCCCTCGCTGTCACGGTCGAGCCGGCCCACGGTAAAAACGCGCGCGGGCAGGTCCGGCAGGAAAGAACGGAAGGTTTTCCGCCCGGCGGGGTCGGAAGAGGTGCAGAGCACACCGCGCGGCTTGTTGAAGGCTATGTAGAGCTTTGGCTCCTGGGAAAGGGGGCGGCCGTCGAGCGTGACAGATTGCAGGGCGGGGTTTACCCTTGCGCCCTGACCTTCCACCCGCCTGCCGTCAACCGCGACGCGGCCTTCATCAATCAGGCGCTCGCAGGCGCGGCGCGATCCGGCGCCGCAGAGAGCCATGAATTTCTGCAGCTTTATATCAGATCTGGGGTTTTGTCTTGGGCAGGCCAAGGGCGCGGTCACCATCCTTCCACTTGCCGTGCGCGCGCATGATGTCTATGCGCTCGAAGCGTTTCATCACGTTGCGTTTGGCAGTGATCTTGTTGACCGATTTCAAGCTCGTATGCTGGCTCATTGTTCGCTCTCCCGGAAACTTGTCTTTAACCTTCAATTCATTTGGAGCGCCAAATATACAGGCCCGCGCGCCAAAGATCAACACAAGAATAATGATTTAATCAGGCCCGCGCGCCGGCCGCCGGTCCTAGGGCGCGTTCAAGGGGGGCGGCGCGCCGCGCGCGTTCCCGATGACCCTCATTTCGCGCAGGAGAGCGGCCAGCGCCGCCATGTTCGCGTTCAGGTAATCGAGCAAGGCGCGGTCGCTGCGCGCCTTCCACCCGTAGCGGGTCAGCTCCGCATAGGCGGTGGCAGGCAGCTGCTTTTCCACCAGGAGGCGATAGGCCGCGATCACACCGCCCGTGCGCTGGACCCCGGCGGCGCAGTGCACGAGGACCGGCTTGTTCTCCCCGGCGGCACGGGCGATCGCGGCGATCGCGAGCGCATAATTGGTGATGCTGCCGGTGCCGTCGCCGCACAATTCAAAATGATGGCGGGTTATACCGAGCTCTTCCGCCGCCTTTTGCTCCGACCGGACGGAAGAATTCTCCAGGTCGGAATCAGTCAGGTCAACAATCACCTTAATCCCGTGTTTCTGGAGCGCGGCGCGCATTAGGTGCGGCGCGATGCGGCCGCTGCGATATATTTTGCCTTCTGTCACAACGCCCCAGCGCCTGGGCACGAACTGGTACTTGCAGGTTTCCCAAACGATAAAGGCCAGGAGAATGGCAAAAAAGACCCAGAACGGGGCCTTGAGATAATTAAGTATCTTTTCCATGCAAATTTTTCCGGTCAGTCCCGGGGATGAATTTTCAGCCCGATGGCCTTTTTCTGGCCGGGCTCCCCCGCCCCCGCGGAGCATGTTTTGCGTTTTCCGGCTCGATGGTTATGAGGCGGAAAGATTCTGATTTTTTACCGCAGCCGTCCGCTTTTTTTACACCGAAGGGCCTGCCCCCCAGCCGGCTGGCCACCCGGATCAAATCCGAGGCCGGCACGACAATCCCGAGCGGCCTGTCGCGGTCGCCCAGAAAACTCAGGGCTTCGTTCGGTTTTGAAAGCGCGGCAGTTTCAAGCCGCGCGTCGAGGTAAAACATGAATGCCCCCAGGTCGCGCTCGGAGTCCGACGGGAATATCACGCGCCGCCCGGCGTTCATTTCCTCCCGGAGAAGCCCGGCGAAGGGAACATAGCTGCGATGGAAATCGACCGCGGGAATGAACACCGAGGCGCCGACAATGCCCACGACCGCCAGGATGGCCGGCATGGCCAAAACTGCCGCGCGCCGGCGGCCTTCCCGGAAAGCCTTCCATGTAGTGCGCTCCAACAGCCATCCCGCGGCTAGCGCAACCAGGGCAACCAGGAAGCACACCCAGGCCGACGGCAGACAGGGCTGGCTGACGAGCGGCATCCGGAACATGAAAGCCAGCAGGTAAACGGCGGGCGCGCACAGCACCAGCGCGCCCATGGCGATGAAGGTCGCCCCTATCAGGCGCCGGTCAAGCGCGCTCCTCCATTCGGCCGCGGCATCCTCCATCCAGACCGCGGTCATGAGAAACAGCAGCGGGAAAAGCGGAAGGACGTAGCAGGCGGCCTTGGCTGAAGAAATATGGAGCAAAAAAGCCATGGCCAGCAGGCTTGTCTTCAGGAATGCCGCCAGATCACCGCGCACGGGGCTCTCGCGCCGGAACCAGTAATAAAGCGCGGGCACTACCAGCAGGGTCCACGGCAGGAGGCGTACGGGCAGGCTGAAAAGGTAAAAATAAACCGGCTCCTTGTGAATCAGGTACGGATCAACCGGCAGACCGGGATCGTTGAAATACAGGAAACGCCCGAACTGGTTCTCCCAGAACACCCCGCGCAGAAATTCAAGCCCGCCGGCCTTCCAGAGCGCAAGTACCCAGGGCGCCAGCACGGCGGCAAACATGACCGCGAAGGCCGGCACCAGCAAAAACAGCAGCCTAAAGCGCCTCTGGATCAGGAGCCAGGCGGCCACGGAGAGCCAGATCATGCCCGGGCCGATCAATCCCTTGGCGTAAAATGAAAAAGCCGCCGCGAACATGAAAAGCAGGTAGCGCCTTACAAGGTTGTCTTCGGCAACCTGGGCGCGCCAGAAAAGCCAGAGCGAAAAAACAACCATGAAGGTCAGGCAGGAATCGGTAAGGACTATGCGCGCGTATTCAAAGAAAAGAACCGAGGTCGCGCACATGAATGCGGCGGCGAATCCGGCCTGCTCCCGCCCGAGGGAGTGCCCCCATAAAACGATGATAAGGAGCGTCAGGAAGGCATAGAGCGCCGCGGGCAGGCGGACAAGCCCCTCGCTCGCGGTGCCGGCCAGCCGGCAGAAAACAACCCCCGTCCAGTGCAGGAGCGGGGGCTTTTCCAGGTAGTGGACTCCGTTGAAAACCGGCGTCACCCAGACGCGCTCACGCGCCATTTCCCTGATCATGGCGCCCTCGCGCGTGTCGTTGCCGGACCAGAGCGAATGGTCAAAAACCCCGGAGGCCGATATAACGGCCAGCAGGACCAGCATCATCGCGCGGCCGCGCGTTGTCATTTCGCCGCTATTCATTGTTTTTACGAACGTTAAACAATAGCGCGAGGTTGTCAAGGAAAGATGCGCCGGGCGCGCGCCCGGGAGCAATATTAGTTTGCATAATGCGCCCCGGGGCATAATATGCGGCTTTGATTTGACATCGGCGCCCTGGCTTTAATTTATCGGCATGCAAGAAGGCAATTCATACAGTTTTTTCCGGTCGGAATGGCGCAAGCTGCTGCTGCTGCTCTGCATGTGCCTGCTTTATTTTTTCTCCTATTTCCAGCGCATCGCGGTGCCAGGCATATGCTTTGACGAGCTCCAGGTGGACTTCAAAGCCAGCGCCGCAGCCATAACCGCGCTCGGCTCGATTTTCCTTTACATCTACGGGTTCGCCCAGTTTTTCATCGGGGTTCTGGCCGACCGTTACGGAGGGCGGCGCACGATGCTTGCCGGGGCCTCGATCCTGGCCGCGGCCGGGATCATGTTCCCCCTCTCAAACTCGCTGCCCATGCTGTATATCAGCCGGGCCATCCTGGCCGCGGGCGCGAGCACCATTTTCTTGAGCCTCGTCAAGGAGATTGACACGTTGTTCAATCCGCGCCATTTCGCGATCTGGCTCGGCATCGCGCTCTTCATGGGCTACAGCGGCGGCATCGTCGGCACCTACCCCCTCGAGCGCGCCATCAGCCACTTCGGATGGCGCCAGGCCCTGCTCGGCGCGGGCCTGCTTTCACTCGCGGCGCTGGCAATCGCCTTCATCGTGTTCCGCATCTTCCGCGAGGGCCGGGCGCACGGAGCGGCCCGGGCCGATAAGCTTTATATCGGCGCCGTGCTCAGGAACAAGCTGAGCTATCCCCCCATGGTCGCCAGCATGGTCATCTTTGCGATTTATTTTCTTTTCCAGGCGTCGATCGGCAAAAAAATGCTTACGGACTGCTGCGGCATAACCTCTGCCCGCGCCGCGGGCATAACATTTGTGATGATGATCGTCTGCGCGACCGCCTCGTCCCTTTCCGGGTTCGTCTCGCGCCTCATCGGCAACCGCCGCAAGCCCATCATTATAGCCTGCACCTTCCTGAACCTGGTTACAAACGCCGTGCTGGCCTTGCACCTGGGCGGCGCGCCGGATTACCGCCTGATCGCCGCCGGGTTCGTCATCCTCGCGCTGGCGGCATCGCCCGCCCCCATCACCCTCTCCGCCGTCAAGGAAGTCAACCTGAGCAAGGCGGCGGCCACATCGGTCGGCATTGCCAACTGCACGGCCTACGTTCTCGTGGCAGTGGTCACAAATCTGGCCGGGGTGGTCATGGATTCTTTCGCCGGCCAGGCCTGCCAGACCGCCCAGGGCATTGTGTACCCCGTCCTCGCCTACCGCCTCATCATAACCGTTTGCGCAGTTCTGGCCGCCGCGGGATTTGCCGCCTCGTTTTTCGTGCGCGAAACCAGGGGCAATTACCTGCCGCAATCCTGATTTTTTAGGTTGATTTCATTCGCCGCAGCGGCTATAAACTGCAAAAGAATCGCTTGCAGCTCCATGGCGCAAAAAAACCACATTCACATAATAGTCGAGAAGGGCCCGGACAAGGGCATGGAAATTTCCATACGCCCGGAAGGGGCGCGCATCGGGCGCTCGAGCAACAACGACATCGCCCTCACGGACCCGGTCATGTCCCGCTACCACTGCCGGGTTTTTTTCAAGCCGAATGAAGGCCTGTGGGTTGAAGACCTGGGCAGCTCCAACAACACCCTTCTCAACTCCGAGCCGGTGCACATGGAGCGCATGCGTCCCGGGGACCGCCTCATGCTGGGCGACACTGTGCTCAAGGTTGTCAGCGACGAAACCCCTTCCGCCTCTGCCGCGCACCTGTTCAGCTCGCCCCAGGTGATAACGGCCGAAGAAAATTCGGCTCCGCGCTTCAAGCTCTTCGGCGAGGCCGGCCGGAAAAAAGCGCTCACGGCCGCCCTGACCCTGGCCGTTTGCGCCGCCCTCTTTTCCGTCTTTTCGGTGATCTTCAAGCCTTCCGAGACCGCCCCGGTCGCCGCCGGCGCGCCGCCCGGGGAAAAGGCGCCGGCGCTTGAAATATACTACGAAAAAATCGAAGCCAGCTCAAAAAACATCTTCCGCTACGAGCTTGAGCTGCAGAACGGTGAGCTTTCGGTGCAGATCGACGACCTGGAGAACAAGCGCCACGTTCCCAAGAACCAGCACAAAAAAATCGACCCGGACCTGCTCAACTCGCTCAAAGCCAGCCTGGAAGGAACCGACTTTTTCAACCTGAACAAAATCTACAAGGGCAGCCTGACGGAAATTTACGACCTTTGGGACCTGACGGTCACGCTCGGCCGCCAGACCCACCGCGTCAAGGTTATCAACACGATGGAGCCCGAGCAGTTCAAAAAGGCGCGCGAGGCAATCGAGGAATTCGCCCAGAACGAAATCGGGCTGGCGGCGCTGGCCCTGACCCGGGAAAAACTGCTCGAGCTTTCCAAGGATTCCTCCCTGCTCGGCCGCAGCCTCTACGACCAGCGCGAGGTCAAGCTGGAAAACCTCGCGCTAGCCATCCGCTCGCTGAAGGAAACGGAATGGTACCTGGAAACCATAGACCCCAAGCCCGATTATTACGCGGAGAGCCTGGCGCTGCGCCGCGAGTGCGAGCGGGAGCTTGAGGAGGAATACAGCAACCGCCTTTTCCTTGCCGAAAAAGCCATCAAGCTCAAGGACTGGAACGAGGCCGCGAAAAGCCTGCGGGTAATCATTGAAAAAATCCCGGACCGTTCGGACGAGCGGCACCAGAACGCGCAGAAAAAACTCATTGACGTGGAACGGCGTTTGAAGAAAAAATGAAACCAACCCGGAAAATCAAGACGGGCCACGTAGCCCTGGCCTGCGCGGCGCTCATGCTCTGCGCCTTCCTGGCCTCATGCGCTCCGGAAAGCGAGCGGAAGGCCTCCCAGATTTACGTGACCACCGAGCCTGAAAACGCCAACCTTTTCCTGGATTCGGCCCCTTACGGGAGCACCCCGGCCACGATCTCCCCGATTACGGCCGGGAAGCACATCCTCTTCTGCCGCAAAGCCGGCTATCGCGAAACACGGGCCACGATCATGATCAACCCGGGCGACCGCCTGGCGGTGGAGCTCAAGCTCGAGCCGCTGCGCGGGCTGGTGCTGGTTCATTCCGAGCCGTCCGGGGCGGATGTGGAGCTGGAGGACATAAACATCGGAAAGACGCCTCTCTTTAATTTCGATTTTCCGCCCGGGGAGCACCACCTTAAAATCACCAAGCCGGGATTCATGCCAAAGACGGTCAGCGTGAACATCGAAGACCGCACCCCATGCAAGGTGGAAGTTTCGCTTACCTCGGACTCCGCCGACCTGAGCGTGGATTCAAAGCCGGCCGGAGCCATCGTCACCATGGATGGCGCCGCCATCGGCGCAACCCCGCTTAAATTGCCCGATGCCAAAACGGGCCTGCACACGCTCGAAGTAAGCCTGAAGGGCCACCTGCCTTTCCGGCGGGAGATTGACATGAAGGCCGGCGAGAAGCATAAAATCAATGCCGTCCTTACCCCCCTGCCCGGCAAGCTGAACGTGATCACGGCGCCGCCCAAGGCGCGCATCTATCTCAACGACCAGTTCAAGGCGGAGTCGCCTTACAACGCCACCAACATCCCCTCGGGCCGGCAGTTGGTCCGGGCAGAGCTGCAGGGCTACGACACCCAGGTCAAGACCTGCCAGGTCGCATTTGGCGAGACGACGACGCTCGAATTCAGGCTCGAAAAAAGCAGCGGCACGATGATCATCACCACCCTCCCGCCGGAAGTTGAAGTTTATCTCGACGGGGAATCGCGCGGCACGACCAAGGCGCGCGGCAGCGAACAGATTTCGGAACAGCTCCAGCTGGACTACATACCGCGCGGCCAGCACAAGCTGCAATTTACAAAAAAGGGCTATATTGACATTCAGCGCACGGCAGACATCATGCCCAGGCAGAACCTGGTGATCCACGAAAAGCTATCCCTGCGCCCCGTGCCGTTCGTGCCGAACGTCATCATCCGCACCGGAGACAGCCCCGAGCAGACTTTCCGGGGCATTATCCGCGACACGTTCGCCAACGGAGACATCAAGGTGGAAATCGGGCCGGGGGTGCTGAAAATGTTCAGCCAGTCGGAGATCATCTCCCAGGAAGAAATCGCCCCGGACGGCGGCCAGAAAAAATAGCTTTAACGCCGGGCGGCTGGCGCGGAGAGTCCGTAACAAAAAAACCATGCCTGCATTTGGGTTCCGCGAAGAACTCAAAACAATCACTGCACGCAAAACGCTATACGCTGTTTTCCAGTCTTGAATTACTGCGCCGGCGGCGCGCCAGCCTGGGGATTGAACACCGGGAGCTCCAGAACCTTGTAGTCCTGCGGAATGGCGAAAAGAGAGTCGGCCAGGGGTGAGCGCGATATGCTTTTCACCTCGCTGGCGCTGGAAACCTCGCGGCCGTTGATGTTCATCTTCGACTCGGAACGGATCACCATGCCCTTCGGCTTCTGCGCTTCGTTGAAGCCAAGCAACCCGCCCATCTGGCCGCCGAAGGAGCGGACAAATTCCATTTCCGAATCGTCAACTTCCTCAGTGATCCAGCAATGGATCCTGGGAGGGTTGTCGCCGCCGCCCACGAAGTCATATTCGGAACACTTGTAACCCTGTATGGTTTCAGTCCGGCCGGTCTTATTGATTTCAGTCTTGGATTTATCCCGGGTGCCGGTGGCCAGCGCCGCGCTTTTCTTGAGGTCTTCGAGCGAAATCACCATGACCTGTTTTTCCTTGTGCATCAGGGTATACATCTTGCCGGACTTGGCGTCGATGATTGAGGACATCTCGCTCCCCGGCAAATCTATCCTGGCCTTCTGCCCCTTTACGGCCATCGTCATGGTGGAATCCTGCTTCGCGCCGGGCATGAGGTCGGACTTGAGGCTCTGGACCACGGTCATGTCGGCCAACGCCGTTGACCGGAACAATAGACAAACCAAAGCCAAGCAAATGATTTTCATCTGAGATTATCCTCCGTGTTGATGATTAATAATCTTCCAGTTCAACCGCTATAACTTGCATATATACGCTGGTGGGCGGCAAGGCAACCTGAAAATATTTCTTTCCTTAATTTTGCACGAACATCAGTTATTATGATTTTTATTCAATAGACATTGTGTGCAAATAATTTTTTTTATCTTTTTGATTTGTAACCCAACTGGTTATGACGGCAAAACACGGAAACACTGATGTTCGCCAGATCAAGCGGTTGCGTGATTTTGGCGCATCTGCTACGTTGGCAAGGGTTTGGAGTATGCTAATACACCGGCGCCCTTGCCGCCTTGCATCTGCGCCAAACTGACGCAATGCAAAATTAAGGTCTTTACTTTCGGATTCTGACCGTTTTCTGTCTGATCAAGCACCTGCCAGCTGCGGATGGATTCCCGCTTCCGCGGGAACGACAGACTCCTTTCTTTGCGCCTCTCTCTTGCGGCAACTATGAAATTCCTATACCTCGATACCAGCCGCCTCCTATTTAAGGAACAACTCAATCACCGGCACGGTCACGTTCGGCCTGATCACCGGAAGATTGAGCGTGAGGGTTTTGCCGTATTTCCGGCCGGCAAGCTGCTTGGAATACCACTCGCCCAGGCCAAGGCCTATTTCGCTGGCGTCGTTCAGGAGCTGGGCATATTCGACCTTTTCGGCATAGGCCTTTCCATCCAGATGCAGGTGCTTGTACGGCCAGGCAAGGACGTGGACGTAGAGCCTTTTCTTCTCCGGGTTCCAGGTCAGGTTGCAGTTCTCGGGCTTGGCGAATTCGGCCGGCGCCTGCGTACAGCCGTAAATGGAGCGCCCGTGGCGCTTCATCCATTCACCGATGCCTCCCAGGCGATCGAGCGCGCGGGAATCGAACTCGCCCCGGCCGGTCGGCCCTACGTTCAGCAGGAGGTTGCCGCCCTTGGCCACGCAGTCAATCAGGGTGCGGACCAGCTCATCCACGCTGCGCCAGGTGCTTTCGTCGCGGTGATAGCCCCAGGAACCTGAAAAAGTCTGGCAGGCCTCCCAGACCACCGGCCGGCCTTCCCCCTTGACCCATTCGCGCGGCTGGACCTGCTCAGGCGTCTTTACGTCCCAGCCTGACGGCAGGTCCAGGCGGTCGTTCAAAATTACTTTCGGGTCAAGGCTGCGTATCATTTTGATCAACTTTTCGCTCTGCCAGTCCTTGTGCCCCTTGCCGGTCCCGTCCGCCATCGGGTAACTGTAGTCAAACCAGAGGATGTCAACCGGTTTGAAACGAGTCAGGAGCTCGCGCACCTGTGCATGCAGGTATTTGGCGTAATGCGCCTGATTGCGGCCCTTGTTCATCTTTGCGCGGTCAGGGTGATCGCGGTATGGCCCGTGGTGGGGATCGAGGATATACTGCGGGTGGTGCCAGTCGATCAGGGAATGATACAGGCCGACGCGCATATCCTGGCCACGGAAGGCCTTGATCATCGGCGCGAGCAAATCGCGCCCGGCGGGGGTGTTCGGCGCCTTGTAATCGGTGAACTTCGTGTCCCAGAGGCAGAAGCCCTCGTGGTGCTTGGTGGTGATGACAAAATATTTCATGCCGGCCCCGGCCGCCGCCCGCGCCCAGAGTTCCGGATTGTACAAATCCGGATCAAAATGTTTGAAATATTTTTGATACTGCTCGCGCGGGATTTTTTCCTTGAACTGGACCCACTCATGGCGGGCGGGGAGAGCGTAGAGCCCCCAGTGGATGAACATCCCGAAACGGTCATGCGTAAACCAGCGCGTGTCGCCTTTCATCGTCCTTGGATCAGACATATACTCCCCTTTCTGTTCTATGTATAACGTATGCGATCAAAATATTGAGGTAATTTCAAAACTCTTCGGGGCGCCCCGACCGAGCGGGGCGGCTACAGCGTAATATATTTACAATAAATGAGCATTGCCTGTAGTCACGGCGCTCCGCCGCCGTGTCTTGTGAGTTTTGAAATTAACTACATTATCTGGAAAATTCAATTACGAACATGCGCCGATTAATTCAAGTTTTACGTTTTATCAGCGGCACAAGCTCTTCCATGGCTTTTTCTATCATCCGGCGCTCCGAAGCGCGGAACTTGTGGAAGGGCTCGGCCATGAAGTCGTCGCAAACTCCCAGGCACTCAAGCGCGCACTTGATGCCCTTGATGATGGCGGATGAATGCCTTCCGATGTGATACAGTTTTTCCCCAACCTGCAAGGCCAAAACCTGGAGCGCGCGCGTGCGCTTTAAATCTCCCTCCCGCGCCGCCCGGTAAAGCTCCACGAAAAGGCCCGGAAACACGTTGGCTCCGCCGCTCACGCCGCCGTGCCCGCCGAGAAGGACCGATTCCGCCAGGAGTTCCTCCGGTCCGATCAGGAGCGTCCAGTCCGGACGATGGCGCAGGAGCGTCCGCACCTGGTTGAAATAGATCATGCTGCCGGAACTATCCTTGAGTCCCAGTATTTTTTCCTGATCCATGGCCCAGCGCACGGTTTCAAGCTCAAACGACACCTTGGTAAGCGGCGGCATGTTGTAAAGATAAAGCGGCAAAGGCAGTTCGGCCAGCAGGTGCGCAAGGTATTCGCGCAGTTCGGGCTGGCCTTCCGGCATGTAATAGGGCGGAGCCACCACGAGGGCGTCGGAGCCGGCATCGGCCGAAAAGCGCGCAACACCCAACGACTCCTCAAAGGCCGTGTCGGAAATGCCAACCAGCACCGGCGTGCGGGAGCGCACCAGGCGGCAAGTTTCAGCGACCAGTTCGCGCCGCAGGCGGTAGCTCAGGCTTGGCCCCTCGCCGGTGGTCCCCATGATGAAAAGCCCCTGGACGCCACCGGCCAGGATATGCTCGACCAGTTTTTCCAGGCCCTCCAGGTCGAGGGTGTCGCGGTCTTTCAAGGGCGTGATCATGGGCGGAACGATGCCGCAGAGCGGGCGCAATAATTTTTGTTTATTCATGGTTTTTTCTTTAATCTTTAACTGTCAAATGTAACCTGAGCATGTTCAAGGCCGCCTTGGCGGCCCGCTCCCGCACAAGGGCGCGCTCGCCGGGAAACATGAATTTTTCGGCCGAAGCAACGGCGGAGCGGCCCTGGCTTCCCCGGGCCAGGGCAATCCAGACCGTGCCGACCTCCTTGGCCGGCGTCGCCCCCCCGGGACCGGCTATCCCCGTAATGGCAAGGGCATAATCCGCACGAACTTTTTTCAAAGCGCCTTCCGCCATTTCCCGCGCCACCGCCTCGCTGACCGCGCCGTGCCGGCGGATCAAAGCCGCGGGCACGCCGAGGCAGGCTGTTTTCATGGCGTTGGAATAGACAATCCAGCCTCCGGCATAATAGCGGCTTGAGCCGGGGGTTTCTGTGATCATCGCCCCCAGGAGACCGGCGGTGCAGCTTTCGGCGGTCGCGAGGGTTTTGCGCCTTGCAGCCAATAATTTTCCAACCGCGTCGGAAATAGTGTCGTCGCCTTCGCTGAAAATATAGTTATCTATACGCCGCCGGACCTCAGCGGCTGTCTGGCGCATGGCGCGCGCGCCGGCGCGCTTATCCTTGAATTCGCCGCGTATCCTGATCGAAATAACGGCGCCGGAAGCGGTGGTGCCGACGAGAGGGTTGCGGTCGCGGCGCATAAGTTCGCCCAGCCTTTCGCCCACCACCGATTCACCGATCCCGAAAGCATTTATACGCGCCGTCAGAACCGCCCCGGCAACTTTCTTCCTCAGCATCGGAACGACGTGCCTTGCGAACATGAACTGCATCTCGCGCGGCACGCCCGGCATGACCGCGACAGTCGCCTTGCCTACCCTGGCCGAAAACCCCGGGGCGGTTCCGACGGGGTTGTCCAGCACGCGCGCCCCCCTGGGAAACATGGCCTGGATGCTGTTGCTTTCCGACATGACCCGTCCGCGTTTTTTGAAAAATTCACGCAGGGCCGCCAGAGAGGGCTTGTGCAAAACGAGAGGGACCTTGAGCACGCGCGCCAGAGCCTCGCGCGAAAGGTCATCCTTGGTCGGCCCAAGGCCGCCGGTAATGAGGACCAGGCCCGCGCCCGACGCCGCCCTTCTGACGGAAGCAACAATCGCGTTCAAATCATCCGCAACGGTCTCGTGATATTCGGGCACAATACCGTGCTCGACCAGGCGCGCGCTCAGCCAGCCCGCGTTGGTGTCGGTAACCTGACCGAGGATCAGTTCGTCGCCGATGGAAAGAATGATAGCGCGCATAAAGCCTTTTAGATGAAACGACCGTGTGAATGAATAGCATATCCGTTCGAATTGAAAAGATAATTATGGGGAAATGCGCGTCCGCCTACATCGCGTTGCTTTCAATCCGGACGCCTTCCAGGCTGAAAAGATCCACGGCCATGGGAACCGCGCAATCGCTGAAGGTGTTGTGATGAATCTGCCAGTTCGCCCGGCCGGGATAGACCGCAAATTTATCTCCGGCTCGGGGGGCAAATGATTCTTTTAACGTGATTTTACGCTCCTTGGCGCTGTAATTTTCAATGGTCATGGTTGCCCCCGCCCTGCTTCCCGACAGCCAGCGCAGGTTCCATCCACGGTAGGGCGCGCCGTCATCGCACCGGAACGGCAAAGAATTCTCGTGAAAAGAGCGGGGACCAAGCGTTTCCACCACTTCGGACTCTGTGTGATGGAACTCAAACTGGTCTTTTTTGGTTTCGACCTCTTCCTTGCCGGCCGGCGGAACATATACCCGGGCGCCGGTGCGGAATCCGCAATGGCAATTCTCAACCAGGTTGTCGTGGACATGGATGTTGACGGCATGGTCGGCGACATGGATGCCGGTGACTTTATCCGAACGCTCGCCGCGCACATAAACATGATTGTCGGCAACCGTCACATTGGAAGCTTCAACGCAGATGCCGCAGCGCTCGTTGTCAGGATTGGACTCAATTCGCGTCAGGTCGATGTGGTTGCCGGTTACAATGACGCGCCGGCCGCCGAGGACAAACACCGCCGACTCCTTGCTGTAACCCACGAAGAGGTTGTTGGCGATCACAACCTGGCTGGCGCTGTTGCCGACCGCCACCCCGCCATTGTATATTCCTCCTTCAAAAACATTATCCGCAATGATGGCCTGGGTTGGCCCGATTTTATGCGGATCGTCATCGCCCGTCCGGCCGCTGTGCACGCTGGTGGCGCAGCCGTCCAGGACGTAATTGCCGATGATGCGCGTGAAACGGCTGGCGTTTTCGCAGAAATTGGTCGCGCGCTCAACGTGGCAGTGCAGGATGCTGGTGTTCTCGGCATGATCGTTGTTGTTGAACGCGTTGAATGCGCAGTCGCTTACCCGGCAGCGGTGGTAAATACAGGATTTGGTATATTGCTTAAGCGGTTCCGGATTCTCACCGGGCAGCGCCATACTGTGCCGGTTTTCCCGGTACCGGTCCGGGCCCTGTGAATAAAAGGCTTCCGCGGCCATGCGGCTTGCCTTCAAATCCTCGAACAAAACATGTTCCGTTCCGGCGAACTTGACCGCCGCGCAGCCCTTTATTTTCATGTCGGTCGCGGGCCAGAACGCGACTCCGCCGGCCGTCTTGAAAGATGCGGCGGGAAGCTCCATGAAACCGGTATGCCCGACCATGCCGATGTTGCGGATCACGATATCCCGGCCGCCGAGCAGCCAGAAAGCGGAGGCATGATCCTCGCTGACGTCAAGCGTCACATGTTCCCGGTGCGCACCTTCAATCCTTACCGAGGCATTCCGGACACACAGCCCTCTGTTGAGCCGGTACCGGCCGGCGGGAATGAACAACCCCTTCCGCTCCGCAATGGCGCAATCCAGGGCGGACTGGAGCGCAAGCTGGTCGTGATGGCGCACTATTGCCCCGGAACTGGCGCGGTTTGCGCATTCGCTCAAGACGAGGGTCCTGCCCCGGATGGCGGTAATCCGGGCCAGGAGCCGGTTGCGCGCATGGAAGGCAATGCAGTGGCCGGCAAGCCAGTCCAGTTTTTTGAAGCGCATCTGCACTCCATCGGCCAGCGTGAGCCATTCCGCGTTTACCGGGAGTTCTTCGCCCTGCCAGCGCCAGTGCCGGTGAATGACGGGGTGAGTTGTGGTAAGGGTCTGACAAGCGGGATCCACCGCCATCCAGCGGAAGGTGACCGGGCTGGTCCGGTCAAAATGGATGACAAAAGTTTGCCAGGCTTTTTCAGCGTCCAGCCCGCGCAACTCGACTTCATCAGTGATGGGGGTTGAGTCCCCGTAGACGCGCAGACCGTAGACTGTGCCGTAGTGATGCAAATGGCACCGGGAGATCGTCACCTCCTGGCCGGCCCGGAAATCGCCCACATCTTCCAGTTCTATCTCATTTGAGCCGGCCCGTATTTGTCCGGCGGCCTGGAATTCGGACCCGGAAGCGCCGTGCGCGCGCGCATCCACCCATCCTCCCATGAAAGGCGCCGCCATGCTGCCCAAATCGTTCATGATCTTTCCATTTCTTTTTTTCTGCATCTCATCCGGAGTTCACCTGGCGGCGCTTTTTACCATCGTGTCCTCCGGAGGCATTTCAAACAACTGGACGTCATCAATATAAGCCACGGCCCCGTTTTCAAAGTTGAACAAACGCACGCAGAGCCTGACCGAATCGGCCTTGGGATGGCCCGGCACGATGGCGCAGACATAATTCCACTTCCCCGGATCAAGGCGCATTTCCGGCCGGCTCGCCGGCCAGGCACAATTAATAGCGCCATTTTCACGGGTCGGGTTGCCCCAGAATTGCAGGCGCCCTTCCAGGATCAGGCCCGGCGGCTGATTCGTGGGAATGAATATTCTGGCAGCAAAATAATAACCCGTATTCGGCTTTGCGCCGCCAACTACCCTCGTCGTCGTAAAATTACCGTGCTGGATATCGCATTTGAGCGAGCGCGTTCCGCCACCGGCAATGCCATCCACGCCGCCGACCTTGCCATGAATGGGATGGGACGGAGTCCACCCATCGTCTCCGCCTTGCTCAAACGAACCGTTATCTACCAGGTTGCCGGTATTGTCGCCGCTGGCGCCCTTGAGCATGTTGGCGGCCACAAACCGGATGGTGGCGGAACATTGCCCGTTATCCGATATTTTTTTCAATTCAGCCTGAACCTCCGGATCGGGCAGAAACTCCAGCACGGGCGAGAGCGTGCCCACGACGACGTTGTTGCCCTTGCCCGCATCAACAATCAATCTATACGCGTACCAATCCTCCGTTTTCTCCGGGATCGTCATCCATTTTTCAAAGCTCTGTTGTGCCCGGGGAATGCGGCGCAGCAGCGCGGCCGCTGAGGCGGCATCGGGAAGAGTGCCGTCCGGCGAAATAATCTCCGCACCGCACGCCTCGGCGGCGGCTTCGTACCATTCGAAGCATCGCACAAGAAGTTTCGCCCGCTCCACCTGGCCG